>Ga0302251_1001259_pt1 | contig 16304 bp, 13 predicted proteins | sample AAG_RA_Gln_MG_FD_193534 | JGI IMG/M metagenome (GOLD analysis project Ga0302251, IMG submission 193534) | Enriched activated sludge microbial communities from anaerobic digester in WTTP, New Holstein, Wisconsin, United States - AAG_RA_Gln | ecosystem: Engineered > Bioreactor > Anaerobic >...
GTAAGCCCCGGGGTTTTTGAGGTCGCGGAGCATCTTGGCAGGGAGGAGTGTTTGAGGCGCCTCAAGCACTATGATTTCGCGAAGTGACGCGCTCAAAAAAGAGGGGCGCGGCGATGGTCTTTTGCCGCGCCCCTCTTTTAATTTAATTGCGGCCTAATCGGAGGCCTTGCCGCGCTCCTTGCTCCATGAGTCCTTAAGCGGCACAGACAGGTTGAAAACAGGTTTTTCGGGCGTGGTATCATAGTCTGCGCAGAAATAGCCATGACGCAGGAACTGGAACCTATCAAGCGGCCGTGCTTTTGCAAGCGCCGGTTCGACAAGCGCGTTATCGATGACCACTACCGAATTGGGGTTCAAATAGTCTTTATAGTCCTTACCTGGCTCCATATCGCTCATATTGCGCAGAGTGAATAGATTATCGTAGAGGTTTATTCTGGCTGGCACCGCGTCCTCTGCCAGCACCCAATGCAGGGTTCCCTTAATTTTCCTCCCGTCTGGAGCCTCGCCGCCGCGGCTTCCCATGTCTGCCTCACAGCGAAGCTCAACCACTTCCCCGTTTTCGTTCTTTACGACGCCTGTGCATTTTATTATGTAAGCGTATTTGAGGCGTACCTCTTTACCCGGCGACAGCCTGAAGAACCCTTTGACAGGATCTTCCATGAAATCATCGCGCTCGATGAATATCTCTTTGCCCATCCTGATCTTCCTGCTTCCGGCGGAAGGATCCTCAGGGTTGTTCTCGGCGCAGAGATCATCTATGAAACCCTCTGGCCAATTCTCTATCACAACTTTTAAAGGACGCAGGACCGCCATCGCGCGCGGCGCCGTCCTGTTGAGCTCCTCCCTCAGACAGTGCTGGAGCAGTTCTACCTCGACGAGGCTGTCGGCCTTTGAAACCCCTATCTCCTTGCAGAAACGGCGTATAGATTCCGGTGTGTAACCCCTGCGTCTGAATCCGCATATCGTGGGCATACGCGGGTCGTCCCAGCCCGAAACTATGCCAAGCGTCACAAGTTCCAGAAGTTTCCTCTTGCTCATCAGCGTGTAGGTGAGGTTAAGGCGCGCAAATTCGTACTGGTGCGGGATGTGCGGCACCGACACGTTAGCTATGAACCAGTCGTAAAGCGGCCTATGGTCCTGGAACTCGAGAGTGCAAATCGAATGTGTGACTCCTTCGATGGCATCCTCGTACCCATGCGCGAAATCATACATCGGGTATACGCACCATTTATCACCGGTCCTATGGTGTTCCCTTTTAAGTATGCGGTAAATGACCGGATCCCTCATGTTGAGGTTACTGCTGGCCATGTCTATCTTGGCGCGCAGCACGCGCGATCCCTCTTCGAACTCTCCCTTGGTCATTCTTTCAAACAGATCCAAGTTCTCTTCCACGCTGCGGTTGCGGTACGGGGACTCAACTCCGGGCTCTGTGAGCGTCCCTCTGCTCTTTCTTATCTCCTCGGCGCTTTGGTCGTCGACATAAGCCTTCCCCGCTTTTATAAGCTCTATGGCCCACTTATGGAACTGGTCAAAGTAGTCCGATGCGTAGCAGAGCTTGTCCCACTTGAAGCCGAGCCATCTGACGTCGTTCATTATGGCTTCGACATATTCCGTCTCTTCCTTGGCGGGGTTTGTATCGTCGAAACGCAGGTTGCATCTGCCTTTGAACTGTTCCGCAAGCCCGAAGTTTATGCAGATGGACTTTGCGTGTCCTATGTGCAGATAGCCGTTAGGCTCGGGAGGAAAGCGCGTCGTCACTGTCTTTACCCTGCCGCTTTCAATGTCGTTTGCTATGATTTCTTCAAGAAAATTAGGGCTTCTGTTCTCTTCTTCAGACTTCATTATATAAAAACCTCCAGTACGTCGGATAAAAAATCACGCCATAACTTGCCTCAAACATCCTCAAAAGGCAGCTGCATCCAAAGATAACCTCACGGCATCACCCACGACAAGCGCAATCGCGGCAAAAGCCAGCGCAACAGCAAGCAGAAGACGGGCGTTGGCTGAGAACCTTTTTTCCAGATAACCCGACGCCCTCCAGCAAAGCGGCGCCGGAAGAAACCTCACCGCGATGACTGTGAGCCAAAAAAGCAGCAAATTGAGGGCCTGGAACCACCATGAAATAGCGGCGCCAGATACCTGCGACTTAAGGTAGTCCCACGGGAAAATGGAGTAGACCACGAGCGCTATGATTATGTATGATCTCAACATCCCCCAAATCTGCATGATGGCCCTCTGGCAGCCCTGGTATTCGGCAAGTTCTCCATCGCTGAAAAGAGCGCACCCCATGCCGCTGCCGCTATGCGGCACATGAGAGATTATAAGAAGTATAAACAAAAGCGCCCCAACTATGCCAGGCAGGCCCATCGCCCCCTCGTGAAGCAAAAACGACAGAGAACTGAGACTGAACGGGTCGGCATCCGGCTCCGCGATGTTAAAATACCAAGCTATAGAAGCAAAGCCCGACACTAGCGGCAGCATGTAGTCAAAAGCATCTTTAGCCATCCTGCGCGCGACGGCATGTGCCGACGGACATGATATTGAAGCTATCGATATTATCGCAAGCGCTTCGGATGTCAGAAAAAACTGAAACATCTGCAGGATGTCGCTTCCGTTGTCAAGCAAAGGCACCGGCGTACAAAAAGGTACGCTTGCGCACACGGGCAAAAAGGCCGAGAACACGAACGCCGGGCAGTAAAGCGATATTGGCACGCATGCTCCTTCCGGCAAGATAACGGTCCTTGAAAACGAGCTCTTTATAAGCCCAAACGGCATTTGAATATGGCGCGCGGACGAACGCCCGGCCCTCTTATCCAAAACAGAAAGGGTTTTATAATGAAGGCTCTCTGCCGTAACAGCAACAAAAACAACGCCCCCCATCAAAATAGCCGCATATAGAATCCGGAGCGCCCCTTCAAAAAAAGACATCATATCGCGCCGCCTCCTGCTCCGCGGCAAAACACCGCGAGCGAGAACAGGAAAAAAAGCACCGCCACAGCGATTATGTGAATATTCTCCATATCAAGCCACGGCTCAACACAATCTTTTCTGAGCGCGTAAATCTTATCATCAAGCGCTGAAAATATATCGGGTTCAGCCGGCGAGCACGTCCCACTTCTGACAAAACGTCCGTTTTGTCTCTTCAGCACAAGCGTGATACAGACAGAAAGGACCGCCGCCGCAACCGCAAAAATCAAAATCCATGCCAGGAAATCCCAGACAAAATAGCCCGTTGCCAGACGATAGCTCACTTGAACTCACCGCCTTGTTGTCCCGCAGAATTTAATATATGCATATGATGCCCTCTGTTTACTAAGGATTCGACCGAAGGGAAGAGCACGCTCTCGAACACCCTGCCTGGAACGACCGTTGATGTGACAAAAACGGCAAAGAGCAGCAGCATGGGCAGCGCGATCTCTATGTCCTTCGCCAGGTCACCGGAGCCTTTCGGCGCCCCTTCTTTGAACATGAGCACGGTAAGATAGCGCAGGCCGGTCATAAGCGCGGCTATCGAGGCTATGAACAGGGCGACCGTCAAAAACGGGCTAATCGAATTTGCGGATCTGAACAAAAACTGCTTTGCAGAGAACCCGACAAATGGCGGAAGCCCCGATATCACGAATATGACGAGGAAAAGAGCCGCGCAAGTGCATGGCATAGTATCACATAGCCTTCCTCTGCGCCATATCTCACCGCCGCCGTCCTCCTCCTTGAGAAGACAGCATATTATGGAAAGGGCCGCTGACGCCGGCAAAAAGATCATCCACAGCGACAACATGCCTCCAAGCGCGCTGAGCCCGTAACGCGCCGCGGATTCGGCGCCGGATATGCCGCACATGCTTATTCCAAGAGACACGAGCATGAACCCCTTCATGTACATCTCCATGCAATCCGCAAATTTCACGGGATCTCTTTCTTTAGCTGAAAACAGCGCCGCGGACAAAAACAGCAAAAGCCCCGACAGCACAAACAGGCCCGGGATCTTGGCAAGGCCCTCGACAGAGCCGAAAAGAAAGAATATTACCCTGAAAAGGGCAAAAAAAGCGGCCTGCGCCCTTATTCCAAAGAAACAGCGCCGTCCGCCGTCCGTAACATAGGACGACCTTTTTACGAACAGAAAAAAAAGAGGGACCGTGAGCAATACGAAAGCCAAAAGTTCGCTTTGCCCCGGTTCGATCAGATTTGACAGAACCGCGATATTATCTGTCTTATAACGCATATAAAGCATAACGGTTCCCGCGAGGAACATAGAGAGTATCATAAGTCTCGACGTGTAATACCAGACGGACCTCCAGAACACATTCCTGTCGGCAGGCACGCCTCTGTAAAGGCCGGATGCGCCGGCCTGGGATATCATTATAAAGAAAAAAAGTAAAAACAAACCGTTGGAGTAAAATATTCCCTGTATACCACAGAGCGTGAGCAGATAAAAAGCGGCTTTGGTAGGGGAAAAAGCGTTTCGTGCGTCGGCGAGAGAACGAAGCCCAGCGACAAGCGCCACAAACCCCATCAGAAGAGCTGACACCGCTCCCAGCGAGTCAACCTGCATCAAGGCGCTTATGCTGACACCGGCCACATCCGGCAGCGACTCCTTCCAGCCCCCGCCGCCGTATACATAAAAAACGGCCCCCTCCGACCTGAAACGCAGCCATATGGCTGTAACCAACGCCATATTGACCAGCAAAAACAGCAGAAACGAAACTTTAAGCACCCTTTTGTTTATGTTTATTACACGGCCGCTCCTCATAAATACGATCCTGTGGTAAAGCCGCACACATAAGATGACCGACGCGCCGGCAAAAGGCAAAAACAAGCTTAGGAAAGGAAGAGGCAACGTCGGTATAAAATTTGGCAGCGCCATCATCTCACCTCATCAAAAATAGCTGGTTCTTTTTAACATCGGGCCACAGTTACTGCAGGCATATCTCAGCGGAAGCTCGAGGCCGCAGCTTTGCATAAAAGCCTCGTCATGAAGAAGTCCCGGGATGCGGCTCTCTCCCGCGGCGATTCCTCCCTTTAAGATTATAACCCTGTCGCATACATCAATTGCCATATCAAGGTCATGAGTGGCCACTATTATTGAACATGGTATTTGTCTTATAATTTTAATAAGATTAAGTCTGCTTCTTGGATCAAGCCCTGCGGAAGGTTCATCCAGCAGGAGCGCACGCGGTTTCATCGCGAGCAAACCAGCAAGGGCTACCAGAGTTTTCTCTCCTCCTGACAGTTTCCACGGCGCACGAGCGGCAAGCGCTTCCATACCGGTGGCACAGAGAGCTGACGCGACCCTCTCTGCGACGACGTCGTCCGCCAGACCGAGGTTTTGCGGACCAAACGCCACGTCCTCCCAGACCGTTGGCAAAAAAAGCTGGTCGTCCGGGTTTTGAAAAAGCAACCCTACCTCCCTGCGCAGCTTGAAACGGACCTCGTCGCGTATATTTTCACCATTGTACAGCACCTCGCCTCCGCTGGGCTCAAGACAGCCCATGAGAAGCATGAAAAGGGTCGATTTGCCTGAGCCGTTGACCCCGGCAAGCGCCAGGACTTCGCCCTCGTCAAGCGTGAACGAAAGTCCGCGAAGCGCATCCGTCCCGTCCGAATAAGTATACTCAAGGTTCCTGGCCTCATAAACCGGACTCAACCCAAACACCTCAAAATCGCGCGCCAACTGGCGCAGATAAAATCCTGAAACCTGACGGCGATAAAAAAAACCATCCAAAAAATAACGAACAGCTTGTCACAGAAAGAGAGCATCTCTTTATTTTTAGGGCAAAGGCTGCCGTTGTATCCTCTGCACGCAAGGGCAAACCTTATGCGGCGCGACCTGTCTATTGAGCGCATAAGAAGAGGGCCGCAAATATACCCCGCGTTGGCAACAGTTATACGTCCGCCGCGAAACAGCCTTGCGCGCACGGCGTTGTGGGTTTCATCTATCAGCAGCCTGATGTACCTGTTCAGCAGGAAAAGTTGCGTCACAAGAACATCCGGCAGTCCTAAAGCACGCAGCGCACCGCATACTTTATCAAAACCGGCGGCGGCTATCATCAGGAGAGTTGCCGATACTGTAAGCGCAAACTTAAACACCACGGACGCAAACGACAGCCATCCGCAAGACACGGACAACCCGAGGATTTCACATCTTGACGCGTCAAACAGCGGATTCCAGACAGCTATAAGCAAAACGACCGGCGACGCTGCCGCTATCTTCCGCAGCACCGCGCCCAGTCTGACATCTGCTGACGCCGCGAGAAACACGGGATACGCGGCTAGCGGCACAAGCCTCAGGACCTGGTATTTATCGAACGACGCCACAAAAACCACGTAAATCAGCGTAATCACAACAAGCGCCGCAGGTGAGAATATGTACCCCGGCCCCTCTGTGTATATCCGTGTCTTTTGCAGCCCCTTAAGCTTCACCTTGCGCGGCGTTTCCTGCGTTTGAGAATCTTCCCGCATGCAGCCGCGCAAAGAAGCGCGAACAATGAACCCAATACGCCTGACACAGATGTCCCAAGCCTGCCGGGTACGCCGGCGTCTTTAAAGGAGTAATCAGGTAAAAACGCGACATTCTCCTGCACGGAATATAAAAAAGAGTGCAGACCCGTTTTATGCAAAAGCAGTCCAGGAACATCCTTTATTTTATCTATCGACCACTCCAGTCCGTCTGGGTCGGCAGACGCGTACCATGCCGCAACAGAACCCAGGAGGGCGGCCATCAGCGCGAAAAAAAAGAGAGCGCGCGCGCCGAATCCGGCGGCGCCGTTGCCCGGAAGTTCATCAGGCGCGTTTGCCATCACGTATGCGATTATCATCGCCGTCGCCATACCCTCGACCGCTCCTATGGCCAGATGGATCCCCATCATAAGGCTAAAGAAAAGGCCCGCCGGCAGCGAAGTCATGTCCGACGCAAGCATCTCGGCGACCACGCAGAATGCCCCCATCTCAAGCCCTGCCACGGACGCAAGAACGGACCCCGCAAAAACTCCTCTCCTGCCGCCGATCCGTTCGGTTATAGGCTTGTATATCAGAGGGTAAGCGATGAAACATGGGAAAAATCCCATGTTAAAGACGTTGCACCCAAGCGCGAGCAACCCACCGTCGGCGAAAAAAAGCGCCTGTACCGTAAGAATGGAGACCATTGAAAGGAACGCCCGCCCTGGGCCTAAAAACACGGCAAGCAGCAGCGCCCCCCCTATGTGTCCGCTTGACCCGGTGCCGGGGATAGAAAAATTTATCATCTGAGCCGCAAAGACGAACGCGGACAAAACCCCCATCATAGCCGTCTTGTCTTCGCCGTCCGATCGTTTGAGCACGGATGAACAACGTATCGTCAACAGAGCGCTCGCGGCCCAAAATACCCCGCCGACCGCTGGCGAGATAAGCGCGTCCGCCATATGCAAATAAACCACTCCCAGCATTGCCGTTATCGGAGAAAAACTAACACCTGTTTGCCGTTATGTCAAACATTTACAGCCACTGTTCAAACTATCAGCCTGTTATGCTAGAATACAGTCGCAGGATATATACAAATTACCTAATTAAATGTTTTATTTATTGCAGTTGCTTTAAAAAATCTTATATCATAAGGAGTGGTTGACGTGCAGGAAAAGAAGCAAATGCCGCTTATCTGGAAGATAGCAATCGGTTTCGTCGTAGGTATCGTCTTAGGATTCATAATAGGCCCGATGGCGGGCACCAGTCCGTTTATAGCGGATTTTCTCATGCCGCTCCTCGACATGATAGGCAAGATCTTCCTTTCGCTCCTGAAAATGCTTATCGTTCCCCTTGTCTTCTCAAGTTTGATAACCGGCGCGGCTTCAATCGGAGACCCCAAGGTTTTAGGACGCATTGGGATAAAGACTGTGGCGCTCTACCTATGTACTACAGTGGTGGCTATAGCAATTGGTTTGGTGCTTGGCAACCTGATCCAGCCAGGCGTCGGCATGAATATAACGGCTGACCTTAAGGCCGAGGCCAAAGCCAGTCAATCCATGGTTGAAGTGCTGCTCAACATATTCCCGTCAAACCCGCTCCAGGCGCTTGTCAACGGCGCGATGCTGCAGGTCATTGTGTTCGCCCTCTTTTTAGGCGTATCCGCGACCCTCATAGGCGAAAAGGGACGTAAGTTCCTCGAATTTAACGAATCTCTGGCAGAGACGATGTACAAAATGACCGGCATAGTGATGAAGTTCGCGCCTATAGGCATATTCGCGCTTATCGCTGTCACAGCGGCAAAATATGGCCCGTCTGTTCTCGCTCCGTTCGCTAAGGTCATATTCGCAGTATACCTCGGCTGCTTCCTGCATGCCGCCATAGTATACTCCGGCCTGATCGTTGGAGTCGCCAAAAAGTCTCCGGTCTGGTTCTTCAACGGAGTAAAGGAGGCAATGCTCGCGGCTTTCGTCACGCGCTCAAGCTCCGGAGTCCTCCCCATTTCCATGAGAAACGTGCAGGAAAACCTCGGCGTTTCGGAAAAGGTATCATCGTTTGTCCTGCCGCTTGGCGCGACTGTTAACATGGATGGAACGGCCCTTTACCAGGGCGTGTGCGCGCTGTTCGTGGCGCAGGCGTTCGGCATTCCGCTGTCCTTAGGCGCGCAGGTAGGTATCCTCATAACCGCCACGCTGGCATCGATAGGGACAGCAGGCGTCCCCGGAGCGGGCCTCATCATGCTTTCGATGGTGCTCACTTCAGCGGGGCTGCCTATAGAGGGCATAGGGCTAGTAGCGGGCATCGACGCGGTGCTTGACATGGCTCGCACGTGCATCAATGTTACGGGAGACATGTGCGTATCAACGGTGGTGGCCAAGACGGAGGGAGAAAAACTCTTATAGGCCGGCATCAAAAAATCTATTTGCCCAAAAAGGCGCCCCGTTATCTATGGGCGCCTTTTACTTTGATTTTTTAGTTCAAAAAAAACGAATCCGCCGCCGAGTTTCGTCGTCTCATACCATAGTCTCAAATTGACCCTAAGCAGCGAGCCCCCGTCTATTACGTCTACGAAGGCATGACCGGCGTCGTGTTCGATGGCTGTAATCACGGCCCAGTGCCACTCATCGAGGCGATCTTCTTCCCCGCTGTCGAGGTTCAGAAACGCTACGGGCAGATCTTTTTTTAGAGCCTCCTCAATAAAGCTTATCACATGTGAGAGCGAAGGCCGCGAGGAAGGGCTGTGCATATCGCATATAGCGCATCTGCTTACGAGGAGCCCATTGTCTTTGGCGTAAGACAAGAGATACTTGTAAAAAAGATCCGTCGAAGGCAGGCCTCTGTCGGACGGCGTCACATAGTTCCACATCTTTTCCATGAGGGAGACGAATTCCTTTTTGCTAAGAATTTTTTTACGTTCCTCAAGCGGCTCCCTGGATCTGACCATATATGAGACCAAAACGGCCGCTGTGCACGGGCCGCATCCCGACCTGCGCTGATGCTCGGTGCGGTACCATTCCTGGCTGCCGCCTAAGTGGACATCTTTTGCGGACTCATCGACGATTTTGAACAGATTAAGATCGGAAAGAGACGCTTTGACCATTTTGACGCACTTCCTTATTTACAGTACACTTTCAGATATGGCGGAAATTACCCCGCATGTTTATTGTAGCAGAAAAATAGCTTTATAGGCGCCTCCTGCGCCGCGGCCAGGCCTTGCGGCCTTAAATCGCCTGTTAAGCTCAGATTCCATGTCGTGTGATTTACCTCGTTTATCATGTAAAATTCTAAAAAGCACATTTAAACAGAAACGTATCACGGCGGAGATAACAAAAGGAGGACGCGAGTATGTCTCAGGTTCAAATCTTAGAGCCGTTCATCGGCGGAGAATTTGTAAGATCAAAAACATCTAAATATATGGATATATATGACCCATCCACAGGCGATGTGATAGCGAAAACCCCCTGCTGCACGAAAGACGAGGTGGAAAACGCGGTTATGGCCGCAAAAGCGGCCTATCCGGCGTGGAGCGATACTCCGCCGCACAGGCGGGCGCAGCTTTTCTTCAACCTGCGCAATTTAATCGAGGAACACTTAGACGAACTCACTCAGTGCGTATGCCGCGAGAACGGGAAAGTCTGGAACGAGGCTCAGGGGGACGTGCTTAAAGCAAAGGAGATGACAGAGATAGCCTGCGGCATACCTTCTTTGCTCTTGGGAGAGTCCCTTATGGATACGTCAAGCGGATACGATACCACGCTCTACAGAGTGCCGATAGGTGTCTTTGCCGGGATAGCGCCATGGAACTTTCCCGCAATGATCCCTATGGGCTGGATGGCGCCTCTTGCCGTCGCGTGCGGCAACACTTACGTCCTCAAGGCGGCCAGCTCCACTCCAATGACATCGCTTAAAATCGCCGCACTCTACAAAGAAGCCGGGTTTCCCGATGGCGTGGTGAACGTGATAACCTGCTCAAGGAACGAGTCCGAAATGCTTTTGGAACACCCTGACATACGCGGCGTAACTTTTGTGGGCTCAACCGCGACCGGACGGCATATCTACGCGAAGGCAGCAGCCGCCGGCAAAAGGGTGCAGGCGCTCTGTGAAGCGAAAAATCACGCGCTGGTCCTGAAGGACGCGCCAATCACACGCACTGCGGCCGGCATCGTTAACGCCGCCTTCGGCTGCGCCGGCGAAAGATGCATGGCCCTGCCGGTAGTTGTGGCAGAGGAAGAGATCGCGGACCGCCTCGTTGAGGAACTTGTCCGCATGTGCCGCAGCAGGACCGTGGGACCCGCCTATGACAAAAAAAGCGACCTCGGGCCGCTGGTCAGCGCTGAGCACAGGAAATTTGTAACAGATTGGATAGAAAAAGGGATAGCGTCAAACGCTCGCCTTGTGCTTGACGGACGCGGCTGCAGGGTAGAAGGCTACGAGAACGGATTTTACCTCGGGCACACGATATTCGACCACGTTACTCCGGAAATGGCCATAGGCAACTGCGAGGTGTTCGGTCCCGTGCTTTGCATAAAAAGAGTGAAGGACTTCGAAGAGGGATTATCGGTCATGAACTCAAATCCTTTCGCCAACGGCAGTGTCATATTCACGCAGAGCGGCTATTACGCAAGGGAATTCGTCAAGCGCACCGACGGCGGAATGGTCGGCGTCAACGTTGGCATACCGGTGCCCGCAGGGATATTCCCTTTCAGCGGACATAAAATGTCGTTCTTCGGCGACCTTCACTGCCATGGCAAAGACGCAATTCGATTCTTCACGGAGTCAAAGACCGTCACGACCAGATGGTTCGACGAAAAAGAAATTCACAGTGAAAAAGTAACCACCTGGGACAATTAAGAGTAGTGGGACTAAAAGACTCTCGGCATAGGGCGTCAAAAGGCGGCGCGCCGCCTTTTGACGCCCTATGCCGCTAAGAACACGCGCTTAACGCTCGATACAGTGTACGCCAAGGCTCTCTTTTCTGCTTAACGCGGCCTTCGCCACTGCCTCCGCGGTCATGACAAGCCCATCCATCTCAAGCGCATAGAGGAGATCGACCGCGCCGTTGATTTTAACTTTTCTTTTTTTAAACTCACTCAGGTAAGCAAGAAAGTCAGCCAGACCATTTAAACGTCTGACCGGCCCAGCCTGACCCAATAACTATCATCCTCTTCATCGCCGCTATCCTGTTTGAATATATTAAATCACACGCTGTTTCAGGATTTTATACAGGACAAGGGCCGTAACGGCCCTTGTCCTGACACTATGCCGCTTTAGAATTTTTATTTTCTCTTATAAACGGCAATCGGCAGTGCCAGTGCCATTAGCAGAAGCACTCCTGCAAAGCCGGCGTTGCAGCCGCTGCTGCTGCCGCTGCTGCTTACGTCAGACTGCGCGGCCATTCTTACATAAACAGCATTGTTGTCGTCAGTTGCGCCATATTCTTCCATGTCTAAAGTCAATGACCCGTCATTGTTCAGCGCAACCTCTTTCGTCTCGCCGTCTTTGTTGAGGATCACCCATTTCATACCGGTAGCGCGTCTTCCGTCTCCTCCCATTGATCTGTAAAGGTTACGGATGCTCGCGGCGGAAACCACATACTCGCCATCCACGATCTTGCCCGTAATACCGTCGTTCGGTATATATAGATCCACCGGCTTCAGTACGCTGCCAACTATTTTTGCCGCTTGCGAAACAAACCCAGACTCTTCGGATAACGGGAGCGCATGCGGCGTCTCGGCGCCTACGAACTTAGAGAGATCGGGAAGCTCCTCCGTTGGAAGGTCTTTAGCCGTCATAAGCCTGTAGACGGGGAAATCCTTGCCTACTTCCGCAGAAAGAAGACCGGTCTTTCCCTTACCTGAGCGCAGCACCCAAAGATTTGCATAGTTCCAGCAGCTCTGAGGGTCTAATGATAACGCACCGTAAGGCGCTATCGGCTGAGCCATAAACATTACGTAAGTTCCCTTTTTGAACCGCGCTCCCGGTTTCTCATATATATCGCCCGACACGTTAAAACCAAAAGGCTGTGATCCTGCATCGCACAAAAGCGACGTGGATGAGATAGGACGCCCATCACTAAGTCTTACGGCCTCGACTTTTTTGACGTCAAAAGCGGTAACGTCAAGAGTCACATCCGAAGTGAGCCTATGCAGCTTTACCCCTGTGCACACAAGACGATCTATAGTCTCTGGCTCTGCCTCAAAAAGGTACGCATATGGGCGCGTTATAACGCTTGCTGGAACGTATCCGAACCTCGGCTGCCCAGCTTTATCGCCTGTTTTATACGGATCCCATATCATGCGTCCAACTTTAACATCGTTCGATATTTCGACTATATCCGGATTTCCGTCGCCATCAGCGTCAGCTGAGTGAACTATATAGTACTCAGTATATGATTCTGTGCATCTATCTGGATTGTTGTACTCCGGATCGTTCATATACCCCAATGTAAGCTTATCCTCTTCTTCCACTGTTTTACCGAGATCAGCGGTCTCTTTTCTTCCCTCTTCCACGGTATTGCGCACTTTGTCCGCATTCTCATAAACCGTGTTGAGAAGAGACTCCACAAAAACATTATGGCCAAACGTGCGGCTATTCATCATAACCCTTGGCTTCGGCGACGGGGTCTCGGTCAGGAAAGAAGCCGCTCCTTTAAGTCCATAAGATGGATCAACCATCCTGGGATCCCCATCAGCCTCAAGCCTCCAGGACTTCAAAACCCTGTAGCCTGGCACCATAGTCTGCTTATCGGAACTAAGAACCATGGCATCAACATTCTTATTGCCACTGTAAGCGTGGTATATAGTCCATCTCACTTTTTTAGCGTCAAGATCCCTTCTCCAGTTTGCTTCCAAGAGGTCAAGCCCTATATCCACCGCTATTTTTCTGTTGAGGGCCGGGTGCGGCGCATTCAATATTGAGACATCGAACACGTAGTCGAGAGTATTCCCTGTCTTTACCGCCCCGCCATTCACATAGGCATACTCATCGCCACTATAAAGCCCCATCTCATGCTGATCAAGCACGACATGAGGGGCATAAGCGTTCATGGTTTTATGGACGGCCCTTTGGAGTATAGATTCAAACCAAATGTTATCCCTGTTCGGATCCTGCGATGGATTTCCGCCTGTCGGGACAGCTCCGTTGTTGCCGCGAGTCCACCTCCAGGCACCTTCAGGATTTGCCCTCGGCAGCATAACAACTACAACTTTATCAAGAATATGCCTAAGATCACCCTGAGTGAGCCGGTAGGCAGTGACTTGCATGGACTCGCTCCCTGAGGACTCGTCTCCATGGATTTCGCCCTGGAGCCAGACGACAGGACGTTTTAAAGCTTTCACGTCCTCCGGTTCAAAGACTCCCTCTTTGGAGAAAACCGCAAATGCCAGTTTGATCGGCTTAGCGGGCGTCTCTAGCGAGCCATCGTTCTGCACGGCATTGTACTCAAAAACATACTTCCATTTCATTGTTCCCCTTGATTTGCTCTGAATATTATTTAAATATGCCTCAAGCTCGGCATCGGTTGCTATGGTGCCTATTTCACCAGGAACCTCGGTCCCGTGTCCCGGCTGGTTTATCGGTAAATAGCTGTAATCGATCCCTCTGCCTGCAAAAACACTTGTTTTCCAGGCAAGCAGTTTCGCTGAAACATTGGCATTTTTAGCTCCGTATGGTATAGTCGGCCACGCCGCCATTCCGGCGGTAATTACAAACATCGTTATCACAACTGCGATTGCCGCGCCAATTGCTAACTTTTTTTTTCGCTGATCCACTTATTTCACTCCTCTACTTAATTAAAATATAAAAAATAAAATCCCTAACATCTACCCTCCTTCATGTCAGATTTTTCAGAAAAAATTCCGTGTCGAGCCAAATTATTGTATACACTGATTCGTGAAAATGTCAATTTTTTTTGAAATGACAGCACAAAAAGCATGATGCTGCTAAACATGAGCAAGACGAGGCAGATAAAAAAACAGCGGTTTATATGATGCGACTTCCCGGATCGGATGTCGTCCTCAAGCCGATATTGATGAGCAGATCAAAAAGGAGCCGGGCTTTCGGGACAGAGACTTTAGCGCAGCCTGTAGTACGGACAGAAAGCGCCGTCTTGCAGGAACAGCGACGTTTTTACTTTCCCATCGGCGAAGTCCGGGTCGGCGTAAGCCTCCACCACTTCTCCCAGAAAAAGCGTCTTGTTGGCGATGTTGGGTCTTATGTCGGCGCCGTTATAAGCCTTCGTATCCAGCTCCCCAACTACGACACATTCCATATGGGCGGCGCATTCGGATATTATCGGAGCTTTGACTCGTCTTGCCGGCAGAGGGGTCAGCCCGGTTTCAGCAAACTTATCCACTTCCCTTCCCGAATGGGAACCGCAGTAGTAAACTTCTTTTTCCAGCGACTTTGGCGGGACGTTGACCACGAACTCCCCAGTACGTTTGATAAGCTCATGCGAATAAAAAGCCCGGCCTATGGAGCAGACAAGCTGCGGCGGCTGTCCAGCGGCCGGCATGCAGAAGCTCACCGCTATGATGTTCGCCTTGAGGGCTATGTCGCCGCACGTGATGAGATATGTCCTTAGCGGCCAAAGAAATTCGAGATATTCCACGTCTGTCTTCATTTCTTCTCTGCCTCCCCTATATACTTATATAAAAGTAACGTAAGCGCGGCGTTGGGCAACTTCATTTGCCTCCCATTATACATCCGCGCGCTTACGTCGGCCCGGACGCAGAGCGCATCGAATTCTCCCAAATCGTACGCTGATCAGTAGCTAAAAAAGGCCCCAAGGCGGTTATAGCCTTGGAGCCTTTGATATTCAATGGCGCGCCGGACAAGATTTGAACTCGTAACCTTCGGATCCGTAGTCCGATGCTCTATCCAGTTGAGCTACCGGCGCGTGCCGTCATTATGGCGGTGAGGCAGGGATTTGAACCCTGGAGGGAGGTTTATGCCCCCCTACCCGCTTAGCAGGCGAGCGCCTTCAGCCTAGCTCGGCCACCTCACCAACAGGCGTTATTTTATTTCGCATCCGTCCCTTTGTCAATAGCCAGTGTCAGCTTTGCGGATATTTAGGGCACGTTTCGCGATACCTGCTATTTTTTGTCGTCGGATTTTACATCCGTCTGAACAGGCTTCGGGAATATATCAGGATCCAGTATCTTGATTTCAGCCCGCTTGAGCAATGTCTTATAGAACTCTTCCTGTTTTTGCTGCGTTTTTTGGTTCTTCAGCACAGATGTGACGTCGGCGCTGACCTCGTTAAAGCTTAGCACCTTCTCCGGCGACCGCCCGCGCTTAATTGCTATGTAGGCGTCGTCGCTTGTTACGCTGATAACAGAAGATACTTTGTTCATCGGGTAATTCTTGAGCTTCTCCATCGGGCCTGACGACATCATCTTATCCGCTATCAGGACAGGCTTGTCATACGGCGTTGAGTTCGATATGTCACCCTCGTGCTTCTTCATCGTCTTGTCCCAGTCGGCCCCGCTCTCCAGCTCTTTCTGCGCCGACTTCGCGGCGGCTGTGTTTTTAAACGCGGCCAGGTTCATCAGCGTGCCGGCGGGTTGCTTGTACAAGAAACCTTTCGCGGTATTGTAAAAACCGCGAGCCTCTTCGTCGCTGACCTTTACATCGGCCTGGAGCGAATCCATCAGCTTCCGCTGCGATATCTGCCGGCGGAGCTCTTCTTTCACGGCTTTCTCAGTGATTCCGCTGCGCTGCAGATAGGCCATGAACTCTTCTCTTGTGGGGTAGCTGTCTATTATCTTCTCGTACTCTTTGTTGATCTCGTCGTCGGTGACCGTTATACCCCTCGATTTTATCTCCTTCTCTATCTCCGACTGAATAGCCATGCCGTCGAGCACGGCCTTTCT
>Ga0302251_1001260_pt1 | contig 16304 bp, 15 predicted proteins | sample AAG_RA_Gln_MG_FD_193534 | JGI IMG/M metagenome (GOLD analysis project Ga0302251, IMG submission 193534) | Enriched activated sludge microbial communities from anaerobic digester in WTTP, New Holstein, Wisconsin, United States - AAG_RA_Gln | ecosystem: Engineered > Bioreactor > Anaerobic >...
ATGGTATATGAGAGCGCCCGGCTCGGCGAAGAGGTGACGGTCAAGACCCACGTGCTTGTCGAACAGGGCACCGGGAATTCCAAGAGGGCTGTTGAGAAGATCGCCAAGATCAACGATGCAGCGAACGATGTCAAAAAACTGGTCGTGGCTCTGGGCGAGCGGTCTGAAAAGATCGGCAAGATCCTCGGCGTTATAACCGAGATCGCGGTGCAGACGAACCTCTTGTCCCTGAATGCCGCGATAGAAGCTGCGCGCGCGGGCGATGCGGGTAAAGGGTTTGCGGTTGTTGCCGCGGAGGTGAGAAAACTTGCTGAGAATTCCTCAAAGTCAGCCGAAGAGATCACGAGGCTTATCCGGGAGATCCAGAAGGAAACGACCCAGGCGGTCGCATCGGTCCAGGTCGCCACGCAGGAGGTCTCGGAAGGGAATCTGATCATCGAAGATGTCCGCATGGCGCTTGATGAGATACTCCGGGCCGCGGATAATTCTGCGAATCAGGTCAAACAGATCGCGCTTGCCGCGCAGGAACAGCTTGACCATACCAAAGCGGTCAGCGATTCAATAGTCCAGATCGACAGTATCACGAACGCGTCTGCAGGCGCATCAAAGGATATCCTCGGTTCGGTCGGCGAAGTGGTGACCAATGCCCAGGATCTCACGTCTTCGGCGCAGGAGCTCTCGACCATGGCCGGCAATCTGCAGGTTCTTGTCAATAAATTCAAAGTCAGTGATGCCCGGGCAACGTCTAAAACATAAAGGAGGCAGGAAATGGTGAGAAAAACGGTGTTGGCGGTGGTAATGGTTTTGTCCCTGTGCGCGGTCATTCAGGTGCAGGCCGTATATGCGGCTGATATGACCTTACAGGATTTCGTGAACGAAGCGAAGGTGTTTTTGGGAGACGACAGGATTTTGTCTCCGGAGCAGGCGGGCGAAAAGATCGCGAATACCCCGGGGCTGGTTATTATCGACGTGAACGAGCAGCATGAGTATAATCAGGCGCATATCAAGAACACGCTTCTTATTCCGCGCGGTTTTATCGAATTCAAGATAACCAAGAACGACCTTTTCCCCGAGATCAACAAAGGCGTCACGCCTGCAAAAGATACGCCGTTATTGTTAACCTGCAAGCTTGGTGCGCGGTCTCTGATGGCAGCGGCAACGCTGAAGAAGATGGGTTATGCGGATGTCTATTGTGTTAAAGGAGGGCTTGATGCGTGGAAAAACGCGCGTCTTCCTCTTGAGGTGAACGTAAAGCAATAAATGCCTTCAAAAAAGGGGTCAGATCCGTTTTTCGGGTCTGACCCCTTTTTTAGTCACCGGATATGATCAATAAACTGTTTGAGAAATTCACGCGTTTGCTTGTCGTATGGGTGGTCCTGGCCGCAGCCGTGGGGTTTATCGCCCCGGGGGTGCTCGTTCCACTCAAGCCTTACATTGACTGGATGTTCGCCGCAACCATGTTCGGCATCGGGTGTCTCCTGTCGGCCAAGGATTTCATCCTGATCTTTAAGAACCCGCGGCTCGTCGGACTCGGGACGCTGGCGCAGTTCGCGATCATGCCGCTTCTTGCCGTTATCATCATCAAGGTCCTCGGGCTGGGGCCGTCTTTAGCGGTAGGCCTTATTCTTGCAGCTGCGGTTCCCGATGCAATGGCCGCAGGAGTCATGTCATATCTGGCAGAAGCCGATGTAGCGTTCTCCGTGGCTTTGACCACAGCGACGACGCTTGTTGCGCCGCTCGTGACCCCCGCGTTGACCTTTGTGCTCGGCAGGCAGTATATTTCCATACCGTTCTGGCCTATGGTGCAGAGCATCATGCTCATGGTGATCGTCCCTCTTTTGCTCGGGTTGTTCGTTCAGCACAGGTTTCATGCCGGGATTTCGCGGATCAAACCCGTCTTTCCCGCGTTATCGACGCTGTTCATCGCGTTCATCTGCGGTCTCGTTGTAGCGCTGAACAAAGACGCCTTAAATAAAGTCACCGGTCTTGTATTCGCCGCAGTGATCAGCCTGAATATTCTCGGCCTCGTGTTTGGCTATCTTGCGGGTAAAGGATTCAGGTTTGATCTCGCGCAGCGCCGTACTCTCGCCATCAATGTCGGCATGCAGAATGCGGGCATGGGAGCGGTGCTTGCCATCAAGCATATTTCCCCGGAAGCGGCCATTCCGAATGCTCTGTTCGCCACTTGGTGTATCGTCAGCGCCGCAATACTCGCCGGCATTTGGGGGCAGAGGCCCCGAGTATCCCCTCTTGTTTAAAAATTATATGTGAGATTTTATGAATCCGGCCGTCTATTATTATGGGCGCAGGGAAACGGTCCCGTAAGCCCTTAACAAAGGAGGCGGCCATGTCGGAAAAGGAATTCTGGGGTTTTTTGCACGCGATGCTGGGCAGAGGAAGGATGAACATGTTGATGGGGCGCATTGACAGCAATGATCCGCGATTGAACGAGGCGGAGCGGTTCATCAGCAGCCACGCGTTACTGCCGATAGGGTGTGAGAATATTTCGCGCAGTGATATCCTCCGGATGGGAACGCTGTTGTTCCAACCCCGCACGCTGCGCCAAACCAAGGAAGCGGTATTGATCATTCTTGCGCATCATCCTTCGCGGGAAGCGCTTGCAGTCCTGGAAAAATTCAACGCATGCCCGGACAGGGGCCTGCGGATATTCGCCGAACTGGCCCTCGATGAGTGCTGTATGTGGAATGAGGAGGTGAAGGTAAATTAATAGACCGTATGCCTTCTCTGTGCTAAACTAAATCATATCAACAGAGGAGGGCGTATGCCGGCAGTAAAAGAGATCACCAGCAGTGAACTGGACGTGCAGGCGTTCATCAGGGAAAAATCAGAGGAGATATCGAAGATCGTCGGCCCCGGCGTTGCCATCAACGCGTTATCAGGCGGCGTGGATTCCGCAGCGGTCACCATGCTCGGCCATAAGGCGCTCGGCCCCAGGCTCAAGACCTATTTTGTGGATAACGGCATCATGCGTGAGAACGAGCCTCAGCAGATCGCCGCGATATTCAAGAAGCTCGGGGTTAATATCGAGATCGTGGATGCGAAAGAGGATTTTTTCTCCGCGCTCAAAGGCGTGACAGACCCCGAGGAAAAACGCGAGGCGATCACCCAGACGTTTTACAAGAAGGTCTTCGGCAGCCTCGTCAAGAAAAGCCAGGCAAAGTATCTTTTGCAGGGCACGATCCTGACCGATATAGACGAGACGGTCGCCGGCATCAAGCGCCAGCATAATGTGTTCGAGCAGTTAGGCATTGACCCTCAGAAGGCGTTCGGGTATAAGATCATCGAGCCGCTTGTGCAATTGCGCAAGGACGGTGTTCGTAAAGTCGCGCAGGGAACAGGCCTGCCTGAATCCATCTATAACCGCATGCCGTTTCCCGGCCCTGCGCTTGCAGCGCGGGTTATCGGAGAAGCGACGCCCGAGCGCATCGCGGTCGTGCGCAAAGCGACATCCATCCTTGAAGAGGAATTGGCGTCCGTAAAAGCGTTCCAGTATATGGCGATCCTGCACCAGGACAGGATCCCGGGCATGCGCAACGGTAAACGGGATTTCGGCTTGCAGATCGAGGTCCGCAGCTGGGACAGTATCGATGCGCGCCAGGCGCGCCCGACCCGTTTGGGCTTCGACGTTCTGGACAAACTGGCAAATCGCATGACATCCGAAGTCCCCGGAGTGGTCAGCGTTACCTATAATATCGCTCCCAAGCCGCCTTCCACCATGGAAGCGGTATAAGCGGACATCTGAGCATATACGACAGGCAATCATCAAGGCGCCGGATTTTTCGGCGCCTTGTCTGTTTATAAACGCTTGTAAAATAGATAAGATGGGGTTATAATCTCACCAAGGATAATTTATGAAAAAGAACAGAATAGATCCGGCATTCTGGTTGATCGCTGCCATCGGGCCCGCGTTATGGGTTCTTGACGCGCTGGCAGTATCGATCCTGTTCAAGACGGATTTTCTGCGGCAATTATTGTTCCCTCGTTCCTTCGATCTTGTATTGGGGGTACTTCTTATTCTGTTCCCGCTTTTAGTCGCCATCCTTTTTCATCCCCGCCCGCCTGATCAAGAACAGCTTGAAGAACGCCAGGAGATCGAAGAATCCGTTCGTAAGGAGGAAAAGCTCAAATGCGAACAGGCTGTGGAGGCGTGCCGGCAAAAAGCGGACGAACGGGCCAGGGAGCTTGAGGAAGGGTTTGCAAAAGAACTTGAATCGAAACTTGCCGCAGAGCGCAAGATCATAGAAGAGTTGGTTCGAAAGGAAGAACAGGCGAATACGCAGGACGCGGCTGAACAACAGATCAAAGCCCTGCAGGCGGGCCTTGCGCAGGAACTTGAAACGAAGCTCGCCGCTGAGCGCAAGCTTATCGAAGTGCAGGTGCGCCGGGAAGAGCAGAAAAAAGCGCAGGATTTTATTGTCGAGTTCCAGCAGAAGCTTGAGGCTCAGCTGCGAAGCGGAGCGGAGCATGAAAGTCAGGCCGTTGTGGATGCGATCCGCAGGGAGGAGCAGGCCAAAGCCGATGAGCGCCTGAAGGCGCTTGAGACAAAGCTTTTGCTTGAGTTTGAAACAAAGACGGCCGATGAGCGCAAGCGCATCGAAGAAACGGTGCGGCTCCAGGAGCAGAAGAATGCTGAGAACGCGGTGCGGTCATTGCGGCAGAAATATGAAGAAATGATGAAGTCCGGCCAGGATGACGAGAAGAAGCGCGCCGTGGATCTCATCCGCATGGAAGAACAGAAAAAAATGGCGGAACAGATCCGCAGCCTTGAGGAAAAATACAGCCAACAAATATCCTCCCGCCTGGCTGAAGAACGCAAGCGTATCGAGGACGCGGTCAGAGCGGAAGAGCAGAAGAAGGCCGAAGAGGCGGTCCGTGCGTTACGCCAGCGATATGAGGAACAGCTGCGCGCAGGAAAAGCTGCGGCCCCGGCCTCTGCCCCGGCCTCTGATCCTGCCCAGCAGAAGATCCTTGAGGAACGGTTTGAAAAAGAGCTCAATATCCGTCTTGCGCAGGAGCGCACCAAGATCGAAGCCGCGCTCAAAGCGGAGATGGAAAAAAGAATAAAAAGCGCTGTTCCTCCGCCGGCTCCGGCAGCGGCAACTCCGGTTGCGGCAGCAGCGCAGACAGCGACCGCAGCGACGGTCCAGGTCCCGGCTCTGTCAAAACTCGTCACCGGCATGAGCCAGCAGATCATGAATCCATTGGGCGGCGTCCTCAATAACTTAAAATTGATAAAGATCAAAATGCTTCAAGGCGGAGATATGAAATCGAAGGAGATCAAGGAAGCGCTCGACATGATGGAAGACAGCGCTTTTTTGTGCAAGAACATTCTTTCATCCATGTCTTTACCTGCGGCAGGTTCCCGGGGGGTGACGCAGCCGGTCGCGCTTAATACCATCGTGGCAAAGATCGATGCGCTTATGGGCAATGAGATGAAGCTTCAGAACATCAGCATCCAGAAAGTCCTTCAAGAGAACCTGTCGCCGGTGACCGGCGACGCGTGGCTTCTGACCCAGGTTTTGTTCAATATTGTATCCAATGCGAAATGGGCGATCAAGAGCAATCCGATGGCGCACGCGGGGACGATCACCATAACCACGCGGATGTCCTCGGCCGGAGACAAAGTCGAATTGCTGGTATCGGACAACGGCATCGGGATCCCCGGTGATAATAGCGCGCGCATCTTCGAGCCATTTTTTACGACCAAGCAGGACGGGCTGGGCCTGGGGCTGACCGTCGCGCAGAACATCATCAAGGCGCATAACGGCGACATCCAGATGGAAAGCAAAGAGGATAAAGGCACTACCTTTACGATAACCCTGCCGGCGGCCAAGGGATAAATAACCGGATCCACGCATACGAAAGGGGCATGATCCATGGAGGATACGAAGCAGACGCAATTTTCAGGACCGCTGTTCATGCGCATACCGGTGGGAAGGCTTATATTCCTGTCGATCCTTTCATTCAGTTTATACGAAGCGTATTGGATCTACAAGAACTGGCGTTGTATCAAGGAACGGGACGGGCTGAAGATACGGCCTTTCTGGCGGGGGATATTCGGGATATTCTTTTGCCATAGCCTCCTGCGCAGGATCCATGACGATAAAGAAGCAGGCGCTGTTATTGCCCCGGAATTTTCTCCCCAGGCCCTTGCAACGGGCTGGGTGATACTCATGCTTCTGTCTAATGTTCTTAGCCGCGTGCCCGGTATGGCTGCCAGTATTATCGCGGCGATCATCCCGTCATTTTTATGCCTGGTGCCGGTGCAGAAGTACATCAATGCCGTTGAGAAAAAGCGCGATCCCGTCAGTCAATTCCATCCGTGGTCGAAAGGGCATATTGTCTGCATTGTGTATGGGATAATAATATGGCTCCTGGTTCTTGTGGGCCTGTTTGCCGGGGGGTAGAAAGGTCCCCGGCAGATACATCAGATAGGAAAATCATTCTTTACAGCCCTCGAAAAAGCAGGTATAATTAGCATTCGCTTAAAAGATTAAGATCTTTGCGCCCGTGGCTTTAATGAGGCCATAACTTACGGAGCGCAGCGAACGTAAGTTATATGGCCGAATTAATCCTGTAAGACGAATGTCTTACAGGGCAATTGATATAGAGAAACTAGGATCGTATTTATTTTTGCGCCCGTGGCTCAATTGGATAGAGCACTAGCCTACGGAGCTGGTTGTTGGTGGTTCGAATCCACCCGGGCGCATATATTCACGCAAAGTGCTTACGGCTTTGCGTTTTTGGTTTATGCTGACAAAAAAGCACGAATCGTTCATGGCCGAGGCGCTTGCCGAGGCCCGGAAGGCGTTTGACAAGGACGAAGTCCCTGTCGGCTGCGTTATCGTCCATGAAGGCCATATCATCGCCCGCGGCCACAACCAGGTCGAGCTGCTTAAGGATCCTACCGCCCACGCGGAAATGCTCGCCTTGACATCAGCGACGAATCATCTCGGCTCAAAGTGGTTGAACGGCGCGGTGTTGTATGTTACAATTGAACCATGCAGCATGTGCGCGGGCGCTCTGGTGCTTGCCCGGATCAAAGAGATCGTTTACGGCGCCGATGACCCGAAGACCGGAGCTTGCGGGTCTGTTTTTGATATTGCGCATAACAAAAAACTGAACCATCGCATAAAAGTGACCAAAGGCGTCCGACGAGACGAATGCGCTGGGATGCTGTCTGAGTTCTTTCGCAAGAAACGCGCACGGGAAAACTGAAGATTCTGGAGACACGTCATGACTCTAGGATTATCACATAGCCAACGGGCCCGGTTAGGCGCTTTGCGGCGCTATGAATTATACGGCAACCCCGGCACGCCTGAAGGAAGAAGCAAAGGCGGCCGGCACACGTGCGAATATTACCGTTTGCATCCCGATGAAGCGCTGAAGCGTGGTTTCAGCAGTCGGAAGCCGATTATAATACCGAGGAGAAGTATTGAGTTAGCCAATTTAATCGGCATTATGCTTGGAGACGGCGGTATTCGCAGTAAGTACCAGCTTACTGTTACGTATAATTCTAAAACCGATAAAGAATTTGCTGAATATGTCGGTAAACTTATTAAACGCTTGTTTGGTGTAGATCATGTAAAATTGAAAAGGAAACATGATCTAGGAGCGGATATAATAGTTAACAGCGCAAATGTGATCAGTTTTCTGATTAAGCAGGGATTGATATTTGGCAATAAGATAGAGCAGCAAATAGACGTTCCCGATTGGATTAAGCGGAACAAAAATTTCGGGAAAGCGTGTATCCGCGGGCTTTTTGATACAGACGGAAGTTTGTATTGCCATAGATATAAGGTAAGTCATAAGTGGTATGAATATTTGAAACTTGATTTTACCAGTTGTTCTAAACCCTTATTACAGTCGGTATATAAAATCCTTTCTGGTATGAAGATCAAATCTTCTTTGAAGGGTGTTCATATTGTGATTTCTGCTCAATCAGATGTTAATCGGTATCTTGCGATTATTGGGTCTAGCAATCAAAAATTTGTAGATAAATGGAAAAGATTCTAAGATTTATCGGAGAGATGGCTGAGGGGTTGAAAGCAAATCACTGCTAATGATTTGGCTGGGGAAACCTGGCCCCTGGGTTCGAATCCCAGTCTCTCCGTTTATTTCCCAGTAGTCCCGTCCGGGATTCTGAATTTCCTTCCTTATAGAGCGTATTCCGCTATTGTTGATTATGTTCCGGGAAAAAGCGAGGTTGATATGGCTGTTGTCGACACCGTGCTTTTGAACAAGATACGCGCGTTCCAGAAGAACGAGATAACCGAGCACCATATTTATTCCAGGCTGGCAAAGGTTGTTGCCGGCGAGGCGAACCGCAAGATCTTGAAAGGCATTGCGCAGGATGAACTCCGCCATAACGGCATCTGGAAGAAATATTCGGGTTCCGACATTCAGCCGGACATGTGGCAGGTGTGGAAATATTATTTTATCGCCAGGGTTCTGGGCGTTACGTTCGGCATCAAGCTTATGGAAAACGGCGAGGAGGGAGCGCAGGCGGCATACCGGGCAGTATCCGGGGTTGTCCCTGAAGCCGCAGCTATTGAAAAAGAAGAGAACGGCCATGAAAAAGAGCTGATCAATATGATCGACGAAGAAAAATTGCAATATGTCGGCTCCATGGTCCTTGGCCTGAACGACGCGCTTGTGGAATTGACCGGCGCGCTGGCCGGATTCACGTTCGCCCTGGCGAACCCGCGGCTCGTCGCAACAGCGGGTTTTATTACGGGTATTGCCGCGTCATTCTCGATGGCTGCGTCAGAATATTTATCAACCAAATCAGAGGGCCAGGGCAAGAATCCCGTGAAGGCGAGCATATACACCGGAGTGGCGTATATTTTGACCGTGCTGGTATTGATAACGCCGTTTTTGCTCCTTCAAAACCTGTATCTGAGCCTGGGGTTGACGCTTGCCAGCGCCATCATTATTATATGGATATTCACGTTTTATATCTCTGTGGCAAAAGACCTGCCGTTCAAAAAACGCTTCCTCGAAATGGCCTGCATCAGCCTCGGCGTTGCCGGCCTGTCGTTCCTCGTCGGCCTTCTGGTCAGGGGCGAATCTTAGGGACGGTTCTCTCAAATGAATCTTAGGGACGGTTCTCTCAAATTACAGGATAGCTTAGATGAAACAGCATCTTAAAGAAGGCGGGATTGCCGAAGTCCTGGCGATTTCCCTGCCCATGGTTATTTCTCACGCGTGCGACACGGTCATGGTTTTTACCGACCGGCTGTTCCTGGCGCGGCTGGACCCTGAACTCATGAACGCGGTTATGGGCGGCGGCCTGACGTCGTTCATGCTGATGTCTTTTTTTATCGGGTTGATCGGTTTTACGACCGCGCTCGTTGCGCAGCATCTGGGCGCAAAACGCAAGAAGGATTGCGCTGTCGTGCTGACGCAGGCATTGATTTTTTCTATTTGCGCCTATCCGTTTATTCTTGCGCTCCGTCCTGCGGCATTCCGGTTGTTCGTGATCATGGGCGTGGGGCATGGCCAGCTTCAGCCGCAGATGTTTTATCTGAGCATTCTTTTGTACGGCGCCATTATCAGCCTGGTGCGCACGGGCGTAAGCGGTTTTTTTACCGGCATAGGCAGGACCAGGATCGTCATGGCAGCATCGGTTGCCGCGATGGTCACCAATGTATGCCTTGATTACGTATTGATCTTTGGAAAATTCGGCTTTCCTGCAATGGGTATACGGGGCGCGGCGTATGCGACGATCCTCGGAGGCGTTGTCGGTTTGCTGATCCTGTCTTTGGCATATTTCAGCGGCCGCAACAGAGAGGAATACGGCGTTGCGCGGTCATTCCGTTTTGACCGGATTCTGGCACTGAAGCTTTTCAGGTATGGTTCGCCGACCGGCCTTGAAATGGTCCTCAACATCCTTGCGTTCAACGCCATTGTCATGATGTTCCATTCCCTCGGGCCTGTTGCCGCGACTGCGGCTACCATTGTGTTCAACTGGGATTTCGTATCTTTTGTGCCTCTGATCGGCATTGAGATCGGTGTTACAAGCCTGGTCGGGAAATACATGGGCGCGGGACAGCCGGGGACTGCCCATCGGGCAGTCATGTCAGGCCTGCGGCTGGGGATATTATATTCAGCGGTCATCTTTGTTCTTTTTACGGGTTTTCCCGAAATGCTGGTTGCGGTGTTCAAACCTGCAGCTGCAAGCGCAGTGTTTGTTTCCGCAACGCCCATCGCCGTGTTTATGGTGCGCCTTGCTTCAGTGTATGTCCTGGTCGAGGCAATGCTGTGCGTGTTCATCGGCGCCTTGCGCGGCGCAGGCGATACGCTCTGGGCAATGCGCATGTCGGTCATCCTCCATTGGGCCATGGTCGCGGTGCTTACCATGATCTTGAGGGTTTTGCGCATGCCGCCGGAAGCAGGCTGGGCCGCAATGGTCGCTTTTTTCCTGGTTTTTTCAGGCCTCGTGTTCATGCGGTATAGGGAAGGGAAATGGAAAAATATCCGCGTTGTAGAGCCCGCTGTGCCTGCGCAGATACTGCCTGAGATCGGCGAGGTCTAGACGGGCACAATGCTGTTGTGAAACCGGTTTCAAAAAATTTTGTAAACAGGGTTGAAATTCAGCTTTTTGTCTATTAAGCTTGTAGTGATCTTACGAAAAGGGATGATCCTTTCGGGATCGTCCAAAGCCACGGTTGAAAGGGAGTTAATATTCTCTTTCGTTCAGTCTGACCTGGTTGCCGAAAAAGATCGGTGCCCAGGTTCTTTTATTTTGATGACAAAAGGGGATAAAAAGGAGAATGAAATGAAAAGGGTCAGCGTGATCGGGATTCTGGCAGCGGTGTTGTGTATGGTTGTATCGGTTTGTTTCGCGCAGGAGAGCGGATTTGTGTCTTCCGGAAGCTCCATGACCAAGTATAGATCTTCCCATAGTTCCATGTCGAAACTCAATGGCAGAAATTGGGAAAGCGTTCAGGCCAAAATAAGGGAGGTCAATGGGGAAACAAGCCTATATCCCGCGCCTAAGTTGGCGCATCATGGAAGCTCTCAGTCAAAGATGGTGGATCACAGAAGTTTCGCTGATAAGGTAAAGGCGGCTGAGATAAATGGCGGAACCTACGAGGGGCCCCGGCCTAGATTGGTAACTAATTATAGTTCCAAGACTGCCGTTCGTGTGCCCAATTGGGAAGATCTCCAGGATAAGCTCAAGGAGATAAACGGAGGCGAATAACTTATAGTGTAAGGAACAAAGGAGCAACTGGCCTGGCTGCCGATATTCCCGGCAGCCAGGTTTTTTTATGTAATAGGGATCGATGGGCAATCCCGATATCGGCAAGGAGCCGTGAAACCGGTTTCAAAAAATTTTGTAAACAGGGTTGAAATTCAGCTTTTTATCTGTTAAGCTTGTAGTGATCTTACGAAAAGGGATAACAGGGGGGGATCCAAAGCCACGGTCGAAAGTGCTTTAGGAACCTCCTCATTTTTTTCGAACCTGGTTGCCGAATAAGATCGGCGATCAGGTTTTTTATTTTGTCTAACCAATGGGGTCAAAAAGGAGGAAGAAATGAAGCGGATCAACGTGATCGGATGTGCGGTAGTGATGGTGTGTATGGCGGTATCGGTGTGTTTCGCAGCAGACAAGACTTCGTGGGATGCGGGCGATGTGAATTCTATTGTGCAAAGCGCGCAGGGTTTTCGCTCTGTTCAGAGCTCCTGGAATTCGGCTGCTGCCGAACCTTCAGGGAAAGGTGGGAGCTGGGGAAGCGGGAATCTGGTGATGAATAATACCGACGGCCTGGACGAATATGCCAAGCTCGAGCTTTCGAATTTAATCAGGCCGTTCTACGAAAAGGGTCTTGCCGCAATGACGCCGCAGCAGGACATTCATTCGTTTTTGGCTGACGCCAAAGCCGGCAAGGTGACGCAGCAGCAGGCGCAGGATTACGTGAACTTGTTCAAAGCGAACCAGGATGCATTTTTAGGGGCATTCGAGGCTGCCTTTAATGAATGGGCAAGCCAGTATAATGATGCAGGTCTTGGGTGGAATTAAGATGTTTTTTAGTGACAGGCGGCATGGGGTCAGCAAAGTAGTTTAAAATGGAGGATCAAAATGAAAAGAGCAAGCGTGATCGGGATAGCGATAATGGCGATGTGCATGGCAGTATCGGTGTGCTATGCGGGTGAAAGTTCATTTGCGCCGCGCATCACGACAAAAACTTCGATCGGAGAAGGCGCGCATAGTTTTACGTCTATTGATAGTTCAGTCGGCGCATTGTTTGCGTCCGGCAAAGGGTATTCTGCGGATAGCAGCTTTGCGGGTCTGGTAAGTAACAAGAGGTTTAAAGGCAAATACTCTGAATATAGTAATACAGTAGCATTTGCCGGGTTACGTGGTATGGGCAATAGCGGAGGGTCTCTTGTCCCTTCTTTCAAGTCCAGCGGGAAAAAGTCCGAATATAGTCACACAGTCTGCTTTGCCGGTTTATCGGCGACTGGGAGTGCTGGTTTTGCGATAAAACCTGCAAACCAGCCAACAGAAGAGCAGTTGGAAGCGTGGAAGGACTGGCAGGCGGAGGACGAGAGCCATGCGGACGCCAGTTATGCCGATTACAAGATGTATCAGCATTACAAGGACACGCTGACCTTCGAGGAATTCCAGCAGTACAAGAAGGACGCAGGATTCGGGAATTGGAAGTCGTCCGATAGTTCCAGCTTGATGGCTGTTAAAATGAGCGCCAAGCAGTGGAAGGCGTGGAAGGCATGGCAGGCAGAGGACGACAGCCACGCGGGCGTCGGATATGCCGAATACAAGACGTATCAGCGTTACAAGGACACGCTGACCTTTGAGGAATTCCAGCAATACAAGAAGGACGCAGGGTTTGGGAATTGGAAGGCGTCCGATAGTCCCAGCTTGATGGCTGTTAAGATGAGCGCCAAGCAGTGGAAGGCGTGGAAGGCATGGCAGGCGGAAGACGAGAGCCATGCGGGCGTCGGGTATGCTGAATATAAGGGATATCAGCGTCATAAAGATACGATGACTTTTGCGGAATACCGGGAATATATGAAGGATCTGCGGGTGAATGGAAAATATTTCGTCAGTGGCTTTAATAATCAGGTCAATGAGGGATATTTTTAAAGTACCATAACTTCATTAAATAGGAGGGACAAATGAAAAAAAATGTGTTTCAGAAAGCAATAAGTGTAATCGCATGCGTTGCGGTTATCTGCTGCACAGGGCCTGCGTGGGCGGGGACCTTTGAGTCCTGCACATATTCAAGGTCTTCTGCCGGATCGGCATACAGCAGCAGCGGGACCAACATGGGGACGACGAGCAGTTACAGCGGCATGGGGACGACGAGCAGTTACAGCGGCATGGGCTCGGTGAGAAGCGGTGGTTCTTTTAATCCGGTGTCTGCGTTTAACAGCGGAATGACCGGCGCGCGGACAGCGGTGCAAGCGAGTGCGAGTGTTACTCCGGGTACGGCTGTAACCACTGGGCAGAAAGCCGTTGGCCCTGTGGGCGGCTTGACCAATTTCCTGGCGACGCATAATATCTCTAGTACAGGCATTACCACTAAGGCCACTCCGGGCACTGATATACAGACTGCGACAGATGTTGCCGCGACTTCGGTAACGAATACAGTTGACGCAGCCGGCACGACTCCGGGCCCTGGAGCGCAGCAAAACCCTGTCACTAATGTCCCCACAGTAGTACAGAAGTTTGCTTCTATGTCAGCGGACCAGAAGATGCAGGTGATGGAATATGGCAATGGTAGTATTTGGCACTACCAGGAGACAGCCGGCCAGCTTGGAGTGGATGGCACATCTTTGTGGAAAAGCTCCCTGGAAGTATTTGGTGATATTTGGCAGGGCATGAGTCAGGAAGGCCAATATACGGATCAGGACGGCAATATTATCACGAATAGTCCTTTCGGAAACAACGGCGTCGGGCAACCGGAGAATAATATGCTCACGCCGGGGGAAGGTTTCACATGGAATGATGTTCAAGCCGCTGCGTATGAATGGTGCGCCAAGAACAACGTGAGCACGTCTTGCGGCCTTCAAGAAGCCCAGTTCAACAAAATGCAATATGACCTTGAAGCTGCGGGCATCATAGACATGGTTAATCCGCAGGAAATGCAGAGCTACCTGACCAATACGGGTAATACCAGAGAGAATGCCGAAGCGTTCGTGAACGGCCAGGAAGCGACGCCTTCAGCTTCATCAGGATCATGGGTTGCGGTGAACACAGACTCATTCCTGGGGAAGATGGGAACTGCCGGCAACAGCCCGTGGGATACGTCTGATAGCATAAACAATGACGGTGTGTTTGTTCCCTCGACTATATACATCAATGCGAATGCATCCGATGCGTACGTGCAGCAGACGTTCAATGAGGCCTGGGATTTGTACGGGAAAACGAGTTGTTTGACCGGCAGGCAGTTGAAAATGGCTGTTCTGAATTATATGAAAAGCAAGGGCGCTATAGGATGGAACGAATATTTTAATTAATGTTTTGGCTAAGGCGCCGCATGACTGCGGCGCCTTTTCTTTCGGCAGCCAGTTTTTTCGCGGCCTTTTTTGTTTGATTCGGGCTTTGATCGGTGCTATAATCACTTCATGCCATACACCGTATTCGCCCTCAAGTGGCGGCCGAAGAACTTCGATGAGATCGTCGGCCAGGACCACATCACGACCCAGTTAAAAAGCGCAATCGAAAAGGACCGTTTAGCCCACGCGTATCTGTTTGCGGGCCCGCGGGGCGTCGGTAAAACCTCGACCGCGCGCATCCTTGCCAAGGCGTTGAACTGCCAGAACGGCCCGACTGCGCATCCGTGCGGAACATGCCCTTCGTGCGTTGAGATCGCCAAAGGATCGGCGCTTGACGTTCTGGAAATAGACGGGGCGTCCAACCGGGGCATCGATGAAATACGCACCCTGCGCGAGAACGTGAAATTCGCCCCTGCGCAGGGCAGGTTCAAGGTCTATATCATAGACGAAGTCCACCAGATAACTACAGACGGGTTCAACGCGCTCCTGAAAACCCTTGAGGAGCCGCCTGAATTCGTCAAATTTATTTTTGCAACGACCCACGCGCATAAAGTTCCTCCTACCATCCTGTCCCGCTGCCAGCGCCTTGATTTTCGCAGGATATCGGTCATGGAGATCATTGAGCAGCTGGAAAAGATAGTTGCTGCCGAAAAGCTCAAAGTTGACCGCGACGTGCTTGTCGCGATCGCGCGATCGAGCGACGGCGCGCTGCGCGATGCCGAGTCAGTGTTGGACCAATTGATCGCGTTTGCAAAAGACCGCGTATCCCATGACGATGTTATCTCAATGCTCGGGCTTGTTGAGCAGGCAGCGCTGTTCGCGTTGACCGACCGGATCATCGCTCATGACGCAAAAGGCGCGCTTGAGCTTTTGAACGAGATCATCAATCAGGGCAAGGATATGGCGATCCTGTTATCGAACCTGATAGAGCATTTCCGTAACCTCATGGTCGCGAAAGTCGCCAAGGCTGATTCGGAACTGATCGATCTGCCGCAGAACATCTGCGAGAAACTGATGGAACAGGCTGTTGCGTTGAATATGGAGCAGATCTTCAGCGCTTTTACCGTGTTGATGCAGGCGCAGGATATGTCAAAGCGGTTGGATTCGATGCGGATACCGCTTGAGATAAGCCTGGTGCGGTTATGCCAGCCCAAGCAGGTTTCTGCTCCTGTAAAGCCGGCGCCGGTTGATGCTTCGGCGAAACCGTTGTCCGCTGCGACGCACAATAGCCCGCCTTCCCTGGCGCGGCCTGCACCGCAGCAGGCAAAACCCGTCGCACCTGCGCCAACGAGGCCCGTGCAGTATAAACCCGCGCCGGCCCGCACTGCACCGGATGCTGTGCGCGAAAAGCCGCAGGAGCCGCGCGCATCCGCGGGCATGACGACTATGGATACGGTCTCCCTCGAAACCCTCAAAGAAGGTTGGCAGCGCATGATCGAGGATGTCAGCCGTATCAAGATCTCGGTCGCCTCTTATCTGAATGAAGGCGCGCCGTGCGATTTGAACGGCAATGAGCTGACCATCGTGTTCCCGCGGAACTGTTCGCTCCATAAGGAAACGCTTGAGGAAAAGATCAACAGAAATTTGATCGAGAAAAAGCTCGCGGAATTGTTCCACACAGGCCTGAAACTGAATTTCGTGCTGTCGCAGGAAGAGAAGAATCCGGAAGATTCCCTTCATCACCCGATCGTGCAATCCGCGATGGACATGTTCAACGCGCGGGTCATCAAGGAAGGCTGATGGCGCACTACACTGAA
>Ga0302251_1001261_pt1 | contig 16293 bp, 15 predicted proteins | sample AAG_RA_Gln_MG_FD_193534 | JGI IMG/M metagenome (GOLD analysis project Ga0302251, IMG submission 193534) | Enriched activated sludge microbial communities from anaerobic digester in WTTP, New Holstein, Wisconsin, United States - AAG_RA_Gln | ecosystem: Engineered > Bioreactor > Anaerobic >...
GGAATATAGAATCCTCGTGTTTTCACCGCAATTCCATTGTATACATGCTGGTAAGTATGTATCAATGTCATAGGTATAGTCGAAGAAGTGGTTTCAAACCAATTTTCCTGAAAATGTTGCAATTGTGATACATAATTGGCATCAACTTCTTCGATGACAGCATCTTGATCCATCTGCTTGTTCTGCAGAATGGCTTGGTTCCAGGCTTGTTCAACCGCATTGGGATTTCGAAATTTGATAATAATAATCTCTTCGGATGATGAATTTCGAATGGACTGGTAGAAATCAGCTTTAATTTTGGGCTGAGAAGGTGAATGAGCCTGTACACCCGTTAAATATCCGGATTGGAAAAAGAGAGATAAAATTAGAATACCAATACCTTTTTTAATCATGTTTCCTCCTAATATGAAAACCTGTAGATCCAAAACCATCCGTTCCACGGTCAGTCACTTCCAATCCATTTGACATAGTAGTGAATTCTGCTTGTAGAAACGGTAAGATGATAAGCTGTGCAATTCTGCTTTGTGCAGGAAAACTGCACTCTTTCTTCCCCAAATTAATTAAAATAACCGCCACCTCTCCCCGGTAACTGGAATCAATAACACCCCAAGCATTTAATACTGTCACTCCAGTTTGTAATGCTAAACCTGACCTTGGAGCCACTGCTCCGAAAAATCCGGAAGGAATAGCAATGGAGAATCCGCATTGAATTTTTTTATACTCGCCGGGTAGAAGGGAAAATGGTTCGATATTGTGAAGGTCCATACCTGCATCGCCTTCATGAGCGTAAGTCGGTATAACAAAGTCTTTATGTATCGGTTGTATCGGAATATCCAATCCCTTCCTACCCTTTTCCACGGTTTATCTCTTTCCGTCAACCATGGATAAAGCTTTATCCATAATCTCCACAGCTACGTCAATTTCTTGCTTGGTGATGATGAGAGGAGGAATAAATCTGACACTGGAAACACCACATCCGATACAAACCAAACCCATCTTCAACATTTCTTCTATAAATCGATCCCTCTCTGCTTTTGCGTGTTCTTTTGTATTTCTGTCTTTGACTAATTCGATGCCTTGCATCAATCCGATACCTCGCACATCCCCTATTAGTGTATGTTTTTCCTTTAGATCAAGTAGTTTCTGATGTAGATATTCACCAACCACTTTTGCATTATTCATGACACCATCATTCACCAACACATCAATAGTAGCTAATGTACTGGCACAACACACCGCATTGCCGCCGTAGGTATTGGAATGGGCACCACTATAGGGATAATCTAACTTAGCATCAAGAATAATACAACCTATAGGAATACCCGATCCCATTCCTTTGGCGCAAGTAATAATATCCGGTACGACATCATAATTTTCAATTGCAAAGAACTTGCCGGTTCTTCCAAAGCCGGCTTGTACTTCGTCGCTAACATATAGAATACCGTGTTTTTCACATATTCGTTTCAAGGATTGAATAAATTCTTTCGGAGGTACGATGTAGCCTCCCTCCCCCTGAATTGGCTCGACAAAAATAGCCGCAATTTCCGTCGGATCTATCATCTGTCTAAAATAGGTTTCTTCGAGATATTTCACACAAAACAGGTCACAATTCGGATATTGCAGATGATAGGGACATCGGTAACAATAAGCATATGGAATATGAACCACACCCGGCATAGAAGGTTGAAATCCTTTTCTATGTAAAGACTTGGAACAAGTCAGAGATAAAGAGCCCATGGTTCTTCCGTGAAAAGCACCCATAAATGCTAAGAATTGTGGTCTTTTGCTATAAAATCTTGCCAGTTTTAATGCCGCTTCGACGGATTCTGTTCCCGAATTGGTGAAAAATACTTTCTTTTGTTGCTTTCCGGGGGCTATGTTTGCTAATTTCTCTACTAAAAGCGACTGTACTTCATAGTAATAATCAGTGCCTGCAAAATGCATTAATTGAGCGGTTTGGTCTTGAATGGCCTTAACAATCTTTGGGTGACAGTGTCCTGTGTTGACCACACCTACGCCCGATGTAAAATCATAAAAAATGTTACCATCCACATCTTCCAATACGATACCTTTAGCGGATCGAATGGCCAGTGGTGATGTTTTTGTGACAGTCATCATGTATTTATCATCCAATGCAATGATTTTTTTGGCCTTTTCTCCTGGGATAGAAGTCTTAACGCATGGTCTAATAAATTCTGACATAACGTACCTACCTTTAATTAATTATTTTACTTACTCAAGCACACAGTCTAATTGTAGACAATATACCGTAAATAGTCAATTGAACGCTATTATTCCACTTTTTCAAAATATTTTTCGATGACCTCTTGACATTTGTTTTTGAATTCATAGACTTATTATCCGTTGTCTTGTACCTTGAAAACTGAAGAATGGTGAAAGTGAAAATCGCTTGTGCGATTTATTAGTAAAGCGACCACATCGCAGTTTGCTTATAGCAAACTGCAAATTTGTACTATGTTTTAAGTTAGGTAACAAACTACCGAACACAAACTAGACACGAATGAATAGGCAACTATTCATCTCAATAGTTTTGCTCGAAGAGTTTGATCCTGGCTCAGGACTAACGCTGGCAGTGTGCCTTACACATGCAAGTCGGACGGAGGACTTCGGTCCTTAGTGGCAAACGGGTGAGTAATGGATAGGTTATCTACCGGGAAGAGGGGGATACCCCCTCGAAAGAGGGATCAATACCCCGTACGCTCCTCACGGAGGAAAGGCGGAGCAATCCGCCGCTTTCTGATGAGCCTATCTCCTATCAGCTAGTTGGTAAGGTAATGGCTTACCAAGGCTATGACGGGTAGCTGGTCTGAGAGGATGATCAGCCACACTGGAACTGAGACACGGTCCAGACTCCTACGGGAGGCAGCAGTGGGGAATTTTGGGCAATGAGCGAAAGCTTGACCCAGCGACACTGCGTGGGCGAAGAAGATCTTTGGATTGTAAAGCCCTTTTATGGGGGAGTAATGCATGGCCGAGGCAATGCGGTCATGTTTGCAAGTACCCCACGAATAAGCCCCAGCCAACTACGTGCCAGCAGCTGCGGTAATACGTAGGGGGCAAGCGTTGTCCGGAATTACTGGGTGTAAAGGGTGTGCAGGCGTCTTGCTAAGTTGGGTGTGAAATCCCGGAGCTCAACTCCGGAGCGGCATCCAATACTGGCAGGATCGAGGTTATGAGAGGGAAGCGGAACTCCCGGTGTAGCGGTGAAATGCGTAGAGATCGGGAAGAACACCAGAGGCGAAGGCGGCTTCCTAACATAATACTGACGCTCAGACACGAAAGCTAGGGGAGCAAACAGGATTAGATACCCTGGTAGTCCTAGCCCTAAACGATGAATACTAGGTGTTGGAGGATTCACTCCTTCAGCGTCGTAGCTAACGCGTTAAGTATTCCACCTGGAAAGTACGGTCGCAAGGCTGAAACTCAAAGGAATTGACGGGTACCCGCACAAGCAGCGAGGCATGTGGTTTAATTCGAGGCTACACGAAGAACCTTACCTGGGCTTGACATGTTGTTGAAAGACCTAAGAAACTAGGTCCTTTTTCATAGCAATATGAAAACAGCTTCACAGGTGGTGCATGGTTGTCGTCAGCTCGTGCCGTGAGGTGTAAGGTTAAGTCCTTGAACGAGCGCAACCCACGTCGTTATTTGCCACGGAGCAATCCAGCTACTATAACGATACCGCCGGCGACGAGCCGGAGGAAGGCGTGGACGACGTCAAATCATCACGCCCCTTATGTCCAGGGCTACACACATGCGACAATGGTCGGAACAATGAGTTGCCAAGCAGTAATGCGGAGCTAATCTCCAAAGCCGGCCTCAGTACAGATCGAGGGTTGCAACCCACCCTCGTGAAGATGGAGTTGCTAGTAAACGCAAGTCAGCTATATTGCGTTGAATACGTTCCCGGGTATTGTACACACCGCCCGTCACACCACCCAAGTTGGCTGTACCCGAAAACACATACCCCAACCGCAAGGAGGGGCGTGTTGAAGGTGTGGTCAGTGAGGAGGGTGAAGTCGTAACAAGGCAGGTGTACGAGAACGTGCGCCTGGATCACCTCCTTTCTAAGGAGCTTTGTTTGCGTTACCTCAACGATGTTGAGAGAGCGTAAACCGATCGAACCGGTCGCGGTGCAAAATGAAACGTACAGTCATAGCGTTTTTCCTTTCACATTCTTCATGAAGCGTAGTGCAGGACACGAAAACCCATTTGTATTATCTGTGAATGGGTCTGGCGCCTGCCCCCATCGGCCAGCCGGCCGACCCGAGGGTAAGGGCCTACTACCTTGACAACTGAATAAGGAAGCGAGTTTAAGGACATTAGTGTAATAGATGAATCCGTCCATTTTTTAAAATTGGATATCGTACATCAGAGAAGAAAATAATAAGGGCACATGGTGAATGCCTTGGTCATAGGAGCCGATGAAGGACGCAGTAAGCCTGCGATAGTCTTCGGGGAGGAGCAAACATCCTTAGATCCGGAGATCTCCGAATGGGGAAACCCGGTCCGTCACAAGCGGATCATCCCGATCTGAATTCATAGGATCGGGAGGGGAACGGAGCGAACTGAAACATCTTAGTAACTCCAGGAAAAGAAAGTAAACACGATTCCCTAAGTAGTGGTGAGCGAAAAGGGAATAGCCTAAACCGACAGTGTGTCAAGCGCAGCGCGTTGCACTGGCGGGGTTGTAGGACAGCGACGAGGGGGCTGCCCCCCTCATGAGAGAGACTTTGGTAGAAGAATGTCTTGGAAAAGACGGCCAAAGAGAGTGAAAGCCTCGTATTCGAAACGAAAGCCCTCCTCATCCGCTGCTCCTGAGTACCACGGAACATGCCACTCTGTGGGAAGCCAGAGGACCCATCCTCTAAGGCTAAATACTCCATGAACCGATAGCGAACATAGTACCGTGAGGGAAAGGTGAAAAGAACCCCGGAAGGGGAGTGAAATAGAATCTGAAACCATGATGCCTACAATCGGTCAGAGCACGATGGCAGCAATGCCCGTGTCATGGCTTGCCTATTGAAGAATGAGCCGGGGAGTTGTTTGAAAGGAGCCAGGTTAAGTGGACAGCCACGAAGCCGCAGCGAAAGCAAGTCTGAATAGGGCATCAGTTCCTTCATACAGACCCGAAACCGGGTGATCTACTCATGGTCAGGGTGAAGCGGAATTAAGCCTCCGTGGAGGCCCGAACTCTTTAAGGGTGAAAACTTATGAGATGAACTGTGAGTAGGGGAGAAATTCCAATCGAACCCGGAGATAGCTGGTTCTCTCCGAAATGCATTTAGGTGCAGCTTCGGACGTTCTCGATCGGAGGTAGAGCACTGAAAAGGCTAGGAGCCCCACCAGGTTACCAAACCTTATCAAACTCCGAATGCCGATCGACCAGAGTCCGGAAGTGAGACTGCGAGTAATAAGATCCGTAGTCAAAAGGGAAACAGCCCAGATCGCCTGCTAAGGTCCCTAATGAATGCTCAGTGTAAATCAAGGAAGTGAGTATTACTTATACAGCCAGGATGTTGGCTCAGAAGCAGCCATCATTTAAAGAGTGCGTAACAGCTCACTGGTCTAGTGATCTTGCGCCGTAAATGTTCGGGACTAAGCATTCAACCGAAGCAGCGGGCTTTCCGTAAGGGAAGCGGTAGGAGAGCGTTCCTGCATCAGTGAAGGTATACCGTAAGGAGTGCTGGAGAGGCAGGAAGTGAGAATCCCGGCTTGAGTAGCGAAAAACAGAGTGAGAATCTCTGTCACCGGAAGTCTAAGGTTTCCTGGGGAAGGCTTGTCCGCCCAGGGTTAGTCGGTCCTAAGTCGAGGCCGAAAGGCGTAGATAATGGCCAACAGGTTAATATTCCTGTACCACGTGGTCGCGTTATGAGCGATGGAGGGGTGGAGAAGGATAAGGTGTGCCGGGCGTCGGTTGTCCCGGTCCAAGCGTCAAGGGCGAAGCGCAGGTAAATCCACGCTTCATCAACCCAAGGCGTGACGGGGAGTCGCAAGACGAAGCACCCGATTTCATGCTCCCGAGAAAATCTTCTAGCCAGTTACCCCGTGACCGTACCGCAGTCCAACACAGGTAGACAAGGAGGTAACCTCCTAAGGTGTACGAAAGAACTCTCGTTAAGGAACTCGGCAAAATAACCCCGTAACTTCGGGACAAGGGGTGCCTCGCTCGGAAGAGCAGGCTGCAATAAATTGGTTCAGGGGACTGTTTAACAAAAACACAGGTTTCTGCTAAGTCGTAAGACGATGTATAGGAGCCGACGCTTGCCCAGTGCTGGAAGGTTACGAGGAGGGGTCAGGGAGCAATCCCGAAGCTCTGAATCTAAGCCCCAGTGAACGGCGGCCGTAACTATAACGGTCCTAAGGTAGCGAAATACCTTGTCGGGTAAGTTCCGACGCGCATGAAAAGCGTAACTACCTGAACGCTGTCTCGACGAGAGATTCGGTGAAATAGCAGTGCCCGTGAAGATGCGGGTTACTTGCAGAAGGACGGAAAGACCCCGTAGAGCTTTACTATAACTTGATATTGCATTCTGTTCGTTTATGTACAGGATAGGTGGGAGACTTGGAAGCGGGATCGTCAGGTTCCGTGGAGTCAACCTTGGGATACCACCCTTAAACGAATAGGATTCTAACGTCTAGCTTTGAATCAAGCAGACGGACAGTGTCAGGCGGGTAGTTTGACTGGGGCGGTCGCCTCCTAAAGAGTAACGGAGGCGTGCAAAGGTTCCCTCAGCGTGTTTGGAAATCACGCGAAGAGCGCAAAGGTATAAGGGAGCTTAACTGCCTAGACGGACACGTCAAGCAGATACGAAAGTAGGCCTTAGTGATCCGGTGACACCGTATGGAAGGGTCATCGCTCAACGGATAAAAGCTACCTCGGGGATAACAGGCTTATCCTTCCCAAGAGTCCACATCGACGGGAGGGCTTGGCACCTCGATGTCGGCTCGTCGCATCCTGGAGCTGAAGCAGGTTCCAAGGGTTGGACTGTTCGTCCATTAAAGCGGCACGCGAGCTGGGTTCAGAACGTCGTGAGACAGTTCGGTCCTTATCCTCTGCAAGCGCAGGATATTTGAGTGGGTTCACTCCTAGTACGAGAGGATCGGAGTGAGGAGACCGCCAGTGTACCGGTTATTACGCCAGTAATACGAGCCGGGTAGCTGTGTCTCAAGGAATAAATACTGAAAGCATCTAAGTATGAAGTCCCCCTCAAGATGAGATATCCCACCCCTCGTGGGGTAAGAACACTGGTAGACTACCAGTTTGATAGGCCAGGGCTGGAAGTGCTGAGAGGCACGCAGGTGACTGGTACTAATCGTTCGAGGTTTTCTTCATGATGTTGGATTCATCCACGGATGACCAAACAATTCGCTTCCTTGTTTCGTTGCTTGAAAAACAAACAAAGGTTTATGATTGGCTGGTGGCGATACCTACGGGGCCACACCCGTTCCCATTCCGAACACGGCAGTTAAGCCCGTAAAGGCCGATGGTACTAGTGTGCGAAAGCTGCTGGGAGAGTAGGAAGCTGCCAGCCTTTGATTTGATAAACTATCATATTGGTTCAAACGTTCTTTTTTCTATTTGTTATTCTTTTTCAACCCTATAGTTTTTCTATTACTGTACTCATCGGGTTTTACATGTACTTTTGAAGTCTTAAAGATCCCCGCTAATTACAAACTCTGCTATTGATCACATTTTTTGTTGTACTCTATTCTTTTCTTTTTTTATTTACAAACATCAAAGATTGGAGACTATTTTGAAAAAAGCTGAGAGAAACATGATTAGATTCCATGCATTTACATTGATAGAATTATTAATAACCATCGGCATCATTATTATTTTGATTGGCGTTTCGACTCCTCAAGTATTAAGCTATATCAACCGAACCAAAAATACTCGGGCACAAATGGATATGAATACTATTAAAACCTCATTGCAAGCTTATTACCATGATTGGGGTACCTATCCTGCTTCCCTTGCAGAATTGACTATCAATGAAGAAAACACGGAAAACTGTACATCCAATTTTACGATTAATGGTATAGAAGGTCCGATTGAATATGTAAAAACCATACCAAATGATATTTTTATCGGACAAAATGATCCGCAAGCCTATTCTTATGCAGCAAACACAAGCAAAGATGATTTTATTATCTGGACAAACGGTCCGAATCATGAAGGTTTGACTACTCCAACCTATAGCGTAGAAACACAGCTTTTTGATTTATCAACCAAGGATGCTGATGATATCATCATTTTGCCATAAATTACCTGCTTTTACGTATATCGAAGTGTCCTTTTTTTTAAGCATCACTGTCATCATGATACATGCAGTGATGTTTGCGCAATCTACCTTTACAAATAGTACGACGAATGTCAATCAGCGACAACGGTTGTATTTGATCGCCGAGGACATGTCTCAATCAATCATTGTTTTACCTCTTGAATCATTGTTGTCTGACTATTTTCATACCGATAATATCTCGCCGTTTACGATTGATCAAGAAGCAGAAACAACCTATCCGATGCGATATGATGATTTTATGACCTTACTAAATCTTCCAGTCGGTGAAGATGCAACAAAGAAAAAGTTGCTAGTGATGTGTGTAAGAAAAGAGACCAGCTTTTTCCAAGATCAGATCTGTCAATATACATTGCTATTATACGAATGGCGCGGAAGGAATGCGGAGTATGGCTTTTCCACGTTCAATCGGTGTAAGATTACATCTTGAAAGCTTATTCGTTGGTCGAAACAGTCGTATCTGTCGGATTATTGGCATTGATGATTCCTCCATTTGTTTTATTTACGAACCGGTATGGTTCAGTCGTGAATAGCCAACGCATCGAGGCAGATTATGCGTTGAACATCGCTTTTGTAATGAATTCCATTCAGGAGGATCTTGGTTTAACTGTCTTCATAGAAAGCGATTTTCAACCAAAAAATTCGGTAGATTCTAACTTGCTACAATTTCGACTTACCAACGGTAAGATTGTTCGGTATTATAAAGTGGGCGATGAATTAGTAAAAGATTTTAATTTTATCGGTTACAACGCAATTACACCAAAAATAATTCAAAGATTTCAAGTCAGGAGGTTCGATATAGCAGGGACTCTATGTATAGATATCACGATACAAGACAGAGCCGGACATGTGTACCATAGAAAGATCATTAAAAAAACGCCGATATAAGGGATTTGTTTATCCCTATGTTTTAATGCTAGTGTTTGTAATCGAATTATTCATTATATTTTCCGCAAAACAAACTCAACTGGTTATCTTACAAACAGAACAAACAATACGATTCCAGATGAGTAAGGATCAACAACAACAGTGCAAAACTTTCATCGAATCAGCGCTATGTAGTCAGACTTGGAGTGGTTTTGTCAATTGGATAAAATCCAATCCGATTCAATATGGCGATCTGAATGTTGATGGGCAGGTTGACTCAGTTTATACGATTACTTATATAGGAACGAATAGTGCTGTGGGTGAGTTCTGTATCTGTCATTACCTTATTCCGTACGATTATTGGGGTCAAACCGACTTTGTGATCACTTCGATTCCGCTTGAAACCAATCTCAGTAAAAAAATTAAGGTCCTACCAAATCGTTACACTATCTCGCCGCGAATAGGATTATTGTACAAAGTGAACACGACTAACAATACTTTGTTATCAGTCAAAAAAATCAGCATACTTCACTCCATAGAATGATCCAATTTCATTTTACCTCCCATTGGTTCCTCATCCCATTTATGCTTCTCTTCGCTTATTGGTTTATTTACCAGGATTTTTCAGCACTATCCATACATTCTTCAAGTGTTGTGATTTTTTTTATTTTCTGTGTTATAACCAGATTAATAGGTCAAGTGACCGGTTTTTATGAATTCAATTGTATGGTTGCTTCCCTGCCGATGATATTGATGATCTGCATTCCGATAGCGTTTTTGTGTATGAAAAATTGGATGGGATGGGGGGATTTTTTCATTATTGCTAGCCTGTTGATCACGATGAAGAGAAACGATATGGTAGAGATGATTGAATTTTCCTTTGTATTAGCTTGTGCGGTCTCTGTTTTTTTACTTCTGGTAAAAAAAGTAAATAGGCATACTCCCATCCCATTTCTTCCCTTTCTTTGGACAGGATACCTGTTAGCTCTATTTTTCGATTTTCGTTATATATAATAAAGCAAAGTGAAATGTAAAAGTTTTACATTAATTGAATCCATTTTGGTTTGCACTATTTCTATTGTCATGATATCGACCGTTTCTCTACCGATTGTCCATTACACTCAGCAGAAGAACCTTGAAATGGAAGCGTTTTCTATCACGCAAGATATTGAATTTGTCAGAAATCTATCTCAACTTCAATCTGAGAAACTTAAAATGGAATTTTTTGGTGCCTATAACAAGTACAGGTTTGAAATCACCCAGGGAGGAATGGGAAAACCAGGTCGATTCATTGAAAGGCAACTCCATCCGACCGTTGGCTTCCCACTTTTTTTCTCCATCACTTCTGTCAGCTATGTGGATGAAACCGGATCCACCAAAACCGGATCCATCAATTTTGGTTCTATATCATCTGATTCCTATGGTACATTGATTTTTGATTCTTCCGGTACACCAAATCAAGGTGGTCATGTTGTCATCATGACTCGAAGTACAAATTACGCGCTAGCAGTGATTGTCAAGCCTGTCACGGGGAGGGTAAGGATTGGGAAGGTTCATTTTATTCACCCCTGAATCAAGAAAAGAGCAGATATCTGCAACACAGATGTTCTTTTTTTTAAAATTCGGTTTTTTTGATGGGGGTATTAGAATGATAAAATCTTGCTATAATGAAATACAAAAGCATTGATATGATTGGTAAGCAATATTGTTGTATCGGGGGGATAATTATGCAAAAGTTATCTGGAAGCCGTATTGTGGTCTTATTCATGGTGTTACTCTTCCTTCTGTTTGGCTTTGCGAGCCTTTCTCCAGTGGTCAGGCTATTATATTCTGAAGCAAAACCATACAAGTTTTTCGGGTATGAATTCAAATCGGCCTTTGATCCGATTAAAATTGCTTCGATGAAAGACATTGCTTTACAATCGGGACAAGCTCTTACCGCAAAGAGCTTTAAGGTGGTGCTTGACCTTCCTTACTCCGGTCCGGAAAAGGTGCGACAGAATATTTACGGTATCATTGTGAATGACAATGGCGATATTAAAGCCTACAGCACTGTGTGTCCTCACTTGAACTGTTCTGTAAAGTGGGAAGAAGAGAAACCTGATAACAAGAAGCTTTGGTGTAATTGTCACAACGGTGCATTTGATCCGAAATCAGGTAATGTAACGGACGGACCACCTCCGAAACCTTTAACCAAATTCATCATCGAAACCAAAGAAGAAGATATTTATCTATTAGATATAGGTGGTGCGTAATGGTCGATATTCAGAACAAAGATCCTTTATATCAGATGAACCCTGCCTATTTTTTTGGCGGATTGACGTTTCTGTTTTTTGTCGTTCAACTGTTTACCGGTGTTTTTTTGTACATGAATTTTATTCCAACACTACAGAAAGCCTATAATTCTCTATTATACATCACCAATACTCTTCCTTATGGCGTATATATCAGAACTAGTCATCGGTATGCCGCTATCGGAATGATTATTTTATGCTTACTACATATGATCAGGATGGTAACAACAGACCGTATCACCAAACCCAGGCATATTGGGTGGATTACAGGTGTTGTGCTATTATTTGTAACCGTGGCTATTACGTTGTCCGGTATACTTACCTCATATGATGCCGGACCACAAGCTTACATGAATGCGATCGCCGCTTTGTTTGAAATCGGGAAGCGTGAGTATCAGAAGATACTGTCGTTTATGTTCGGTTTTCATATTATGCTCCCTACCACGGTGTTTGTATTATTGCTTGTCCATTTCTCCAGGATAGCCAGGCCAAAGATTTTTCCACCGATCGCCTTAAGCTTGTTTACATTAGGAATCTTGACCACCGTAACAGGATTGTTCCCTATTTCAGAAATGGCTTCAAAAGCGAAAGTACCCAATACGCTTCCGGTACCTTTGATGACCTGGATTATAGTGTTAGGAGCGTTGCTGATTATTTTAGTTCTTCTCGCTTTTCTACCCCTGCTTCTCAAAAGACCCTCGTCAGTCGCAGTTGTTGATGAAAATCGTTGTACAGGTTGCCTGTATTGTGCGGAAGTGTGCCCCAAAAAAGCGATTGAACTAAAAGAAAAAACAGTGAATGGTCAAAAACGCTTGACTGCATTCGTTATCGAGAAAAAATGTCAAGGATGCGGTGTCTGTGCGGGTGCGTGCAGAAACGCTTCCATACAATTGGATGGTTCCGAGGACACTACTCTGGTTGAGGAGGTTTATCAAGCATGGCTTCAAACGAATTAGTTTTCCTGTTCTTATGCAGAGCATTAAAACGTAAACGGTTGCTACAAACTATCAAACAAGAATTTCCATCAATCAGAGTCATTGAAGTACCCTGTATCGGAAGATTTAATCCGATACTCGCGTTTAAGATGATCACTGCAGGCGCAAAAGGTGTTTTATTACTAGGATGCGATCCTGGTGATTGCCACTATCGCGAAGGCAACCTGATCTCTGAGAGAAGGATTCTGTATGCAAAAGAAACATTGACCGCTTTTGGCATTCACGGATCAAGAATTCAAGCGATTTGGTATAATCCCGGGAAAGATAAGCAGATTTTACACGATATCAAGTTATTTCTCTCTGAAATAGCTCGATTGCCTATGCTTACCCTAAAGCCTACCCAGAAAAAGGAGGGCTAGTATGATTAACTGGTCAAAAATTACAGAAGCTACCAGACATTACCTCAAAAGTATTTTCCAGCCTGGCGATGTCATCTTGTCGTATACTGAATCCAACACTCCGGGTATCATGACCCCCTTGGTTATAAGGGAAGCAGAGGCTATTGATAAGATCATTCTCAATCCTCTCTGTACACAGAATCTTTCTGTATACCTATCTGAATTTTTTCAGCAAGACATACAAAGTGGTAATCCAGCCACGGGAAAATGGGTTGTCACTGTTAAACCATGCGATGCCAGAAGTGTTATTCAAATGATTTCAGATGAACAGATAACCAAAGACAATCTTGAGATGGTAGTGTTTGATTGTGATGGCACCGTGACGACAAAGAGCTTAAAAAACTTGCTTGGCGGAGAAATTCGAAGTGTCAAGTTTGAGGACCACCAAGCAAAGGGAGAAACTCTTGCCAACAAAGAGGTGACGGCAGATTTGGTAGGATCTTATCAAGCAAAGTGTTCGGATTCTGCCATTTGCTCCTTACCAGATATGCATGATTATAGCTTTATCAGCGAATCCAACCGCTTTGTATTCCACGGTTCAGAGAAAGAGAATACGCTGATTCAAGATACACTCTCTCGAGAGGATTGTTTTCAAAGAATATCGGAAGAACTAAGCAAATGTATACGATGTAATGCCTGTCGAAATGTTTGTCCGGCTTGTTTTTGCTCAGATCGTTGTGTGATGGATAAACCAAAATTAGCTATTCCCTACATTACCAAAGAAATCACGCTCGATCAGATCTTTCAGTATCACCTGATCCGGTTCTATCATGTTGCTCCGAATTGCACTGCTTGTGGAGAGTGTGAAAGAGCTTGTCCGCAGGGAATACCTTTAAGTATCTTCTATCGTTACCTGCACCGTTTGAATAAACAGTTGTTCGGAACCGAGTCCGGTTCTTCGGACAGCGATAAACAGAAGTTATTGTCGTATCGCTTTGGCGAAGATCTCGTTTAGGGAGGGAATATGGACACTAACAGAATTTATAAAAAGGACATGAACCAGGTTTTTTCTGCACTAAAAAAGCTTGGTATGGCTGTAATCGGGCAAGGATTTGATGAGAAGCAACGGTTGGTTTTCAAAGAAGTCAACTCCTTTCAGGAATTAGCCTTACAGGAAATAACGCCTTTACAACCCGTTAAATCGTTCCTATTTCCACCCACTGAAACAATGTTTTCCTACCAAAAAACAGAAAAAGGCACTCGGTTAACACCAGAGCAAGAAGCTGGTGCTTCGAAAAAAAAGATTTTATTCGGTCTTAGACCTTGTGATGTTCATGCCATTGAGTACATTCAAAAGTTCTATAACGGGAATTTTCCGGATCAACCCATATCGCATTATATAGAGAATACGATTGTAGTCGGAATAGCTTGCGCAACCCCCTCTAATGCTTGTTTCTGCACGACTATGGGTATCTCACCTGTATCCTCTTCCGGAGCCGATATTTTTCTTACACCCACGGATGATTTTTTTCTGATTGAATTTCTTACCGAAAAAGGAAAATCAATACAATCCGCTTTTGCTGCTAGCTTAAAAGCTTCAGAAGCGAATGATGGGAACTGGAAACAGAAGATCGAACAATCTACTATCAACAGCCTGCTAGAGAAAATAAACGTAGAGGCTATCAAAGGGAAAGTGAATCAAGCCTACGACAAGCCATTTTGGAAAAAATACAGCGACGTGTGTATAGCTTGCGGAGGATGTACATTTGATTGTCCTACTTGCACTTGTTTTGATGTGCGAGATGTGATGGAGTCGAAAAGCGATGGATATCGTTATCGAGCTTGGGATTCATGCTCTTTCGCCTCTTTTACCCTGCATGCATCGGGGCATAATCCGAGAAACACCAAATTAGAAAGATTGCGGCAACGAATCATGCATAAATATCACTATACGGTCGCGAATATGCAAACTTGGTCTTGTACAGGTTGTGGTCGCTGCATACGTGTTTGTCCTGTCGGAATCAACACAAGAAGTATCTTAAAAGATATCAAGGAGGCTTTGCATGAGTAATCAACCGAATCACTACTTGCCTTCATTTGGAAAGATATTAGAAACAAAACAGGAGAACTCCCTGATAAAGAGCTTTTTGGTCTCTGTTCCGGACACAATGCAAAACATGCAGGTTCTTCCCGGACAGTTTTTTCAACTCTCCCTACTGGGCTATGGTGAGATTCCGATCTCTTTATCGGAATATAATCCCGAAAAAAAAACCTACCTATTTTGTATCGCCAATACTGGTGCAATCACTTCGAAAATTCATCAATTGAGTGTCGGAGAGGAAATAGGGATACGTGGTCCCTATGGCAATGGCTTTCCGATAGCTGCATTAAAAGGAAAGAATATTATCGTAGTGGCAGGAGGCATCGGATTGGTTCCTCTCAGAAGCATCATTCACTATTCGCTTACCAATCCGGGTTACTTTGCACACTTGGAGATACTATTTGGTGCCAAATCTACATCGGATTTTATTTACAAAGAAGAAATCAAGCAATGGCGTTTAAAACCTGATACAACGGTTAAAGTTACCATAGATAAAGCGGAAAAAGCTTGGAACGGCAATGTTGGCTTTGTTACGAGTTTCCTTCAGGAAAATTGTGCGGATCATAGCGAAATACTCTTCTCCCTTGATCCATCTTTTGAGAATACAGTCATTCTTGTAGTAGGACCCCCGGTGATGTACAAAAATGTGTTCAGAGCATTGGAGAAAATTGAATTTCCAGATAAAAAAGTGTATCTATCGCTAGAAAATCACATGAAATGCGGCATTGGAAAGTGCGGGCATTGCAATTGCGGCGAGAAGTATGTTTGTTTGGACGGTCCGATCTTCTCCTGGTTGGAAATGAAGTCTCTTCCAAAAGAATATTAATGGAGGGCAAAATGAACAGACGAACAACCATTTGGCAAAAAATCAGTTATTGGTGGAAAGATCGATATCGAAGATTGGATCTTTTTGATGAGACATTAGAGCCCAAGCATAAGAAGAACCCTCTTTATTACATGGGCTCCTTAATGTATATCACTTTAGTCATTCAAATATTGGTAGGTTCGATTTTAGCGACGCAGTATATTCCAACCATCGAAGGAGCCTATAAAAGTGTGACTTTTATCACAGAAGCTTGGAAATGGTTTGGTTTTCCGATAGGATTATGGCTGCGCGGCATTCACCGATATACGGCAGATGCGCTCATCATATTGGCGATGCTTCGTTTTTTACGTTTTTATTTTACCGCAGATTATAAAAAACCGAACGAGTTATCCTGGTTTAACACCATCATCTTTGCCATTATCACGACTGTTTTCGGATTTAGCGGTTACGTGTTGCCAATGGACCAAAGAGGATATTGGGCTACAACCATTGGCACGACGATGCCAACTGCGATCGATTACATTCCCTTTATTGGAAATCTGAAGTTA
>Ga0302251_1001267_pt1 | contig 16241 bp, 8 predicted proteins | sample AAG_RA_Gln_MG_FD_193534 | JGI IMG/M metagenome (GOLD analysis project Ga0302251, IMG submission 193534) | Enriched activated sludge microbial communities from anaerobic digester in WTTP, New Holstein, Wisconsin, United States - AAG_RA_Gln | ecosystem: Engineered > Bioreactor > Anaerobic >...
CCTCAATTGTTGCTGATTTGTTTATTGGATACGGTATGAATAGTACACGCAATGCAGCGTAGTAAAATATAAAGGCGGCTATTTGCAGACTTTTCAAAATAGAAAACCGCTCTGCCATCAATACTAGCTTTGTATCAAAAACAGAGCGGTCTTATGGCAAAGGTACTACCTATTGATAAAATGCACCGCTCAAATCCAATCGTTAAAATTTGCACCGCTTTTGCACCACTCCTATGAGGTAGCCATCGTATCTGCCTTCACCAATTTTATGCCAGCAATATTAGCCAAGCAAGAAACTATACTACTATACCCATTTGCATTCACAGCACTTGCAGAGATATATGCTTGTTGCCGTGCTCTTGTTATGCCTACATAAAACACCGAAAGTTCGTCTAATACAATTTCTTTAAATCTATCATCCATAGGATTAGGCAGCGAACACTTGTGGCTTTGAAAAGTTGCTCTAAAATTGCTGCAATCTATGCAAATCGGATAGGCAGGCAAACAACTTCTTTCCATATCTGTAATGATTACATAGTCCCACTCCAATCCCTTTGCTCCATGAATTGTGGTAAGAATTATATTTGAATCAACATATTCCATTGCTTGTTTTAACTGTCGATTTTCAAATATATCAAGTATCAAGGTGTATTTATCTTCTGCGGAGAGGTCAACATAATCTGTTGAAACCTTTTCAATTAAAGCATCAAGCAATCGAAAAAGAGAGCCAATGGTTTTGTCGGTTGTTGTATATTCTTTTCTAACTGTTTCTGAAAATGCAAGCAGCGATTTTTTAGTTATGCTTTTTGTGGTAGCGAAACGAATAAGAAACTTTTCTTGACACTTAATGTGGAATTCAACGTACTCTGAGTCGTCGTCGGAAAACATACCATAGAAGTATGATATATTGAGATTGCTTAATTCTGTTTCGACTGAATCTGATTTTTTGCTTCTAAAAAGCACAGCAATTTTAACATCACTTTGGGTGGTAATATTTTGGACTGTAGCGGCAACCAACTGTGCTTCGCATTGTTGATCTTTTCCATAAAATATCGGCAAATTTGCTACATCAGTGTCAACAATATCTGGAGCAAAACAAAATTCTGCATTGAGGCGAATGTTTTTATCCAACTTTAACATTTCAGGATTTTTGCGAAAACGATAATTCTGTGTTAGTTTGATTTCAGTCATGCATAATTCAGTTTTTGTTGTTTCCATTATCCGTGGCAACGCTCCAATAAAGCCATAAATTCTCTGCAAAGGGTCGCCGAGAAATACCAGTTGTGTATCATCTCCAATAATCTTTTTTAGTAAAGCCCAAGCGATGCAATTTGTGTCTTGAAATTCGTCAACCACAATAAGCGGGTAATAGCTTTGGAAAAATTTCTTTACTTCTTCATTCTGCTCGAAAAGCTGTAATGTAAAAAGTACAACAGCATTATGGGTGATATTCCCATTAGGTAGTAGCTTTTTTATTACAGCAAAATATGGTGTTAGGATTTCTGCTGAAGGCAATGTCCCACTTTTGATTGTTGAATCAACTGTATGAACGGCATCCTGTTCTTGCGTTGTTAGTGATTTGGCAATCTCTCTCCATTCATTTGTAACATTTCCTTGTCTATTTCTAATGTCGCCGATTGCCTTGAAAGTGTTAATGTCTTTGCGGAACTCGTTGGCTACAAGATAACCGTATTTTTTCAAAACACCTTTGCAAAAGCCGTGATAATTTGTTACGGTTACCCTTTCACCGATAGCGATTGGACTGTTTTTAGTGCCAAGCAGAGCGGGTAGCTTTTCGGCAACCTCGCGTTTAACTTTTAGAGCGGCGTTGACGCTAAAGGTCAATCCAAGAATGCGCTTTGGATTCGGAATCCTGCCTGACGCAAAAAGGTAGGCAATACGACTTATCATGGTGGTGGTCTTACCATATCCCGCTGGGGCCTCAACAATCAAGCGTGGGCTTTCTGAAAAGATAATTTCAAGTTGTTTTTCGTCGCCACCATGTTGCGAGGAAATTAATTCCTTCAAATCCGATACGTGCGCCTCATGCATTGCTTGCCACCCCCTGCGCTTTATTCAGAGCATTGGTGTAGCATTCAGGTATTAACTCGGCTGTTAGCGTATCGCCAATTATTCGCCCAAGAAGGACTCCCTTCTTTGCCATGAACCATGCAGAATACATTAAGCAAAATTCTTCTTTATCAGAGTCGCTGGTATCCAATAGTAGTTTCGGTACAAATGCAGAAGCATCTTTGGCTTTTGTTGTATGCCCACAATTTTCACATTTGGTCGAGGCATAAAGTTCTACGCCCATTTTCCTAAAGTGTTTGCTTACTAAATCGAAATCCAACGGCACAGTAGCTACCTTGGCATCAATTTCAACCGCCATCTGTTTTACAAGGTCTTGGCGGTTTTTTTCAAAAAGTGTTTTAACGATTTCAATCTCAAAACAGAGTTCCTGTGTAAAAAACTCTTCATCGCTTGGTGCATGTCCGGATTTAACATCCCCATCGTAAATGGCGACGCTCGGAACAGCAAACAGACCCAACAACTGGCGAAGCGGTTTAATTGAACTTTCACCCCGTGCGTTTATTATACAAATTCCATAGTCATCTAAGGAAACGCCTGCTTTATTTGCAAAGGCGTGAATACATCCATACTCAGTCTCACCTTCAACCAAAACAGCGCACTTGGCGTAGAACGCTTCTTTAATTTCAGGGAAATGCATGATTAAGTGTTTTTCATCCTCGGTCTTAATTCGTCCGGCATTTGTAGAGTGTGGAATCGGACGTAAAGCATAGCCGCTAACGACTTCAGTTTTGTCTCCATTTCTATAAAAACGGATAAGGTTGCGATAATCCCCGATCAAGGCGTCCGTTGAGTGAGTTACAACAATAAGCTGACCGGCAATGCCGTCAATCCCAAAGCATAGCTTTAGCAGTTCGACAAACTCGGCATCTTCGTTTTGGAGGATGCGTTTGTAATAACCAATAAGTGAACGCTGAAGGTAAGGATGGAGATGCACTTCTGGCTCGTCAACTGACATGACAAGAGGAAGTAGTTTCTTTCCATTGTCATCAGTATACAGTCGGTCAGCGAATGGTGCTGACTTGCTCTTGTATATGTCCATTATTTGGCACAGAATATTTATCGTGGCCATCGCCATATACTGAACGCCGCTTCCGGTCATATTGATTCTTCGGTCACCGTCCGATAAGTAAATTAGGCTTGTCAGCATATCGGCGGCATTCGGAGCAACAGTAGCTTTCAGGGAATATTCCTTGAAAGAGCGGATTCTGCCGAGATGTTGATTTATAAACTCGGTCAGCGACGAAACCTGCACATCGTTTAGAAATACGGGCGCAGTCTCGCTGTTTGTGATGAACCGCTCAATGATACTGCTTACGAGGAGACCGGCACCTCTTTGAGTATCCAGACGGAGTTCTTTATTAGGGTCAGCGGTAGTCTCGTATTTTAAATAGTTTATCTTCCTGATGAGTTTCGGTGGAATGCTCTCGTTTGAATCGGCGCTAACGATGTTCGGATTTGCTTCCTGTATGTTTTGCCAATAGCGAATTTTCAACAACAGAGAGTCCTCCGGCGAGAAATTATCGCCAAAAAAACCCTGTTCGTGAGTTTGTAACCGAATATCCAGTTCGACCTCAATAGGTTGCTCGGAGTCAGCATAATCCTTGTCATCAAAGCCTCTCCCATTACATACGGTACTGAGCAAGGCGAGGAAGTTGCTTTTCCCAAGGTTGTTCTCCCCGATGATGTAGTTACTCTCAGGGTTGAAGCAGATGGTTATCCCGTCGATATTTCGATAGTTGTGTACCTTCACACATTCAATTCTCATAAGCCCCTCCCCGGAGTGTAATAATCTTTATTCCTCAAACCCATAATCTCTTACCCGCAGCGTCCGGCAGTTCTCGGAGATTGTCCGCACTGTTTGCTGGGTGAAGCCTTCAGCGGAATCTGCTTGGACTTCGAGTGAAACTGTGACACTTGCGCCATCGACTGAAGTCAAGTGTTGGATGATTTCCTCAACGTACTTCTGGACATCGCGGTTGATGCGCGTGGTGTCGAGGTCAGCGGACATAAAGAACCGTTTGTTTTTTGGCGCGGGCACGGATGAAGTATTGTCTTCGTGGACTGCGCCGCCATCGTTGACTCCTTCGCCGTCTGCGCTTCCGGGAATGGTATAGACGCCTTCCTGTGCTGCCCTTGCCGCCGCGTCTGCTTGCCGCTTTGCTTCTTCCTCATCAATCTGTTTCTTAGCGACGGAGACTTTCACAAGATAGCCGGAACGCTCCACAATGCCTACGTATTGATTGAATTTCAAATCAATGTATCGTGTGCCGTCAAAGCCGGAAGCAAAGGCGAAATACTCGGTAGAGTTCAATCCTGTCTGGATGGCATCCATCAGGACGTTCTCGTTCGCCAAGCGCGGAAGATAGCAATAGGTGCAAAGGTACTCCCACAACTTCTTGACAGCGATGTTGTCGGTTTCGCGCCAGAGCACGTTATCGAGTTCCATCAGGAGTAGAGCCGGGGCCCACTTCGTAATAATCTGTTCGTTCTGGAGCATCTTCTTCGCGGCTTTGCTGATGATACTATCATTGCCGCCGCTGATACGGATGGTATCCCAGACAATGGTCTTCATATCGGTATTCTTGTCAATATAGGGAACAAGCAGCCAGCAGTATGCTTCCTTGATTTGGTCGTCAACTGTTCGGTTGAAGCGGCTTAAGTTGTTGTCGGTTTCACGGTTCTGAGCCGCATCGAGGTTTAAGTCCTCACTGTCCTCTTTGATGGACTTCCACGCAAGGTAACGGCGAACCGTCTGTTTCAGGGAATTCATCAGGTCTTGCTCAGGTGCGATAAACGCGAGCATATTCCGATAGATACGTGGCGTGTTCCCGCGATTGTTCAAAATATTGTTCACGGCGGTCATTGCCATGTTATTTTGGTTTGTCGCCTTGTATTCATCCGTGGGGGGCAGAATCACGAGCCGGGCGGTCTGCTCATCTGGCACGTCAAGAGAGGACGACGGACAAATGTGAATACCCGCAAACGGCTGCTCCCTGCGGAGTGCACGAAGACGTGTCTCGATTTCATATTCCACATCGGAAGATGCAACCTGCGTGGCTCTGTCTTCCACGGCCTTGCGTAGGGTCGGGCGGGTGTCATACCAAAAACGGTCGCCAGACGGATTGGTGTAAAGATAGGCAAGCGAAGACGTCAGCGTGTTCAGCGCATCGTTAAAGTTGGCGATATTCTCGCCGGGCTGAATCACGCCAAGACGAACACGGGAAGCTTCAATGCCGCGAACGTTCTGGTCGCGGACAGTAGGAGCCGAACCGAGCATAACAGTTCTTGCTACCCTACGAGCCGCCAGTTTGCTTCCATAGCGGATGTTCTGCTGATCTTTTTGATATGGGATGGAATTTCTACCGTCCACCTCGCGGTCAACAAGCGCGTTCCAGCCTTCGGAAAGATGGCGCGTGAGTTCGTCTCGCACGTTCGGCACGTCGAGCGGGATAGAACCGGGCATGATCATTAAGCCTGCATCGTTACCCATCCAGAGTTCGTGAATAACCGCCGCCATCAGGCGCAAAACACCGCGCGTCCTTTGGAAACGCTCCAAGGTCGCCCAGTCCTCATATAGGCGGTCGAATACTTCGGGATGAATCGGATAGCAGGACACCATGCGGTCACGGTATTCCACTTCGCGGGATTCCGTTGGGAAGTCGCTGGTGTTTTCGTTATACATCTGGCTGAATTTCGCACAGACTGTATCGCGTCCATTGGGATCCTTGCAGTCAAGGAAAAGTCTGCGACGCACGACTTCAAAGCCCTCATTAGCGGCGACCGGCTTCCAAATGGATTCCATTCGCCCGAAGGTATGCTCGATTGTTTCAAGTGCTGTCTTACCCGCATCGCCACCGATTTCTATGACGGATTCGGGAATGGACGCTACGACAAGGCTGTTCTTGCTTGCCCTTGCTGCTTCGGTTATTTCCTGAATGAAAGAGATAAAGTTATCAAATGTCCCAGCGGGCAGCCCGTTTGCGCCATAAAGTTTCTTAGCGTATGCCACCAGCTCGTCCATTAGAACGAGACAGGGAGCGCAGGCATCAAAGAGGTTCGCCAGCGCTTCGGATCCGGGCGACACACCCTTCTTGTCCGCTTCTTTTACATAATCATAAAGCTTCGGATTGCCTGCTGACTCCGCAAGCTGCGCTGCCATCTCACCCCAAAGGGTATTTATGGTGATGCCGGGCATATTCTGCGGGCGTTTTGCCCTGGTCGGGTCAAGAGCCGTACCAACCAACACCGCCACATTTGCTTTTGGGACTTGCGATACGCCTGCCCTTTGCAGGACATGCTTAACATTCGGGATTTTTTCTACAGGAACCCTGCCGCGCATCATATGGTAGAGCGCGAGCATACTGTGGGTCTTGCCGCCGCCGAACGCCGTCTTAAGTTGAATGACAGGTTCGCCGTCCTTGCCGCAGATGCGGCGTAGTGACTGCTCCAAAAGCCCCGTCATGCCCTCCGTAACATATGTACGGGCAAAAAACTCCACTGGATCGCGGTATTCATATGCGCCTTCACCACGGGCAACTTGTGCGAGATCGGCAGCAAACTCGGCGTTCTTATAACGCCCCTGTGCCACGTCGGGGTGCGGTTCGATTACGTCACGCCAACACGGAAGCCCACTGAAGGGCGTGGTATCTAAGATGCCAGACTTTTTGCCTTTTGCGGCAGGAGCAGGAACAGCCGAAGCTTGGGTAACAGCGGTAGAGCCGCTGGCACTGCCGTACCGGGAAGTACGTAGCAAGCCTCGGATCTCCTCCGCGCTTTCAGGATCTATCTGGTCGCACAAGCGGGACATCGTGTCGAGAGCACGCCATGTGTCGTCATCGGAGAAGTCCTCGCCCCCAAGGTGTGCAAGTTTGTTTCTCACGCCTTTAAGTTCGATTGCCCATGTGCGGTGGTCGATGGACAGTTTCTTGCGGAATACCCTCTGCCAATGCACATCTGCAAACAGATTCAGGCAATTCAAAATGTCGAGCGAATCCACCAGTTTCGCCCAGTCGCCGCTATCCGGAAGGTCGCGTTTCTGGTCGTCGTAGAGAACGTCCATGACGCCGTCAGTCCACCAGTTGTTGCCGAGCTCATTACCCAGTTCACGGGCGATATAGGGAGCTAAACCTCCCAATAGAGTACGAAAGCCTTGTGAAACCTGAACGTGATTGTTTTCCATAACTATACCCTCCCGTTAATCGTTCTCGGCTATATCAAATAGCGTCATCTGTTTTGCGTTATTTCTCTGCACAGTGATATCTGCCGCCTTGCTCTGTATTTCCGGCCACGCGATGACGAGCGAGTTGTAAGCATATGCCTCGCCTGCCCAGCCCTTGCGCTCCGCTATCTGGAACATGCGGTATGCCAGAGCCTTGGCGTGTTCCGGTTCGGAAGTGAAGATGTCTGCGACAATCTCTGCCGCGCCGACTACACCGTCTTTCTCCATTGCGCGGGTAAGCTGCTGTGTGAGAAGCCAAATAATACGATCTCCCGATGTGATCTTTTCGGGGATTTCATCTCTACCTAAGAGCCGTACCACGCCTTTTTGCGCATAGAGGACACCGCTGGCGGCGAGCTTCTCCACCGAGGTATTCTTTGCCCGCGCCAGAACGTCCGCCTCGCCGAACTTCATATCGTTGAAGGCGTATTGGGTGTAAAGGTCAACGCAGAAGCGGCTGTCGCGGTCAAGTTCGCCGTCCTGCTCAGTAAAATAAAGGTCGAGTTCCTGATTAATGATTTGCAAAGCTGAACGTACGCTCATCGGCGTTCCGTCTGCTTCCAGCACCTTGGAGAAACGCGAATACACGCCCATGCCGGGTCCGATTGCGCTCTGCGCCAAGTCCACCGGCGCGATGTTGGATGCCTGCAATTTTTGCAAGGCGGGTTTGAGCTCCCGCTTCAGCGTGTTGATAAAGTCGCGGCGAGTGCAAACCGGTGCATCGGCGGGACGCTTGCGGCAGACGAGAATTATAGAAGAAGCAAGTGCGTTCACCGAATCCTTTAAACCAGTTTCGCGTTCAGTATGCATTGGCCACGTACCAGTAATGAAAAATCCAGCACGGATAATAGCGGACAGCATGGTTTCCCAACCACTTGATGCCGTACTTTCGTCCTCTGTCTCGCTTTGTTTGAAGGCATAGTAAACCGTTAATGGTGCATTCTCACAGGCATATTTATGGACTTGGCAGAATGTCTTGAACATTCCGTCCTCAAAAAATGCCTTAGCTTTATCAAAGCTACCTTCAAACCGATAAGGAACAGCTACCAGTTCTTCTGCCTTTGGAACAAGCATTGTCTTGAACAGGTCAGGATAGATCCCTTTTAAAGATTGCCGCAACCAGACATAGAAGAAATCAGATAAATCAGCATAACCAATATTGTCATAGTATGGTGGGTCAGTTGAAACCAATATATCCCGGAGTCCATTATCGGTTTGGGCATCATGCTGAATCGCTTCACCAAAACCAGAGGCAGGATAAATGTTAAAACAGCGAACAATCCACCCTATAGCACCAGTCCAGTTTCCTGTAGAGTTAGAAAACACATTTGTTTCGGCAAAGTCCCATACCATTGGGATTCCTTGTCTGCCAAAAGTCTGCGTAATAAAACCCGCCCAAGTGTTCACTATCGAGGAGTAGTTTGCTTGTCGGTCAACAGCAAAAGCTAAATACACCGCTACAGCATTTGCATACGTTTCGCTGCCACCATCATCAATCACTTGCTGGCGAGCGTCACTCACTAAACCGCTTAAAGTGGTTAATGCTGTGAGTTGGCGATTGGTGAATAGTTTGTCGAAAGTGTCATATCCGTATAGGGGAGCCCAAAGCGCTCGTCTGTCATCGGAGAGTAAACCGGTTGGGTAATCATCTGGTTTCTCGATGTCAGCGACTTTTTCATGCTCATTGATAGGATCATAATAAACTTGTCCACGCTTGTTTTCTGCAACGATTCCCATAAGTTTTGAGCCGATACGACCTGCCATTCCTTCGGCACGAATGTACTCAGAAGTTGTGGCTTCTCCACAACAAATGCATTTAAATTTTGCTCCACGAGCTGTTTTTGCAGGTTCAGGTGCGTTTTTACCTTCTCTGATTTCATAGCGTATGGTTTTCCCTTCAATGATGGGCTGGACATACATTCCTTTGCCCTTTGTAGTTAGAACAAAGCTACTCGCTAAAGGCATTTCACATCCACACGCAGGGTTAGGACACTTTACGGTGTGTGTCCATAACCAAGCAATAACCGTTTTTCCATCAATCTCCGGGTACAGATGCCCGATTTTTTCGAAAGCCTTCTGTTTCATCCACTCGCCGTAATAGCGCACATCCTCAGCAAGCCCTTGCGCACCTTTCCACTCGCCCCCAAGCTGGCGGCGCGATTCCGGGTTTACTGGAAGTTGTCCGGCAAACTTGGGCGGTATCTCTATCATCGCCTTGTTGATCATCACGGCGACGGGGTTTAAGTCGGAAGCGTGAGCTTCCAAGCCCAGTCGCTGCGCCTCCAGCGGAATCGCGCCACCGCCTGCAAAGGGATCAAGCAGAGCAGGAGGGTTGCCGTCCGTGGATTTCATGATCTCAGCTTTCGCCTCGGCAAGAACTTCCTCGTTGTTCGAGTTCTCCCATTTTACAAGCCGCTCCAGTATGCCAAATAAACGCTGACGCTCGGCGTTCTGCGCTTCTTCGGTCGGGAACTGCTCCGGCAAACTCGACGGGTCGTCCACAAGGCTTGACCAGATGACTGCCCGTGCTGCTGCAAGCGGACGCCTTGCCCACCACAAATGCAAGGTGGATGGGTGGCCGTGGCGGATTGACTTCTCGCGGGCTGACTCCGCGTTTATTGCTTCAAGTGGCAGAGCCACTTCGATGAGTTTTTTCTTATATTCCATATCAGTTACCTCTCTGTAGTAAGATTTCCGAGCTGCCCACTAATTCCACGATGTCATAGTTTACGCTCGTAGCGGCGAAGTCGGGGCGTTCGCGGAAGGGGTTTTTTAGGTATATGGTCTTCGCCCTGTCGCCGTCCACTTCCACAATCGCCAGTATATATTCGTCAGGCTTGTTGAAAGCCGTAAGTATCTCGTTTTTGCTCACTGTCACTGTGTTCGCGCCCCGCGCTCTGCCTTTGACTTCTATGAAGCGGAGCGTCGCGCCGTCCTCCCCACGCTTAGATTGCGGTATTTGAGACTCTACATCGTAGCCGACTTTCGCCGCGCTTACGTCGCGGGGGATAAAGCCGAGGGACGCTTCGATATCCATTACTGCCCGCATGGCGGCAAGTTCCACCTTGCGCCTCGCCATCGCATCGACAGCGAAGGTATCGGGCTTGCCCGTAAGCCGGTTCAGCAATCCGCGCGGGATGACAATCGCTCCGCCCACAATTACGGGTGGCATTGCGGAGATGAGTTTCTCGGTTTCCAGTTCTGCAAGCCGCTTCTGCATACGGGCTGCGAGTTCCTCGGCGCGGCGGGAAGCCATCTGGGAATTCAGCTTGGCGTTGGCCTTGCCCGCAGTCTCTTTCATTTTCAGATCGGCGGCGCGGAAATCCCAATATTGTATCTCGGCGGTGAGTCGTTCTTTGACCGCCTTGGCGGTTTTGTCTATCAGTTTTGTTTTGCGCGCCTTGACTTCTTTAACATGGGCAGGGATAACCTCCGATATGGCATAACCGACGGCGGTTTCCTCCACGTTGGATTGTAACCATTGTTGCGTGGAAAGAAAAGCACGGACTGCCGTATGTTCCTCTTCATCGGCGGCGCGGTAATCAAGGTATGGTGCGTATCCAGCGTTCGTCGTTGTACCATCTTCTTTGAGTTCCACAAAGTGGATATGCTTGGAGATGATGCGTTTGCCGCCACTTGGCAAGACGACTCCGTCTTGTACAGAGTCTTCGACATAGAACAAAAGCCTTGCATCCATGCCATAGTCGCTGTCGTCAATGAAAACCGCACCACGTTTAAGCACATCAACGTTTCGCTCACGGATAAGGTCAATGGTCGCTTCAAGGAGTGGGTGTCCCGGCGCAATCAGCGCAGCCTGCGGCTGTCCCTGTATATTACAGAATGACTTGTCGAAGCAGATGCGCTCGTAGCGTTGTAGTACCGGCTCGCCGAAACCTATCTGCATATCCCTATTGCGTACGCCAAAGGGCACTGTGGTTATCTCATAGCGTCCTTTCTCGCGGGCGCGAATTTTGCCACCCACGCTCTGGAACGCCTCTAAAAAGAACGATTCTATAAAATGCGGCTGGAGCTTATGGGCTTCCATGCGCTCCATATCCTCACGGATAGCCATGACCCCATTCACATCCATCGTACCCTCGGTCAGAGCGTTTTCGTCGAGAAGTCGCTCAAGCGTATCGCGGTCGAGAGAGTGGTCAACCACCTCATAGAGCCTGCGCCTTACGTCATCTTGGTTGTTATAGCGCACCGCCTCGATAAGCAGTTCACGCAGGGATTTGTTATCGAAAGTCAGTTTGCCTAAAACATCAAAAACCTTTCCGTGCAGTGCTTCGCGCTCCTGCTCCAGTTTCTCGAACAGACGCTGGAACACCATACCTTCACGGGTTTCCTGCGCAACGAGATTCCAAAGATGGCAGACCTCGGTCTGACCGATACGGTGGATACGACCGAAACGCTGTTCAAGACGATTCGGGTTCCACGGGAGGTCATAGTTGACCATTAGGTGGGCGCGTTGTAAGTTGATGCCTTCGCCTGCCGCATCGGTGGCGATGAGGATTCGGACATCCTTGTCCTGCTTGAACAGTTCTTCAGCCTTGCGCCGCTCGTCACGAAGCATACCGCCATGGATGGTTACGACCGCATCCTCACTGCCAAGCAAGGATTGGATTTTATCCGTTAAGTAACGGAGCGTATCGCGGTGTTCGGTAAATATGATGAGTTTCTCCCTTACTCCCTCCGAGCCGAACATATTACTATCGTCTTGGAGGAGTTTGGAGAGTTCTTCCCACTTGCGGTCTTCACCGCTCTGACGCACATCGTTCGCCATACGCTCCAGTTTCTTTAATGTGGCAATTTCAGCCTCCAGCTCCGCAATAGTCTGCGCCGCGGTGGCTTGGTCTACGACCTTCTCTTCAGTATCTTCCAGTTCCGACGACGGCATATCGTCATCATCGTAATCGTCGTACTCCGAAACTGTATAATCTGCCGCGCGTTTTCCAAGCCTTTCCTCTGCAAGACGGTTTTCTAAACGCTCGCGCCGGCGTTTTAATGATTGATAGATGGCCTCCGGTGAGGAAGCAAGCCTGCGTTGTAAGATGGTCAGGGCGAAGCCGACTGTATTCTTACGATCTTTGTTAAGCTGGTCTGCGCGGTTAAACTCTTCCTGCACATAGTCTGTTACAGCGGTGTAAAGCTGAGCTTCCTTAGGAGATAGGTCATAGTTGACTGTGTACGCCATGCGTTCAGGAAACAGCGGAGTACCGTCGAACTTTAATAAATCCTCTTTTACAAGGCGGCGCATCACATCGGACACGTCCACAGCCTGATTTCCACTTCGCGCGACACCTTCAAAACGGTCTTGGTCGATGAGAGACATGAAGAGTTGGAAGTCCTCCTCTTTGCCATTATGCGGCGTGGCGGTCAGGAGCAGAAAATGCCTCGTGATAGAGGATAACAACCGCCCAAGTTGAAAGCGCTTTGTGTATTTGATTTCCCCGCCCCAGACGGTGGCGGACATTTTGTGCGCCTCGTCGCAGACTATCAAGTCCCAGTCAGTGACACGTAGTTTCTCCTGTATATCTTCGTTGCGGGACAGCTTGTCCAAGCGGACGATGCAAAGATTCGCTTCCGAGAACACGTTTCCTGTAACCGCTGATTCTATTCGGTCGTTGGTGAGTATCTCGAACCGCAGGTTGAACTTCCGGTAGAGTTCGTCCTGCCACTGCTCCGCCAAGTTGCCTGGCGAAACTATCATACAACGTTTTAGGTCGCCCCGGACAAGTAGTTCCTTGAGGAACAGCCCCGTCATAATGGTTTTACCAGCGCCAGGATCGTCTGCAAGAATATAACGGAGCGGCAACCTTGGGAGCATTTCCTGATAGACTGCCGAAATCTGGTGCGGTAGCGGTTCAATCGCCGAGGTATGCACGGCAAGGTATGGGTCAAAAATATGTGCGAGGTTAATGCGGTAGGCTTCTGACGTGAGCCGCAGAAGATTAGCGTCCGCATCAAAACTCCAGGGCAGGCTATTGTCGAGGGCGTCCAGCCGCTCCTCGTCTTCACGGTATAGTATCTGCTCAGCTACATTGCCGGCAGCATTTTTGAACGTGACTGTCATGGCATTCGTGCCATGCCATTTGACCGCAATAACACTCACCGGCATGTTTCCAGCAATACCGATGACGTTTGCACCTACAGTTATATCTTCAAGTCGAGCCATAAGCTGACTCCTCCTTTACTTAGTTACGTTATTTCCTTCCCCTTGATTATCTTTATCAGGAACAAATTCCATTATATCGGAAATATCACATTCCAATGCTTTACATATACGCAGGAGAACTTCAGTATTCACGTTCTCGCCTTTGCCGAGCTTGGCAATTGACGCGGAACTGATACCTGTCAATTTTCGCAAGTCCTGCTTGTTCATCTTCTTGTCGATTAATAACTTCCATAAGTTATTATAATTAAAATGCATGATATCACCTCATATCACTCTTCTTGGGATTGCGGTAAATCAAATTTGCAATCATGCAAAAAACCACACTGTTCTTCGCCGACAACGCCAGTGAAGATGATTCGATTCACCCCATTTTGTTCATAATTAAGTTTAGGCAGCGTCCGTTTGTTTTCCACAATTATTAGCTGCCCCATTTCACGGCTATCCATAAAGTACTGGAACAAAGCGTTTTGCACGCTCTCCGATGTTTCATTCTTTGTACCCTCATCAATTCCATGCAGCGGCGTATCAATAATGTGTAGCCCGGGATTATAAACGGCATTCTCCTTCAAGAACTTGCGGAAGGCCATGATCACAATTGTATTCAAAATGGAGCAGTAGCCTTTACCCTGTGTAACATTCTTTGCCTGACCGTTGATTTCCAAGTCAAAGGAGCTCTTGGAAAATCGTGCAGAGATAAGTGGTGTGTACTTACACTTCGTCAATATTTCGGTTAGGGCGGCATCCATTTCTGACCAAAATTTGTCATCAAATTTATCCATCGGTTTGTATTTGATTTCAGATTCATCGTCGTTTTGCATATCACGCAGATCAGTATTCCATCCGTCAGCAAGGCGATGAATTACTTCGAGTTCGTTGTTTAACTGAATATACACACGATAAGCGTCAATGGTTTCGGTCAAAGACTTAGCTTGCGGCTTCAGCTCTCCGACTATCAGTTCCTCAATGTTTCCTTTCTGTTCTGCCAATAGTGCAATCTCAACTTGTAATTCTTGTATCTGTTGTTTTATATCTTTTTCTGCGTCAGCAAGGTCGTTATATTGAGCAACTATTCTTGAAAGTTCGGAGCGGGCAGCCACGACATAAGATTCCGTTTTCTGTGTCGGCATTGTACCGTTACAAAAAGGACAGGTGGCATCATGCGACACATGCTGCATAACGGTTTCGCCGTCAACAATAAACGAAAGCCGCTTTATATCTGCGCTGTACTGCGTTTTAAGTGCAGCGTAGCGCGATATGAGCATCTGGCATTCTGTCAGACGCTCTTTTTTTGACATCATGCTTCTGAGTATGGATTGGCTGTTTGACATGGCATCGGATATTTTTTCTTCGATATCCGATAAAGCCTGAACTGCATTGTCGATTTCTTGTTGAACGTCCAGCCCATCAAATGCCTTGATCATGTCGAGGATACTTTGCTTTCGGTCAGCAACTCCGGAAAGCTCTTTGTTGATATACTTTTCTACAGCAGCTTTGCGTATGGATCGTTCCTTTTTACTTTCGCGTTTATCAAAATTCGAGAAATCGTTGCCATATATTAAAAACAATAAAGCCGACAGAAAAGCTGTGCGCCCCTGTATGCTTTTTGCACCGCCTTCAGGCATAAGGATTGAACTCTCACGTTCGATCTGACGTTCTTTTATTAGGATGGCAGGTAGGAGTGTACGCCATGTCAGATGCTGAGGTCTGAAATTTTCGTTGGCAATTATGTCGTGGTCATCTTCTATACCAATCAGCGCAAGCCAAATCTTGCTGATAGGTTCCATAGATTTCGTTGCGTTTCTGTCTTTATAAGTACCGCTTTCGATTCTATCGTCAGAACTGACCACATCAATTTTGTTCGATTCGAGTTTGCGTGTAAATTGAATTGCACCATCCTCTGTTGTGACAAAGAGCATAATTGTATCGTAACCCGTGGTACTCGAAAACGGAAGATTATCACTGCCAAAAATATAGTCGATGCAACGGATAATGGTGGTTTTCCCAGTGTTAGAAGGACCTGATATAATCGTTAGTTCTTTGTCAAATTCCGCAACAGCATCCTTTTTTTCAGCACCTTTAACTACCAGCTTTTCAATATAAAAATCTGCCATGCTCATTCCTCCCTTCCGCTGATCGCTCTTTTATTTATTTCCGCAAGGATCGCAACTTCTGATTTCCCATCAAGATACTTGTAAACCGCTTGGGATAAGGCAATATACTCATCAGTATAATCGGAAGTAAGTTCGTCACAGACCTGTGCTCCTTGTGCGGTTATTTCATATGTAAAGCCGCTTCGGTTTTGTATTGCCGATACAAGCCTATCAAGTACGAGTCGCTTAATAGCCTTGACAACACGTGCTCTTTTTAACGCCGCCTCGCTGAAATTTAAGCCGTTGTTGCCATTGAGGTTGTATGTAGCAATGCTGAAATCACGAGCGTATATTGTCATAAAATCAGCAGCTGCGATTTTGTCCAGTGTCATGTTTTCACCAAAGACGCGAAGCGTCAGAAGAACGCGCAGGGAAGTTTCAAACGGGGTGTTAAACAATTCAGTCATTTTCAAGCACCCATTGGATTTTTCCGTCATTCACCAACATATGGCAAATGCCTTTCTTTTCGCTATTGTTTATAAGGTCTTTTACTCACGAAGTGCGTGAAAGTAACGGAGAAATGAATCAGAGAGGCAAGACAAAGGAAAAAGGTCATTGAAAAAGGAATAGAGAAGGGAAGAATAGAAAACCGGACGCTCCAGAT
>Ga0302251_1001268_pt1 | contig 16240 bp, 10 predicted proteins | sample AAG_RA_Gln_MG_FD_193534 | JGI IMG/M metagenome (GOLD analysis project Ga0302251, IMG submission 193534) | Enriched activated sludge microbial communities from anaerobic digester in WTTP, New Holstein, Wisconsin, United States - AAG_RA_Gln | ecosystem: Engineered > Bioreactor > Anaerobic >...
CTCCGATAACGGTGCAATCCATGACCAACACCAACACCTCTGATGTACAAGCCACTGTCGCCCAGATCAGGGAGCTGGAGGAGGCGGGCTGCGAGATTATCCGCGTCGCCGTGCCGGACCAGGAAGCAGCCGCTGCCTTGCCGGAAATTATAAAAAGAATAAATCTGCCCCTGATCGCCGACATTCACTTCAACCATCAACTGGCCATAGATGCAATGAAAGCCGGAGTCGCCGCAATTCGGATTAATCCGGGCAATATTTCCAGAGATAAAATCCGCGAAGTAATTCAAGTAGCCAAAGAAAGGGATGTGGTGATCAGAATAGGCGTCAATGCGGGATCATTGCAGAAGGACATGGTTCTGGAATACGGAGGTGTCACGGCGAAAGCTCTGGTCGCCAGCGCATTAAAAAATATTGAGCTTTTTGAAGAGGAAGGCTTTCAAAACTTAAAGCTGTCTTTGAAGTCTTCGGACGTGCCCGTGATGATTGAATCCTATAAATTGATCGCTGATAAGACAGACTATCCTCTGCATCTGGGAGTAACGGAAGCGGGCACTCTGGTTGATGCGGCGATAAAATCGGCGCTGGGCATCGGAACGCTGCTCTATCAGGGGATCGGCGACACGATTCGGGTTTCCGTAACCGGCAATCCGGTTTTGGAAATTCCCATCGCCTATGGAATTTTGCGTTCGTTGAAAATTCGGAAAGTCGGCCCCGAGATCGTTTCCTGCCCCACCTGCGGCCGCTGCCAGATCGATCTTCCGGGATTGGTCGCGAAAATTGAAAAGGCTTTGGTGGGCAGGAAAAAATATATCAAGGTTGCCTTGATGGGCTGCGTCGTCAACGGACCGGGGGAAGCGGCGGATGCGGACATCGGCATCGCCGGCGGCAAGGGCTTCGGGATGATGTTTAAAAAAGGCGTCGCCTATAAAAGAGTTGATGAAAAAGATTTCGTGCCGGTGTTACTGGAAGAGATAAAATCGCTGGACAATGAATGATGACCTTGTAAAAAGGCCGGATGCTAAGTGAATCCGGAGTATGCCGGAGGCGCCTCGTCCTGCCGCGTGTTCAGCACGGGTAAGGCTTACTGCAGCGTACGATAAGTACGCTTCAATCCCCAGGATTCGCGCGCCTTGCCTGCAATCTTTTTACAAGGTCATAGAAGGGAAAGGGGTTAAATGCGTTATTCAGAAATGTTTCAACCGACGGGGAGGGAAGTTCCCTCCGACGCCGAAGTTATAAGCCATCAATTGATGATCCGTTCCGGGATGATCAGAAAGTTGACGAGTGGTATTTATTCTTATCTGCCGCTGGGATACCGGGTTATCCGTAAAGTAGAACAGATAATTCGTGAAGAAATGAATAAAGCGGGAGCGCAGGAAGTCTGCCTGCCGATGGTTCAGCCTGCCGAGCTCTGGCAGGAATCGGGCCGTTGGGAATTTTACGGCAAAGAATTGCTGCGTTTTCGTGACCGTCATGACCGCGACTACTGTCTGGGTCCCACTCATGAAGAAGTGATTACCGACCTGGTGCGCAACGACATTAAGACATATCGCCAACTGCCCCGTAATCTTTATCAGATCCAGACGAAGTTCCGCGATGAGGTTCGTCCCCGTTTTGGCGTCATGCGCGCGCGGGAATTCGGAATGAAAGACGCCTACAGCTTCGATGCCGATGAAGCCGGAGCGGAAATCAGCTACGAAAAGATGTTTACAGCCTATAACAATATTTTCCGCCGCTGCGGCTTAAAATTCCGTCCGGTCGAAGCCGATTCGGGCAGCATCGGCGGCAAGTATTCGCATGAATTCATGGTTACGGCCGAATCAGGTGAAGACGCCGTCGTTGTCTGCGATAAATGCAATTATGCCGCTAACCTGGAAAAGGCGGAAGTGGCTAAGCCGGATAAAATCGACGCTGCGGAAAAAGACTGGCTGCCCCTCGAAAATGTGCATACGCCGGATGTCCGCACTATTGAAGAAGTCAGCGCCTTTTTAAAAGTGACGCCGCAGGATATCATCAAAACATTAATCTTTAACGCCGACGGCAAACCCTGCGCAGTATTGATTCGTGGCGACCAGGAAGTCAATGAAATCAAGGTAAAAAATTATTTGGCGGCAAATGAACTGGAACTGGCCGACGACGAAATGATTATGCAGGCGACAGGCGCTCCGCGGGGATTTGCCGGGGCGGTGAATATTAAATCCCGCGTCGTCGCCGACTATTCCGTGATGAACATGACTAATTTTGTCACCGGCGCCAACATCGAAGACTATCATCTGAAAAATGTCAATTTCGGACGCGACTGCAAGGTGGAATCCTTTGCCGATTTAAGAGTTATTGAGAAAGACGATAAATGTCCGCGCTGCGGCGGGGATATTCAATTTGTCCGGGGAATTGAAGTCGGTCATGTTTTCAAGCTGGGAACAAAATACAGCAAAGCCATGAAGGCAGTTTATCTCGACCGCGACGGTCAGGAAAAAATAATGATCATGGGCTGCTACGGAATTGGAATCGGCCGAACCGTTGCCGCCTGTATTGAACAGAACAACGACGCCAACGGCATAATCTGGCCTCTGCCGCTGGCGCCTTATCAGGTCATCATTACCCCGGTAAACGTCAATGAAGGAGAAGTCTTCCAGGCCGCGGAAAAAATTTACAATGAATTATCGGCGGCAGGAATTGAGGTGATTTTGGACGACCGTGATGAGAGGGCGGGAGTGAAATTTAAAGATGCCGACCTGATCGGTATTCCATTGAGAGTCACCGTTGGTCAAAAAAATCTGATTTCCGGAAATGTCGAGTTGAAGAATCGACAGACAGGGGAGACAAAGATTTATCCACTTCCAGAGATAGTAGCCGAAATTCGAAAAAAAGTTGCCGAAGCTTTAAACCCGACTGCCGGGCAGTCAACGCAAGTCTAGATTAGCAGGGAACTTTAATGCTACGAATCACAGATATTCTCGATAAAGCTCAAGCTTATCTTACGCCCGAAGAGTTGGAAATGATCGAGAAGGCGTACATCTATTCGGCGAAAGCACATCAGGGGCAGGTCCGGTTATCGGGAGAGCCGTATCTGACCCATCCCATGGAGGTTGCCGGCATCCTGGTTGATATGAAGCTGGATGCGGCGACCATCATCAGCGGTCTGCTGCACGATACGGTCGAGGACACGCTGGCCACCATAGAAGAAATAGAAAAAGAATTCGGCAAGGATGTTGCGTTTCTCGTCGGCGGCTTAACTAAAATAAGCCGCATTTCTTTGGGTTCCCAGGAAGAGAAACAGGCTGAAAATTTCCGCAAAATGATATTGGCCATGTCCGCCGATATCCGTATTCTCATGGTCCGTCTCGCCGACCGCATCCACAACATGAAAACACTGCAGTATCAAACCCCCGAAAGAAGGGCGGCCATCGCCAAAGAAACCATGGAGATATACGCGCCGCTGGCTAACCGGCTGGGGATTAACTGGATGAAGATATTGCTGGAAGATCTCTCCTTTCAGCATTTATATCCGGAAGAATATGAAGATTTGTCCCGGCGTGTAGTCAAGTCCAAAGAATCACGCGACCTTTATACGGAAAAAATAAAAAGTATTATCCGGGCGGGACTCGAAAAATTTTCCATTAAAGGTGATGTCGAAGGACGCGCCAAGCATTTGTACGGCATTTATAAAAAAATGCAGGAGCAAAATTTAAACTTCGATGAAGTATACGATTTGATGGCTTTTCGGGTGATTCTCGATGAGGACAATGTCAAAGCATGCTATGAGACGCTCAGTACGGTACATGCCTTGTGGAAGCCGGTTCCGGGCAGATTTAAAGATTATATCGCCATGCCCAAAGCCAACAATTATCAGTCCTTGCATACAACGGTGATCGGTCCCTACGGAGAGAGGCTTGAAATTCAGATTCGGACAAAGGCGATGCATGAGTGGGCGGAGAAGGGCATCGCCGCGCACTGGAAATACAAGGAAGGGCGGACATTTAAAGACGATGAAGACGCCCAGATAAAGAAACTGCGCGAAATGCTGGAAATGCAGCAGGAGATCAAAGATCCGCGGGAGTTCATGTCCAATCTCAAGTTGTCGCTGTTTCCGGAGGAAGTTTATGTATTCACTCCGAAAGGCGACGTTATCGCCTTTCCCAAAGGGGCGACGCCTATCGATTTTGCCTACAGCATTCACACCGATGTCGGTAATACGTGCATCGGGGCCAAGGTCAACAGGAAAATAGTTCCTCTGAGGTATGAACTGCAAAACGGCGATCTGGTCGAGATCATGACGCAGGCCGGACAGCACCCGAGCAAGGACTGGCTCAAATATGTCGTCACAACAAGGGCGATTTCCAAGATTAGAAACTGGATTAATCAGGAAGAAAAAGAAAGCTCTCTGGCGTTGGGACGCGATTTGCTGGAAAAAGAGTTCAAGCGGCATAATCTGAGAGCAAGGGACTATGCAAAATCGGAAGATATTAAAAAACTGCTGGCCGAATACAGCGTAAATTCCCTGGAAGAGCTTATATCTCAGGTGGGCTTCGGGCGTATTTCCCCCAAACAAATCGTTAATTTCTTTCTGGGTGAGGAAGCCGCGGAAACAGCAGCGCAGGCTCCGGAGAAAGTTCAGATAAAGGCAAAGTCAGATGTGCCGTCAATGGGGATATCATTGACGGGCGTGGAAAATGTCCTGGTCAAATTTGCCAAGTGCTGCAATCCCATTCCCGGCGATGAAATAGCAGGATACATATCACGCGGCCGCGGCATGACCATCCATACACGAAATTGCCCGCAAATCAAAAATCTTGATGTTGACCGGATCGTCGAAGTCAACTGGGATGTGCGGGAAAAGCATACTTATCCCGTGCGCATTAAGGTTGTCTGCGATGACCGCAAAGGTATTCTAACTGAAGTGAGTTCAATAATTTCTTCTCAAGATGTAAATATCAGTTATGCCCAGGTGGAGACGAACGATTTAATCGCCACTTGTACATTTGTAATCGATGTCAACAATTTAAAACAGCTCAATCAGATACTGGTGGCCATTAAACAGTTGAAAGCCGTCAAATCGATCGAAAGAGTGCGCAACTCCTGAAAAAAATAATTGCTCGACGGATTGCAAAAAGTCGAGCAAAAGGTAATTTGCCGATGATCCCGTAAAAATGCCGCAGGCAAGGCGCGCGAATTCTGAGGAATGAGACGTACCTGGCGTACGCCGAAGTGACGAAGAATGAAGCGCAACGCAGCATCCGGCATTTTAACGAGATCATTATTTGGATGTTGACAAACGTTGACCAGTTTGCTTATAAGCAGCGCAAACATAAATAAGGTGAGATAATGCTTCGTAAAGAAAGAAAAATATTTTTTTGGGTATTACTCCTGATCTGTGCCGTCGTAGTCTGTGGGGTGCAGGATTTATCCGCCGCCGGAAAAAAGAACATGGTGATGATCGATCCGGCGCACGGCGGTGAAGATTCCGGCGTCAGTATTACAGATAAAACCGGAGAAAAGGACATCACACTGGCCATCGCCCTGGCTTTGCAGAAGGAACTTGCCAAGGAAGGCGTTTACGAGATTGTTTTAACCCGCATTGACGATAAAACAATAAGCATCGACGACCGCCGGAAAAAAATTTCCAAACTTAAGCCGGACGTATTCTTAAGCCTGCACATTAATGCAGGTTTCAGCAAGAGCGCGACGGGATTTGAAATATATTACCCCGGGTTCAAAGAAAAAGCCGATAAGAAAAAGAAGGCGAAAGACGAAGCAAGTAATGAAAAAAATAAATATCTCAATGAATCTGTAAGACTGGCCCAGATTATACAAAAAAATCTGGATGCCTTGTTTCCCCGCAAGGGAAGAGGGTTGAGAGAAGCCGAGACTCCCATATTGGAAGAGGCGAATGTTCCGGCGGCAGTCGTGGAGATAGGATTTTCCACAAATCCGGAAGAAAGAAAGAAGCTGCTCTCGGCAGCCGGTCAAGCGGAAATAGCCGTCAGTCTGGCCAGAAGCATAAAATTATTTTTCCAGTGATGAGTGTTGAATTATGAGAAGCAGCGGTCGAAAGTGGGATGAGTTGAGGCCCATCAAAATCAGCAATCAATATTTGCAGCACGCCGCATCAGTGCTGGTGGAATTCGGCAACACAAAAGTCATTTGCACGGCTGCGCTGGATGACAAGACAGCGCCTTTCCTGAGAAACACCGGCAAGGGGTGGTTGACTGCAGAATACTCGATGCTGCCGATGGCCACGCAAACTCGAACCGCGAGGGAAGTTTCACGAGGTCGGCAGGGCGGCCGGACCCAGGAGATCCAGCGGCTGATCGGCCGGTCTTTGCGCGCGGTGACGGATCTGTCGGCGTTCGGTGAAAAAACAATTTACATTGATTGCGATGTCATTCAGGCCGACGGAGGAACAAGAACGGCGTCCATCACCGGCGGATTTGTGGCCCTGGTGGATTTATTCAAACAGATGCAGCGGAATGGTATTATAGAAAGAATTCCCATTAATGATTTTGTGTCGGCGATCAGCGTCGGCATTGTCGATAATGAAGTTGTCCTTGATCTGGAATACGAAGAAGATTCCATCGCGGAAGTGGATATGAATTTTGTCATGACCGGCTCCGGCCTTTTTATTGAAGTTCAGGGAACTGCGGAGCAGCAGCCTTTCAATAAAGAACAACTGGATAAGATGACCGAACTGGCCGCCGACGGAATAAAAAAAATAACCGCCCGGCAGAAAGAAGTCACCGGCGATTGGCTGTCATGAAAATAGTTTTTGCATCCGGAAATGAAGGCAAGGTAAAAGAAATCAGCTCCATGCTGTCGGAAACGGGAATCGAACTGGTTTCTCTGAACAACTACAAAGATGTTCCGGAAATTGTTGAAGACGGATTGAGCTTTCAGGAAAACGCATTTAAAAAAGCCAGGATTATCGGCGAATTTACCGGTGAAACAACACTGGCCGATGACTCCGGCTTGATGGTGGACGCCTTAAATGGCGAGCCCGGCATTTACTCATCCCGGTATGCGGGCGACAAGGCAACCGACCGGGAAAACAACGCCAAACTTCTGGCCAAGTTAAAAAATATTCCAGCGGAAAAAAGAACGGCGGCCTTTCATTGTTCTTTGATTTTATATCGAAAAGACGGCACATACGAATCTTTCGAAGGCCGGTGGCGCGGGCAGATTATCGAGGAAGAGCGTGGAGCAAACGGCTTTGGCTACGATCCTCTCTTCTGGGTGCCCGAACTGAAAAAGACCGCCGCCGAACTGCCCCCGGAAATTAAAAACAAAGTGAGCCATCGCGGACAGGCGGTGGCAAAGCTAAAAGATTGGCTGCTGAAAAAGGCCGCCCGCTGACCAGCTACTCTTTTTCTTCAAATACGTCCGCCGTGAAGACTTCAAGCTTGACGGCCGGATCTTTCCAGCTGTCCGGGGGCAAACCTGCTTTCTGAGAACAAAGCTCCGCCAGGAAGTGCTCTTTGCTCCACCCGGTCTCGTCTGCCACCTGCGGCAGGAACACACCGCGGTTTAAATATCCCTTGCTCACGATTACCCCATGTTTCCCCAGCTCAATCTCATCTGCGCTGCGGACAACGCGGGGTTTGGAAAGGACCGATATTTCGATTTCAATATCTTTTAATTCATCGGCTCTGACCGGACGAAACCGGGGATCTTCAGATGCCGCGGCTACCGCCATTTGGCTTACCGTCTGATAAAGCGGCCCCCTGCCGAGGATATTGCCGATGCACCCCCGCAGGGCCCCGTGCTTATTCAGGGTAACGAACGCGCCTTCCTCCAGCGAAAGACGCGCATCCTTTTCACTGTATTTCGGCGCCTTACCTGTGCGAACGAACGTGTCGAGCGTTTCGCGGGCAATAGTGAGAAGCCTTGCCTTCTGCTCCGGAGTCAATTTGTTTTTTGCCACCTCATCGCCTGTTGCGGCCGAGGCTTCGCGATAAAACACAACAGATGCATATCCGACCACGCTGGAACTGTCCCCGGTCTCATCTGCGGAGGTCCCGTAGTGCAGAACTTTCACCTTATCGAACCCGCGTGCCTGGGCGTACAGCATCCCCGCCGTAACTACATGAAAACCGTCCACCTCCATCTCGCCGGTGGCATGACCATTCCAGAAGCCGTTGATATCCATGTCCTCCATTGCCTTGAGCCCGCGGGCGTCGATCACCCTGGCTTCTTTCAGAGAATGGAAGTGCGACTGGTCCACGCTGATATCAATCAGGACATCGGTCCGGTCGCCAATTGCAGCATCGAGGGCGGACGCGATGGTCTTGACCATTTCTACATCCGGAGGATAGCCGACGATAACAGGGACAATTTTGGCTGAAGGAAAAATCTTTTTGATCAGCGGCAGCTGCGTTTCCACCGAATTCTCCGGCCGGCCGGGGCTTCCCTCGAATACATCCCGGCGGAAAATGAATCGCCTGTCAACCGCCATAAACCGGGACGCAAGTTCTTTGTCCACCTCAAGTACGCCCAGAGGCGTTTCAAATGCGCCCTCCGGCCAGACGGAAGCGCCTTCGAAGGAATACAGATGGGACGGCGCGAGGATAATTACTGTGCTTACCTTTTGGGAGGATGCGACTTTGAATCCGAAAGATGCCGTCGGGGCGGAATAGATGTACCCTGCGTGCGGAGAGATGATTACTCCTATTTCACCGCTCAGCTCCTGCAGGACAGCTTTTTTAAGGCAGTCGTTCAGCATTTTGTCCAGCTTACGTGCATCGCCGGGATACCATGTGCCGGCCAGTGCAGCGGGCTTTACCTTGTCATCAGCAAAAGGTGCAGATCCCATAATCATCCTCCTGAATTCCATTTCTAAATTCAGCGCTATCTTTGTTGGCCCTTCGGCAGGCTCAGAACTCTTAGTCGGTAATGGTGAGCTTGTCGAACCACGCCTCGTTGCCTCTGTCCGTCGCCTACGGGGGTAGGGGGTGGTTGCCGCCTCGATATCATCATTGATGGAAGAACAAGGGGTTGCAACCCCTTGTTCTATTGTCGTGTCGCTTCGCTCTTCGTCAAGACTGGAAAGGAAGCATTTCAAAGCACTTTACGTTAAAAATATAGGGAATATGCCGTGAACAGTCAATTAAATAATTACCGGAGGCAGGATGGCGTTGACAGGAACAGCTGCCCCCTCTATACTTCCGGCATGCCGAAAAATGCAGAGAACGGACAAATTTTAAACTATTACCCCATTGACGATATCCTCCAGGAGTTGACGGCGGCCATCCGTGAGCATCCCGCCGTTGTTCTTCAGGCCCCGCCCGGCTCCGGCAAAACGACACGGGTTCCCTTGGCGCTCCTTGATATTCTCCCGCCTCAAAAAGGCAGGATTGTCTTGCTTGAACCCCGGAGAATCGCCGCCGTCTCCGCCGCCCGGTGGATGGCAAAGACTTTGGGCGAGGAGATCGGCCAGACGCTCGGTTATTCTATCCGGTTTGACAGTCGGGTCTCGAAGAAGACCCGCATCGAAGTTATGACGGAGGGGATTCTGACGCGGCGCATCCTGGCAAACCCCGATCTGGAGGGCGTCGCCATGGTTATTTTCGACGAGTTCCATGAACGGAGCCTGCAGGCCGACCTGGCCCTTTCCCTCTGTCTCGATATCCGCCGTGCGCTGCGGGATGATCTGAAGATTCTGGTGATGTCCGCCACGCTGGACGGTGGACCGGTGGCCGCCCTTCTGGATCGGGCGGTCATTATTACAGCGCAGGGCAAGGCCTATCCTGTAGAGGAACGCTACTGTGGGGACAACACAGATAAATACGCTACGGCGCTAATAGCGAATGTTGTCCAAAAGGCGTTGCGGGAAACGTCGGGCGACATCCTCGTCTTTCTGCCGGGGGCCGGGGAAATTCGGGCCGCCCGGGAAGCCCTTGCGGAAACGCTTGATGACAATGCGCTGAAAGGCATTTCCATCCATCCCCTCTACGGCGATTTGCCCTTTGAGGAACAGGAACGGGCGATCCTTCCTTCACCGGAAAGAAAGATTGTTCTGGCGACGAACATTGCGGAGACCAGCCTGACCATTGAAGGCGTCCGTGTCGTGATTGATGGCGGATTGATCCGGAGGCTGCAGCACGATCCCGCTACCGGCATGAACCGTCTGATCACCGTCATGGTTTCACAGGCCTCGGCCCGGCAGCGCCAGGGTCGGGCGGGACGTCTCGGGCCGGGTGTATGCTATCGTCTTTACAGCCGCCACACCTTCCAATCCCTGATTCCCTTTGCCCCGCCGGAAATCGCTGTTTCCGATCTTTCGTCCCTGGTTCTGGATCTGGCCGTCTGGGGTGTCCAAAATCCCGCCATGCTTTCCTGGCTCGATCCGCCTCCGCCCGCGGCCTGGCGAGCGGCGCAGGAACTGCTCCAAGAATTGGGGGCTCTGGATGCCAAGGGGACGGTTACGCCTGTCGGCGAGGCCATGGCGCGCCTGCCTCTACATCCCCGCCTGAGCCGCTTGCTGCTGAAAGCGGCCGAACTGGGCTGTCCGTTGCTCGGAGCGGATCTGGCGGCGCTCTTGTCCGAGCGGGACATCATCCGTCATCGCCATTCTCCTTTCACCGATACAACCGGCGGGCTTGATCTCAGCGAACGTCTCCAGCTCTTGCGGCAATGGCGGCAGGGAAATATGCCCTCCGGAAAGGCCGATCCCTGGGCATTGCGGGCCGTAGACAGAACAGCGCAGCAACTCCGACGCCTGCTGGACAAAAAAGGTGAAGCATCCGGGCGTGAAGCCAGCGGCATGATTCCACTTCTGCTGCTTTTCGCCTTTCCCGACCGCATCGCCAAGAGGCGCGAAGAAAACGACGGCCGTTATCTTTTGCGTCCGGGAAGAAGGGTCAGGCTGTCCGCGAAGCTCATGCCGGGCGGAAGCCCCTACATTATTGCTGTTGTGGTCGATCAGGGCGAAAAGGCGGAAGGCACGGTGCATATGGCCGAATCGCTGACGGAGGAGCTCATCCGGCAGGAAATGGGTGGACAGATCGAGACCCTGCGGCGGGTCGAATGGGACAGGCAGGAAGGACGGATTATTGCTGCCCTGGATGAACGCATGGGGGCGATCACGCTTTCTTCCCAACCGGTCAATCCGTCAGAGGAAGAAGTAGCTTCTATTCTTTGTGATGCCATCCGGTCCAGGACGGGCAATATCATTTTCAGCAGGGAGGCCCGGCAGTTTCAGGCAAGGGTGCGTTTAATGAAACAAAGCTATCCCGAAGAAAACTGGCCGGACTTATCTGAAGAAATGCTTCTGTCAGCACCGGAAAACTGGCTTTTGCCCGAGCTTAAGGGCATTCGCAGCGCTCAGCAGCTTGCCGCCCTGAACATCCTGCCGGCGCTGAAAGACCGGCTGGCGTGGGAACAGCGGCGACTCCTGGAGGATCGTGCACCCGCATCCATTCCCGTTCCCAGCGGGCACAACATTCCGATTGATTATGTGTCCGGGGAGATCCCGGTCCTGGCCGTCAAGCTCCAGGAGATGTTCGGTCTCGCCGACACCCCGGCCATTGCCGGTGGACGGGTTAAACTGCTGCTCCATCTTCTGTCGCCCGCCCGCAGGCCCGTGCAAATCACCCGTGATTTGAAAGAATTCTGGAACACAGGTTACTCGCAGGTAAAAAAAGAACTGAAGGGCCGCTACCCGAAACATCCCTGGCCCGACGATCCCTGGAACGCCGTTCCGACAAGAAAGACAAAGGGGCGCAACTGACAATTTTCAGACGACCTCACAAAAAGGTCGCAGGCAAGACGCGCGAATACCGAGGAATGAGACGTACTTAGCGTACGACGCAATGACGCGAGATGAATCGCAACGCAGCATTCGGCCTTTTTGTGAGGTCGTCAAACTTTCTTGACATCAAAATTTTATCTTCATATACTCGTTCATCAAAAAAGCAATGCCGCAGAAATGAGAATCCGCTCATGCCGACGTCGATAAAACCGATTTTATTTCGGGGAAAATTTGACTTAGACCAAATCGCAGCCGTGTTGGAAGGGCTGGAAGAAACCATCATTTTCATGCTGATCAACCGCGCGCAGTTTGCGGCCAATAAAGCGGCCTATGAGCCCGGTCACAGCGGTTTTGAAGGCGGCGGAAATAGAAGCCTGTTTGAACTGCGACTCCGTTATCATGAAGAGATGGACGCGGTATTCGGTAGATTTTGCGTTCCGGAAGAACGTCCCTTTACTTCAGATCTGCCGCATTCCAGGCGGCGTGTCATTCTGCCGGAAACAGGTCTTTTTTTACGCGACTTGAATTCTGTCAACATGGCCGGCGAGATACTCGACGCGTATAGAAATCTGATTCCCCGTATCTGCCTTGAAGGAGATGACGGTCAGTACGGCTCGTCGGTGGAGCACGATGTCATGGCGCTCCAGGCAATCGCGCGGCGGATCCATTTCGGTTCGCTCTATGTGGCGGAAAGCAAATACCAATCCCATAAAACTGAATATCGAACTCTGATCGAACCCGGAGACCGGGCCGGATTGCTCGCTGCCCTGACCCGGACGGAGGTGGAGGAAAAAATTCTTAAACGGGTTGCGGATAAAGTGGAGCATATACAGGCCGAAATCAATCCGACGGTGCGGCGCCGCATTCCATCTGAAGAAATCATGGCTTTTTATCGCAATTCCATCATTCCACTCACCAAAGAAGGGCAAGTCCGCTACTTCCTGAACCGGCAAATCGCAGACACTTCCAACTGAGCGCCGGTTTGTCATCAGCTTCATGGCCGGCTGCAAAATGAAAATGTGGTCTTTCGTATTGACAAAAGCCCTCGAAAACGCTAGGAAGGTTCTCCTTCGGGGCGTAGCGCAGCTTGGTAGCGCGCTTGCTTTGGGAGCAAGATGTCGAGTGTTCAAATCACTCCGCCCCGACCAGTAAAATCAAGGGGTTAGCGAATTCCGTTAGCTCCTTTTTCTTTTGTGCTTGCGGCGACTGCTTGAGGAATCCGCGGCAATGATTCGTTTTTAGTTGAAGAAGCCGGAGGAAGGGAAAAGCGGTTGATCAAGCATGGCGCAAAGAGCACCTGTTTTTTTACTTTCTTTCTAAGATTACTTTTTCGTAAAGGTGGTAAGCTGGCGCTCACCCGTCACGACGTTTACCGCCTTTATGGTTTGAACATCATACAGGAAACTTTGTTAGTGCGTAATCCAGTCTCATTTTGGCAAGCATAACATCTACAAAGGGTGAGTGGCGGCACATTATAAGAACTGAGTATTATGGATAGAAAAAATGATGGCTGGAACGCTCCGGCTCAGGAGCAGCGCGGTTTATGCACCGCCCCATGCAGCCGGTTGTTCGGTGTTCCCTTTGGGTCGGGGATACTAAGCTCTGCGGCTTCCCCGTCGCTAAGGACGAGTGCCGTAATCATGAAATCAAAGGCTACTTCCAGAGGTATCTTCGGTTTTGGTAAAAGATTAGTATCTGCCGCTCTATAGAAGAATTCCACAATCTTGTTGTTGGCTGTGACGTAGCCAAGCGAGAAGCAGCCCTGCATATGGTTTTGCCACAGCCGCAGGCCACTCGGCAAATCCACCGGGGATGCTTGTCCCGAGAGGATAAGAATGCGTGCCGATTTCAAGACCACGTCTGCCTGATCCTTCTCGATTATCTTACCGGGATCAGACCAGTGACAGTTGCCGTAGCATCCGCAGTAGATGGAAAGCTGCTTTAGCGAGTCCAATAGAACTGGATCGCTCTGATGTATGAAGATATCCACGAATTGCTCATATGTCTCCGGGATGCTGTGGATGATGTGCGGGACGATCCATGGCGCGGCTTTGTCGTGGTGTGACGAGAAGAGCTTCCACCCCGTGCTTACTTGCTCTGGAGAGTTTGCCAAAAGGATCTTGCGTATTATTACAGGTTTCGAGATCTCTTCAATGGATAGACATGCCAAGGCACATGCTGATGGGTAGCGTTCCCTCACGATAAGAGCTTCTGCATCGTCCAAGAGCCTCTTCGCGTTCGCCTTCGCGACGCCGATTCCAATAGACGCAGACTCGGTTGTCAATATCCCCTTGTACGGGGATGCTTTAGATTTGCTGTTATGCGCCATGGACTGCGAATTTTAGAAAATATAGGGACTTCCCGTATTAATTAACACGTTCTTTTTCCTTGCTCTTTTGCTGTGCAATCTACATCAAATTCATTAATTTATCAATTCATAAGGAAATAATTAATGTAATGTTGAGACTCTATCTTTCCGTTGCTTTTAAGTTAGAAAAAAGTTTACGGTGACTCTTTCATTCCTTAGAAAAACTCTAAAACTTCCCCCCATCCTATTAGGAATCAATTTCTATAACTTTACGAAGATTATCCTTATTGATCTGCTCTTCAGGCCACCACTGCTCTTTTGGAAATTCTTTAAAATGTTTTTTGCAGTAATCAAAACCATTAATGGTAAGCAAATACTGACCATTTTGGGCTTCTGCTATCAAACCTTCGCCAATAAGTTTAGCGCATGCTTCCTTAAATGCTTGGTTTTCTGAAGCCGTTGGGAAACCCATACTAAATGTAAAAAACGCAGATAAATCAGGCCATTTATTGACTTGTTTTGTCCATAATGTGTTTAAAATCATATGTTCCATTAGGCTTCTCGGTTTAGATTTTGAATTTTCCACAACTGCAGCGGCAGTTTCTTTCGTCGTCTGCCCTTGAGAAGCCTTCGCATTTAACCATTCGGAATAAAATTGATCCTCTTGAAGCTCTTTTCTAAAGACTGTTTGCATGAGGAATACACCACCAACAAAAAAAGGAACAAAAATAATAGCAGATATAACCAGAAGTGGCGGAATCCACCAGGGATCTTTTATGAATTTAGCTGCCGAAAGTAATATGGAATCGATAAGAAATAGGGCAACAAACCATACAGCCATTAGTTGTATTGGTTTTGTAATCTTGTGTGGTTCTATTTTATGATTTTCCATTATCCATATCCTTTCCCTAATGTTATCACTGCAGCGCGCGTGGTACCGCGTTGTCACCAGCACTTGGTTGGGCATAAGGCTTTTATCCCCAAATTCGTCTGCCAGGTGCTTCTCCAGCTTAGATAGTTTGTTTACGAGAACCTGACCGTAAACCCATGAAAATAACAGAACAAGAACACTTATGGTACACCATATCAAGTAAAATTCTTTTTTATTCTCAACGTTCCAAAGAGCTGCGGCTGCAGCACATACTACAAAGGCAGATGACAAAAGACCAGCAACACCGGATACCGGGTCACGGTTTGCCTTTGCTATACGTTCCCAGCGCCGCTCTTCAGTGGGTACTCTCGGGTTTTTGAGGAAGTAGCGGCCAGCGCGCTTAATCCCATAGTCCTCTCCGAGGATGTAGAGATCGAAGACAAAGACAACTAGTGTCGTCATATACAGGAGGGGTGCTTCAGGCAGGCTTGTAAGTTTCATGCCTCCGATGCCGAATATGCCGACAACAAATGCGAGTTTTGTCAGTACATATGTTGTACGTCTCTGCTGGCCGTTTGCAATCTCGGAGCGTAGGTCTTTAAAGAAGTCACCATCATCACGCATTCTTTTCTCCTCCTTGCCATTGTTCAGCACCAACCTGCTAGCACGCATAATGCAACCGCATATTAATACGCATTCCTTTATTTGTTCATTTCGGCACGAAATCTACATCAATCACTTTGATATGTCTATTATTTCTTACAGGAAGTAATCAACTAATACGACTCGGACGGTAAACGAGCGGTAAGCTAAATAATTATTAATAATACCGATGTCTTATAGTGTGCCTTCGCAGGTTTAAATCCTGCTATCACGACCAGCAAGTCCTTTTTCTTAATACGCCGGAGGATAAAATGTGACGGAATTTTATTCCCTTGAAAAAAATGCTCCTGCGTTCGCCTAAAATCGTTGGCGTTGTCAGCCTTCATTTATCAGTTTATTAGTAGTTTATCACCGCAACAAACCATGAATGTCAGCGATATTTTGGAGCGCCGCAATTTCGATGATTCGATTTCCACCCGTGCGGCAACTGGTCCAGTTTGCAGTTGCCGTCGTCATAGTCCACCGGAGAGGATTTGCGGCATTATCGGGTCTATAATATCCTATATATTCTTTATATTCAACAACATCAGCATTTCTTGAATATCCGTTGCCGGTTGGCTGCAGACAAAGTTGGAACAGACGTAAGCCGTTGCTTTGCCGTCGATGGATTTCATGTCTTTGGTGAAAGGAGCAATGCGGGTGATGGCGGCGT
>Ga0302251_1001277_pt1 | contig 16095 bp, 15 predicted proteins | sample AAG_RA_Gln_MG_FD_193534 | JGI IMG/M metagenome (GOLD analysis project Ga0302251, IMG submission 193534) | Enriched activated sludge microbial communities from anaerobic digester in WTTP, New Holstein, Wisconsin, United States - AAG_RA_Gln | ecosystem: Engineered > Bioreactor > Anaerobic >...
GACAACGCACCATCAGAGATCTTCCGAGCCGGACCCTGTCCGGCTCTTTTTTTGTCCCCCGTCTGCATCCCCGTCATTATGGCTTGCATTGAGAAACGCCATCTGATAACGTCACCATAAGACATTCGCGGGAGGAAGACCTGTGGTCAAGACGTTCTCACTGATCCTTGCCGTTCTCATCGGTCTGTGCATATCCGCATGCGCGGAGAATCAGAGAACGGCGAACGTGTCTCCGGAAAGGGACCGGGAATTCACCGATCCCTCGCAGACGATACAGGTGAACGCGGGCGAGACGTTCTCCATCGCCCTCGATTCCAATCCGACGACGGGTTATACCTGGCATAGAGGGAAACAGACCGAATATGGCATCCTGTCCTTCATGGGCAGTGCGTACGTCGCACCCCGAACGGACCTCGTTGGTGCCGGCGGCAGGGAACGCATGACCTTCAAGGCAATGGCACCGGGAACGGAAAAGCTGACCTTTCACTACCTCCGCCCCTGGGAAAAGAACACCGAACCGGCAAGAACCACGGTCTTCACCGTAACGGTACGGTGAAGACTGTCGCATGTCACAAGTCCCACGCCACAGGTTTGAAACAGCAAGAACTATCGCCTTCCGCAGTCTCTCTTTGGTGACCTGCGACTTGCGACCTGTGACCTGCGACGATCATTTCAGCGCCTTTATCTCTTCCTCCAGCTTGCCGTACCGCTTGTCGAAGAATTTCTTTGCTGTTTCGCGGTCCTTTTCGCGGCGTTCCTGAGTGAAGCCCGGGAAGCCGTAGAGGTTGTCGATGAACTTGAGGACCTCGGGAATGATTCGTTGCGCCTTCTCGTCTTTCTCGACGGCCAGGGATAGCTTCCCCTGCAGCGTCACCCAGACGGAGAAGAGGGGCGTCCTCTTGTCCTGGTATTCCCTGTCGGCAAGGTTCGCCTGGGCATCCGCCTTCATGACAGGGCCGGTAGATTCCCAGAGCTTCCTCACCCTCTGGCCCGGTGTCCCTTCCTCGGGAACAGTGAAGCTTCCCGCTTTCGCCTGGCGGGCCTGCGGCTCGGTCTTCGCCGCCTGAGACCCTGACCCTTTCTCCCCCTCTCCGGTGCAGCCGGGCTGGGTGAGAAGCATACAGACTGCGAGAGAACCGCAGACAACACAGGCAATGCCGGTCATCATCTTCATGGCGCCTCCTTGAGAGGATATCTTATTCAAGCGTTAAGTACGGAATATAGCATTCGCGCGACAACATTGCAATACACCTCGGCCGTGGCCGGATACACAGGGCCCGGCGACCTGTGTTTTTGTTGTTGCCATGAAGGTCCGTCGTGGTATAAAATAGAGGAAATAAAACAAACAATAACATGCACTTTTACTTTTTTAGCGCAAGCAGTCACCAGGCAGTTGAGAGGTTTTCATCATCGAACGGTTTTCATAACTGACCAGAAAATGCGCTGTCGTACTCTATATAGACGTTTTGCCGCTGCGATCATGATAGCGGCCGTTCTTACCGTCCTGTCTCCCGTCCGGGGCAGGGCGTCGTTGTTCACAGAGGAATGGAGAGGCTTCCTGGCACCGGGAAGCTCTTCCGCGGGACAACTTCTCCTTACGCCTCCGGGAACATTTTTCGAATTCTGTGAGAAATGGGGCGCGATCCTCGGAGGCCGTATGCCCGACGAAGGAGACGTCCGGCACGTCGTCCTGGCCCTGCGCATCGCCGCCGGCCTCGTCCTCTTTCTCCTCCTGTGGGCCTGGGCACTCATCAGGTACGCGAGGGGGCGCAGAAGACAATTGAGGACGTTGAACGAGCGCTACCGTCTCCTCGTCGAAAATACGTCCGAGGGCATCATGGTCATCGTTGCGGGAAAGGTCACCTTCATGAACGGGAGAGCCTCGCAGATCACCGGGTTCTCTCCTCATGAGATCACCCCTCGCGCCCTTTCCGAGATCACGCGTTCCCACGACGGTAATACCGTTAAAGAAGCCCATCGCAGGATCATGAGGTCCGAGGCCAGAAGCCTCAGGCTCCCCATCAGGATAACCTGCAAGAACGGCGAAACGAAATGGATACACAATTGCTGGGTCGGCATCACGTGGAAAGGTACCCCCGGCGTCCTCTGCATCTTCTCGGACATAACGGAGAACAAGAAGATGGAGCAGCAATTCCTCCAGGCCCAGAAGATGGAGGCCATCGGGCAGCTCGCAGGAGGGATCGCCCACGACTTCAACAATATCCTCACCGCGATCAGCGGGTACGGAAACCTGCTCAGGATCAAGACCGACAACGACCCCGCCCTCAACAGGTATGCCCGGAACATTCTCGCCTGCTCAAACCGCGCCGCCAATCTCGTGAAGGGGCTTCTCGCATTCAGCAGGAAGCAGGTGAACGACCCCCGTCCGACGGACCTGCACGATGTCATAAAAGGCGCGGAAAAGATGCTTCGCCGGATAATAGGAGAGCATATCGAGTTCTCCGTCATCCTTTCGAAGACAACCCCCGTGGTCCTTGCCGACACCAATCAGATAATCCAGGTGCTCATCAATCTCGCGACGAACGCCCGCGATGCCATGCCCAGGGGGGGTAAGGTGACGATACGGACGGAGACGGTGGAAAACCCCGACGCCTCCGCCGCCGGGGAGAACGGCGAAAGAAAGGACGGCCGCTATGCCCTGCTTTCCTTCGAGGATACCGGGGAAGGTATGGACGAGTCGATGATCGACAAGATCTTCGATCCCTTCTTTACGACGAAGGAGGCGGGGAAGGCGAGCGGACTCGGTCTTGCCACCATATACGGAATCGTGAAACAGCAGAAGGGATTCATCTCCGTCCAGACGAACATCGGCTCCGGCACGACCTTCAATGTCTATCTGCCTCTCGTCGATACCCCTGTCGAGACCAGGGAGGCGATACGACTGGCGGCGCACCTCAGGGGCACGGAAACCATCCTCGTCTGCGAGGACGAGACGGACATCAGGAACTTCATCAGGGAGACCCTCGAATCCAATGGATATACCGTTATCGAGGCAAAGGACGGCGAAGAGGGGATAGACACCTTCCGTCGTTACAGGGACAAGGTGGCCCTCGTCCTCCTCGACGTGATGATGCCGAAGAAGAGCGGTAAAGACGTCTATGACACCATAGTCGAAATTGATCCGAAGGTAAAGACGATCTTCATGACGGGATACTCGGCGGACAGCCTGGACAGGCAGGGGTTCGGCGACGCCATCACCCCCTGCATATTCAAACCCATCGAAACAGACATGCTCCTCACGGAGATCCGCAGAAAGCTGGACGAAGAAAAAGCAGTCGCAGGTCTCACGTCACAGGCCACAGGCAAAGACTAAAAGACGAAAATAGGATTCCCGGCACAATGTCTTACCGTTGGACTTGTGACCTTGTGGCCTGCGACGGTCTTCAGCCTGTGACGTGAGACCTGTGACCTGCGACTGTCTTTACCAGTTCCATAATGACATGGTTCGCGGCGATGAGGCCGAAGATGGCCGGGAGGGTCGGGAGGCTGGGCAGGGACTCGCGCGCCCTTCCCCGCACATGGGCGCCCGTCGTTTCGCGGGAGGAGGGCGGGCCGTCCGGGTGGGGCTTAAGTGGTGTTTCCGTTGAATAGACGACGGGGATATCCGTCGTGACGTTCCGGTTTCTCAAGTAGCGCCTGAGCGTCCGGGCAAGGGGGCAGACCTGGGTCTCGGTGAGCAGCCCCAGGCGCACCTTCATGGGGTCCGTCCTGCTCGCGGCCCCCAGCGCGGAGACGATCGGCAAAGAGCGTCCGACACACTGGCTGATGAGCTCCGCCTTGGGGTTCATGCTGTCGATGGCATCTATCACGAAGTCGACACCGCCGCCAAGGAGCTCGTCGGCGGTATCGTGATGGAAGAAGGCATGGCGGGGATCGAGGCGCGCTTCGGGGTTCACCTGCCGGAGGCGCTCTTCCGCCGCGTCCACCTTCCTTACACCCGCGTTCGTCCTCAAGGCTATGAGTTGGCGATTCACGTCGGTCGCCTTGACGGTATCGCAATCGATGAGCCGTATCCCCCCTACGCCCGCCCGACACAAGGCCTCGGCGGCCCAGGAACCGACGCCCCCCAATCCCACGATGGCAACAGTGCTCTTCCCGAGCACCTCGAAACCTTTCCGCCCGTAGAGCATGATGCTCCGGGAAAAATACTCATCCGGTGATGTCATCTTTCTCCTTCCATCCTTTCCAACCCGAAGAGCCTGCGCGCATTCTGAGTGGAGAGGCGGCACACCTCTTCCGGGGACACACCCCGCAACTCGGCGACCTTCACGGCTACCTCACGGGTATGCGAAGGCTCGACGAGAGAGGCCACCGTCGTCTGCGTGGCGATGGACGGGGCGTCGGTCTCCAGAAGAAACCGCTCCGCCGGCACAAGACGGGCACAGCGATGATACTTCTTCGCCCTCTCCCGCGTCACGGAACCCGAAAACGAGATATAACACCCCAGGTCCAAAAACCTCTCCATCACCTCCGCGCTCCCCGAAAAGGAATGCAGCACCGCCGTCACCTTCCCCCGATACGCCCCGAGGATATCGAGCATCATCCCGTGCGCCTTCCTGCAGTGAACAAGCACCGGCAGCCCCCTCTCCGCCGCCGTATCGAGTTGCGTGACAAACACCCTCTCCTGCACCTCCACCGGCGCCATCCCCGGCGCAAGATCAAGCCCCACCTCCCCCACCGCCACCGTCTCCTCCGAATCCAGATAACCCCTCAACTCCTCGAGAGCCCCGTCCTCCAGATACCACGGATGAACACCAAAGGCCGGTAACACAACCCCCGGATAACGCCGCGCAAGCTCAAGCGTCCCGGAGAGCGAAGCACGGTCATAGGCAGGGACCACGAGCTGCACGACACCCGCGCGCCGGGCACGGTCGAGGACATCATCGAGGGAGTTCGCAAAGGAAGGGTCGTTGAGGTGGCAATGGGTGTCGATGAGAACGACCTGATTCCCAGGATCCATCATGCTGCAAGTCTACTAAAGACGGTTGCAGGTTTCAAGTTTCAAGAGAAAGGCGGTTGGGAGTTGCGAGTTACGGGCTCCGCGTTCCGCGTTAGAAGCGAAAGAACGGTGCGGGTTGGAGGCTTTGTCCGTTTTGGTGCAAGGTCGGTGCGGGGGCCGCGCGGGGTGGTGTGGCCGTGCAGCCACGCTTCGGATCACACCCGTTACGCGCTTTCGACTCGCTCGATGCTCATTGCGGACAGAGGTGGGTTACGAGACTTGAGGTGGTCGTCCGCAAAGCTGGGTATCAACATGCTGGTGACCTTGTACTGTCAGACGCATCGGTCCCGGCCACTTCCGTGCCCGGTCCGCGCTCCCCGAAACCACAACGGGTCCCGTGATCTTACGCTACCAGCTGCCCACCCACACCACCCCGCGCTCCGTGAGTTCCTTTAAGGCTCATGGCTCTTCCAGAAACCTCAATCCTGATCAGAGCATCTCAATTCGCCTGAAAGTGGCGGCTTGAAAAAGGGCGAGTCTGGATTCCGAGGTACACCTACAAATCTTGTTTTCTACCCTTTGCCCTGAATAACGAATTATGGATGGAAACAGAGTATACCGCAAAGTCGAGCTAGATTATAGGTAATCGGCTCGACCAGGTTTTGTTAGCAAAATGAATGCTATTTTTCCCTTTCAACACTACAAGCATTGGAGCTCTTATCAGCGATTCGTTCAATTGCACCTGCGTTGATTATTTTCCTACCTAGAATTGTCGTATAATTGACTATCTTGGAATCGCGTGTAAGGATTTCAAAAGCAGCAGAAAGTGAATCTTCGGATGTGTCTATAGATAGACGGTTTACTTGTGGATTGTAACTATTGATCGGGACATCCTCCAATAAGACTTTATTCCCATCAGACAAGTGCATTGAACAAACCTGCTGCCCTTGACTATTTGTTGCGCAATGAAACCTAAGGTTCAGACGATGGCTTCCAAGGACACAGTTGAATGACCTGCTATTTCTGATCAAATAGATATTATTTCTCTGTTCGAACCGCCGTATTTCCTCGTCATATGTTTTCGCCTCTTTAGGGGCGAGATATTCAAAGAATCCATACCGGTCGGGATTGGAACAAGACAGTGATTCTATCTGAAGCGCCCCCATCTCTGGAATGCACTGGTAACGAACGAAATCGAGGTTCCAATCTGCTGAGGTCTGGGTTGTTACCAAAATGAATATAATGAGTGCCCCAAGTATTATTCTCATCTGTCAACCCCCCGTACTGCTTGTCCATTGCTCCAATAGGTACCCTCCTGATTCAAGAGCCTGCTTCAGCAATGACTTATGGTAACGCTCAGAAATGAAGATTGCGTGAAAAGTATACGAATAATTCATGAAAAACAAAATAAGAATATCTTCTTAAAGATCTTTGCTTACCGCTAAGAAGCTTGTATGCTGTCGAGTCTAGCAGATCTGCTGACTTCAGGAAGTAGCGGATTAATAAAGAAACCGTTGTAGATCTTGCCCACAGGGGGTACCTATGGACAAGAGAATTCTTCATATAAGCCTATTCCTTTACCAATAGAACATTTACTGCCTTGACTACAATTCTCACCTTATCACCTTTCTTGATACCCAGTTCTTTTAGGGAGCTTATTGTCATAACGGATTCCATAAAATCACAGGTCATAACTTTTAACTTAACCTCGCACATGACTGTGCCTTCCTTTATGCTTTCCACCTCTCCGAGAATTTGATTTCTTGCACCGTACTTCATTGTGAACCTCCTCTTCTGCTTTACTAGTGCTTGTCCTTTCCGTATAGCACAAGTTCTATTCTTGTCAAGCCTCGGTGTAAGTCAAAGACGTTTGTGGTGGATTGCCATTTGTGATGCTTTGTTTTCAGAGGAGGGTTACGAAGTAGAATTCAGGAAGTAACCGCTAGCATCTCTGAGGGCAAAAGGAACCGATTGGCGACTTGATCTCCGTCGCGTCCACAAAATCCTCGTTACTGGATGTTTTGCGTATCATAATGAAAGTGAAAATCTATCGCATTGGTTCCTCTATGGCTTTCAGGCGGTGGCACAAGCAGTGCCGCAAGACGGACTGTACTCTCCGATGACAGAGGCTGTCCTTTCTGTGTTTCTTTGCCAACCTCTCTTCCCTGACTGGCGCGTGGCCTTATCCCCGGGCAGCCGTTAGCGTAGGATCACGGGACCCGTTGCGTTTTCGGGGAGCGCGGACCGGGCACGGATGTGGCCGGGACCGATGCGTCTGACAGTACAGGGTTACCAGCATGCTGACACTCTAGCTCTGCGGACGACCACTCGACATGCCGTAGCTCACCTCTGTCCGCAATGAGCATCGAGCGAGTCGAAAATGCTTAACGGGTGTGATCCGAAGCGTGGCTGTACTGGGATGAGGCCACGCGCCCCCGCGACCTGCTGGAACTGGAAGTGGCTATTTGAGCTGCTGTTCAGGCAGTCTTTCTTTCGAGAACTTTGACTTCAGTTTCGATGCACTTCTTTGATCCGTCATGGTCTCCTATCATGGTCTGAAAGGTCCGTCATTCAATCAGGGTTCCGGGGTCAGGTGATCCATTTTCGTCTGATGTTCGCGAGGCTTATCAGGAAAAGGCCCACGCAGAACGCTCCGAGGAGGGACAGGTCGAGGGTGAAGGGCATGGAGTGTCCGCCGTGCACGGCCCCGTGCAGCACATCCACCCCGTAGGTGAGGGGTAGGATATACGAGAGGGGTTTCAGAAAGACCGGCAGCTTCTCGATGGGGAAGAAAAGCCCGCAGAGGAAGACCATGGGGAAACGGAAGAAGTTCGAAAAGGTCTGCGCCTCGAAAACCTCGCTGACGGCAACGGCGATGAAAAGGCCGAGGAAGGTCGAAGCCACGGCGATCATGAAAACGGCGGGGATGAAAACGCCCCATGAGACCCTTGACAGGTCGATCAGAAAGGCTGCCATGGCGACAGGGATAAAGGCATTGGCCACACCGAAAAGGATGGCCCCGCTCGTCTTGGCCAGCATAAGGAGCTCAAGGGGTATCGGGGCCAGCAGGAGCCGCTCGAAGGAACGGTTCTTCTTCTCGAAGGTCACCGTCACCGCCAGCATCGACGTCGTTCCGAAGAGAACGGAGATGGCCACAACTCCGGGGAGCAAGGTCATTATCCCTTCCAGGCCGCTGCCGGACTTGATGAAGAACATTCCCGTCCACGCGAAAGGGAAGATAAGCCCCCAGCTGACGTTCGGCGGTTTCAGGTAATAGGTCCGCATGTCCTTGACGAGGATGCTCCAGAAGGCTATCCAGGGCTTCACTGTCCCCCTCCCGCCTTTTCCTTCTCTTTATGCATGGCGTCGACCTCGACACCGGTGATCTCTACGAAGACGTCCTCGAGTGACGGCCGCATCCTCCTCGCCTCGGCGACCTCCGCCCCACGATCTTCCAGAAAACGGACAAGAGGACCCACGGGAACGGGCTCGCCGGCCTCCACCCGGATCGATCCCTGACCCCGGGTCGTGAATTCGAGACCGGGGAAAGACTCCATGAGCCTCTCTCGCATATCGTCGGGAATACTCGCGCAGGAGACATGCACCACATGTTTTTCCCTGACGGGCTGGATCAGGCGCTCGACCGTATCGGTCCGGACGATACGGCCGGACACAATGAAAGCGACCCTGTCGCAGAGCCGCTCGGCCTCCTCGATATAGTGTGTGGTCAAAAAGATCGTGGTCCCGGTGCTGTGGAGATCGGCGATGAGTTGACGCAGTTGGCGCGCGCCGGCCACATCGATCCCCGTGGTGGGCTCGTCGAGAAAAAGGATCTCCGGCCTGTGAATGATCCCGGCGGCGATCGCCAGCTTGCGCTTCATTCCCCGGGAATAGCCGCCGAATCTGCGCTTTGCGGCCTGCGAGAGACCGAACCTGTCCAAGAGTTCCGTCGAGCGGGACCGGCGCTCGGCCTTACCAAGGCCATACAGGGCGGCACAGAAGCAGAGATTCTCGAACCCGGTGAGTTCGGGGTAGAGATTGCTCTCGTCGGGAACGACACCGATGAGGTGCTGGGCCGCCCTTGGTCTAGCCGTGCAATCGATGCCGCCGATCCGGACCGATCCCGAATCGGGACGGGAGAGACCCGTGAGCATGTTGATGGTCGTCGTCTTGCCGGCACCGTTGGGGCCGAGGAATCCGAACAGCTCACCCCGGCGCACGACAAACGACAGACCTGAGACGGCTTCGACCTCCGCGAAGCGTTTCTTCAGACCCTCAACAACGATGGCATCATCCATTTCCTGGCCCTGCGCGGGCAGGCCCCCGATACTCTCGGGACCTTGAAACGCCCGGCATTCATCTACTTTTCCCCTGTTCCCCGTTTTCTCTCTTTCCTGATGCCCGATTCACAACTTCGAGGAAAGAAAATCGTCCATCTTCTTCCTGTCCGTCGCGATATCGACAGGCACATGCTCGTTGCTAAACAGGACATTCGTCGAGCTTCTGAAGCCATACGGCAGGGCCTCCACCGAATCCGTCGTGTATATCTTCAGCTCTATCCTGTCCCCGTATTTCGCCTTCATTTCCTCGGCCACACCTATAGCCTTCCTGCAGGACATTCACGAAGGGTTTCAGCTGTGAAAAAGAAGAAGGTCTGGCATGTGTCGTACCTCCTTCTGTTTCCTCTCTGTGGTCATGGCGCAGGAACTGCGGCGCTAAAACGCAGTACTGCGCCGGCTTCCGCCCGTTTTAACGGGTCATTATATCATGCCGCGGTCAGTCGGACAACAGGGGGGACGGTTCACGGGAAAGAGGCGGTCACGGGTTGTGGGCCGTCACGCGATGTCATGGCATGGCGGGTATACCTCAGCCGGGTTTGCCTTGCGTCAGCTCTACCATTACCATTTCACCTTTTGCCCGCAGTTCTCCTGCGGCAGACAAAGTCGTGCTTACGATCACTTTCCGGGTTCCTATCTCCCTGATCCTTCCCCTTATCTCAAGGACCGTGCCCATGGGGGCCGGTTTGAGATAATCGACTTTCAGGGATGCGGTGACAAAGCGCGGAGCCGGCCTTGGGTCGTCGGGTGTGTAGTTTTGTTCCCGCATCCTGGCCGCTGTGGCGGAAGCGGCGCCGTGGCAGTCCATCAGCGAGGCGATGAGACCGCCATACACGTTTCCGGGAAAACCGCCCGAATGATAGGGTTTGGGCGTGTAATGACACACCGTCTCTTCACCGTCCCAGTAGCTCTTGAGCTGCATCCCGTCCGGGTTGAGCCGTCCGCAGCCATAGCAATGAGAATACTCGTCAGGGTAATGATCCTGAAATGCCTTTTCCGACATGGTGTCTCCTTCTCTCCTGCCTGTACTTGCCGCGCCAATGCCTCTCGCTGCCGCCCCGTCTCCCTACCTGAGGCCATCCTCCAAAGTCTCTAACCTGGAACATGAAACCTGAAACCTGGAACCGTCTTTCTTCACACCCTGCTGCAGCACGCGGTTGCCAGGCCGGCGAACTCCTGCGGTCTTGATGCGATGAATGCTTCCAGACGTTCACGATCGCCCGCCATCTCCTCGTTTTTCACCCGTTCGGAGATGGAAAGGAAGAGAAGGCGTTTGAAGAGGTCTGATTCGTTGAGGCGGTAACGCATCCATCTTCCTTCCCGCCTGTCCTTCACGAGTCCCGCGTCTTTCAGGATCTTCAGGTGGAAGGAGATCCTTGATTGCGACATATCGACAGCAGCCACGATGTGGCATACGCAGAGTTCGCCGTTCTCGAGAAGCTTGACGATCCTCAGCCGTGTTTCATCGGATAACGCCTTGAAAATTGACGAGAGCTCTTTCATCCCGGCCTCCGGCTACACCAAGTATATATCAACTATACTTAATATGTATACTCAAAATGCATTGATATGTCAATGTATACTTTTGGTAATTGTCAAATATGAATTGATATGACTGACTTGACAAGAAGCCATGAAGCGTACTATTATGAATGATATGGAATCCTTGCCTTCACAGCTTGTTGTACTTGATAACGCACCTTGCTGAGGCCCTTCGGAGAAGCGGGGCCCGGTGCGGCCTCCTCGTCTTGATCAGCCTTTTGTCACGGGTGTGATGGACACCCCTGCCGGTCCCGTCCCCCGGGTATCGAAGGTCTTCAGCGGAAAGGACCGCATGGGGGCCTTCAAGGCGCGATGGGGGATCGGGCGGATGAACTACAGGGTTGACGCGGGCCTTTACGCGATAGGTGAACCCACCGCGGAATCCCCGGTCTTCGTCACCGCGAACTACAAGCTGACATTCGATCTCCTCAGGCGGGCCATCGCGTCGATAGACGGGTGGGTCCTCGTGCTCGATACACTGGGGATCAACGTGTGGTGTGCCGCCGGGAAAGGCACCTTCGGGACCGACGAACTGGTGGACCGCATCGAAGCGAGCCGTCTTGGAGGTATCGTGAATCACCGGAAGCTCATACTTCCCCAGCTTGGCGGACCGGGAGTTGCGGGCCATGAGGTGAAGAAGCGCTCCGGTTTTCACGTCGTTTACGGGCCCGTCCGGGCTGAAGAAATACCTGAATTCCTTGAAAAGGGCCTCAAGGCGGAGGAGCGAATGAGGACGAAGGACTTCGGCTTCATGGAAAGGCTCGCGCTTGTCCCGATGGAGGTTGTGCCAGCCGTGAGGTTGGGCCTCATTGTTGCGGCAGGTCTCTTTATTCTTTGCTTTCTTCTTGGAGGGCTCTCGTTATCGAAAGCACTCGAATGGTTTGTGGTTCCCGCCGGGGCCATCGGAGCTTCCATATTCGCGGGTGCCGTGCTTACTCCGCTCCTGCTGCCGTGGCTTCCCGGCCGGGCTTTTTCGACAAAAGGGCTTGTGATGGGGATACTGTCGGCCCTCCTCGTCCTTTTCCTTTCTCACGGTTCGGGCATGCTGGAAAGGATCGGTCTTTTCGTTTCGATCCCCGCCATGTCCGCCTATCTTGCGATGAATTTCACCGGTTCCTCGACGTTCACTTCACTTTCCGGCGTGAGAAAGGAGCTGCGCTTCGCCCTTCCCCTTGAGATCGGCGGCGCGGGGGCAGGCCTCCTGATGTGGATCATCGCCCTTTTGGGAAGGTAGAGGGACAACAAATGCGACCCATGGTCTATCTCAAAAACGTTGTCACACTGGCCCACGCACCGGAGTTGTGCAATGGCTGCGGCGCCTGCCTTTCCGTTTGCCCGCGCCGGGTGCTTCAACGCCTCAATGGGAAGGTCGGGATCGCACGGCGTGATGCCTGCATAGAGTGCGGCGCCTGTCAGCGCAACTGCCCTCACGGGGCGGTGACTGTCAAGGCGGGCGTCGGCTGTGCGTCGGCACTTATCAACCAGATGCTCGGCAGAAAGAAGGTCTGCTGTACTGTCGGCGATTAACGGCCGGCCGCTTCCTCTTTTCGGCGGGCGCTGATGATGGAGGCTGCCGTCACCGCCAGGATGATGATACCGCCTCCTGCGAGGGCGGCTGGGCCCGGTGTCTCTCCTATCACTAAATACACCCATACGGGGTTGAACACGGGCTCGATGACGGCGATTAGGTTTGCCTGGGCAGCGGAGATCCGTTTGATGGCGACGGTGAACAGGACAGCGGTCAGGCCGATCTGGACGATACCCAGGACGGCGAGCGCGGTGAGCGACTTCAGCGTTACGTGCGGTGCCGGAAGAAAGAATGATATAACGAGGCATGTCGCCGCCGTAAGCCAGTGGGACAGGAGGATCGATTCGAGAGGCGAATCGTCTTTCTGCATGCGCATGAACACGAAGTAGAAACTGAACGTCACTGCCGACATGAGCGCGAGCACGTTCCCCGGCAAACTGCCGCCGCCAAGCTCATCGGAGAACATGAGGAGCATACCGCCTGCCACGAGGGGCAATGCGACGAAGTGTTCCACCCGGGCGCGCTCTTTGAGCAGTATGGCGCCGGTGAAGACGGTCAGCACCGGTGCAAAATACTGGAGCAGGATCGCGTTGGCCGCGGTGGTGGCCTTATTGGCCGAGACAAACAGGAGCATGGTCGCGGCGTTCGCAACGGCCGCAGCGACCTGGGGGAATGAAAAGTTGATCCTGGGATGCCGCAGATAGACGAGGATAACGGCCGACGCGATGAGGCTGCGCGAACCCGCTATCGCGATGGGGTTCCAGTCGATCACCTTGATGAACAATCCTGCGATGCTCCAGAGGACCGCTGTGGCCGCCATCGCGGCTACGCCCGTACTCTTGCTGAGGTGTTCCATTCAGTACCCCGGACCGTTCACCGGCGGCCCCGGCGCATGCAGTTCGTTCCGAAGACCCGCGCGGTCACTTGCGGTTTGTTGCATACTATTACTTTGGAACAACGGGTGTCAAGGGCAACACGCAATCGTCCTCGACCCGCATTTGGGAATTGACAACGCTACTGTCTGTGATAACATCGTTTATGCCCTCACATCAGTGCATCGCCGGCTTCGCGAAGCGGGACATATGAAAGACCCGTCGGGAACGACCCGGGAATTGCTCGAAGAGATAGCCTCCTTGAAGGAGAGGATCAGGGAGCTGGAGCGCTCAGATGGGCGAGGTGCGGGCAGGGAAACGCCCCCGCCCGAAGGCACGGCCGGTCGCGGAGAGCCCGTCTCCGACGACGGGGACCACAACGGGCGCAAAGGATCGGCGGAGTCGCTGCAGTGGAAGGTCGCTCTTCTCGAAGCGCAGATGAACACGTCCATCGACGGCATCCTGGTGATCGATGAAAACCGGAGAAGACTTGTCATCAACCAGCGGATCATAGAGATGTGGGATGTTCCCCGGCATATCCTGAATGACGAGAACGATGAAGTCCTGCTCCATTACGTGGCAGGTCTCGTCAAGTATCCGGAGCAGTTCCTCGGGAAGGTGAATTACCTCTACGACCATCCCTGCGAGACGAGCCGCGACGAGATAGAATTCAAGAACGGAATGGTGCTGGACAGGTACTCGGCACCGGTCCTCGGCGAGGACGGATACCATTACGGCAGGATCTGGACGTTCCGGGACATTACGGAGCGAAAGCGCGCCGAAGAGACACTCAGGGAATCGGAGCGCAAGTTCAGGAACCTTGCCGAGAAGTCCGTTGCCGGCATCTATGTTCTGCGACCGGACGGGGTCGTGCGGTACATCAACGCGCGATGTGCCGAGATGTTCGGATACACCGTCGAGGAAGCGATCGACAGGCTCAGTCTCAGTGACGTGATATTCCCCGGAGACCTGCCCCTGGTGCAGGCCAGCATTGCCAAGAGGATCTCTGGAGAGATGCCGTCGCACCATTACGAGATACGGATGGTCACGAAGAACAGGGACATCAGGTACGTCGAGGTCTACAGTTCCTACGCCGTGTACGAAGGAGAACCGGCCATCATCGGAACCCTGCTGGATATCTCGGAGCGCAAGCACGCCGAGAACGCGCTGCTGGCGAGCGAGGAACGGTTCCGCACCTTCTTCAATCTTCCCATAGTGGGCTTCGCGATAACCGGAGCCGACAGCCGGTGGATACACTTCAACGACAAACTCTGCGATATGTTGGGCTATTCCCGCGAAGAACTGGAAAGAACGACGTGGATGCGGATCACACCGCCCGAAGACCTCGCCCGGGAGAGACCTCTCTTCGAAGACGTGGTGAGGGGCGGAAGGAACGTAACCGGTCTTGAGAAACGATACGTGAGAAAGGACGGCTCCCTCGTCGAGGCGTTCGTGTCCACCCAGGTGGTCCGAAACCCTGATGGTTCGGTGGCATATTTTGCCTCCATCATACAGGACATCACGGCCCAGAAACGGGCCGAGGGAGAGATCATCAGGGAACGGGAAAAACTGAGGACCCTTTCAGATAATGCCCCTTTTGGAATGGTCCTGATCGACAGGGATGGCCGTTTCACATACATCAACGCGAAGTTCACTGACCTTTTCGGGTATGAGCTGCCGGATGTCCCGGACGGCAGGGCCTGGTTCAGAAAGGCCTATCCGGATGCCGAATACAGGCATACGGTCATCTCGACATGGCTCACGGACTTTTGCGACACCGGGCCCACCGAACGCAAGCCGAGGGTGTTCACCGTTACATGCAAGAACGGGGTAAAGAAGATGATCGAGTTCATACCTTCGAAGCTCGTTTCCGGGGATTATCTCATGACCTGCGAAGATATCACCGAACTGGTGCGGCTGGAGTCGCAATTGCGCCAGGCCCAGAAGATGGAGTCCATCGGGACCCTTGCGGGAGGCATCGCCCACGATTTCAACAATATCCTCACCACTCTCATAGGTTATGCCTCTCTCATACAAACAAAGATGGACAGTGACAACCCTTTGCGCTCATACGTTGACCAGGTCCTCTCAGCCTCAAGGAAGGGTGCCGACCTCACGCGGAGCCTCCTGACCTTCAGCAGACAGCAGCCCGTCACGCTCCTCCCCGTTGACCTCAACGACGCGATAAGAGCGACACAACCATTGCTCAAGAGGCTCCTTACCGAGGACATCGACCTCAGCACGTCGTTCACCGGTGACGACACGGTGGTCATGGCCGACCGGTCGCAGATGGACCAGATCCTCTTCAACCTCGTCACCAATGCCAGGGACGCCATGCCCGAGGGCGGAACGCTCACCATCGAGACCGACATCACCGCGATGGACAGCTGGTTCATCGAGGCCCACGGGTTCGGAGAACCGGGCAGGTACGTGCTGATGACCGTCGCCGATACGGGAGAAGGCATGGATGGGGCAACGCGGGAGAAGATCTTCGATCCCTTCTTCACCACGAAGGAAACGGGCAAGGGGACGGGCCTCGGCCTCGCAACCGTCTACGGCATCGTCAAACAGCACAACGGCTACATCACGGTGTACAGCGAACCGGGAAAGGGGACGGCCTTTCACATCTACATCCCGGCTGCGATGACGAAGGTCGAAACCGGGACTGACACTGCCGTACCGGCGTCAGGAGGGAAGGAGACGGTCCTCATCGCCGAGGACGACGAAGGCGTACGGCGCATCATGCGGGAGGTGCTCGAGGAGTATGGCTACACGTGCATAGAGGCGGCGGACGGCGAAGATGCGATAGAGAAGTTCGGGCTGCGCCGCGGCATAGACCTCGTCATTCTCGATTCG
>Ga0302251_1001280_pt1 | contig 16035 bp, 7 predicted proteins | sample AAG_RA_Gln_MG_FD_193534 | JGI IMG/M metagenome (GOLD analysis project Ga0302251, IMG submission 193534) | Enriched activated sludge microbial communities from anaerobic digester in WTTP, New Holstein, Wisconsin, United States - AAG_RA_Gln | ecosystem: Engineered > Bioreactor > Anaerobic >...
CGTCCATCGGCGCCGCGACTCAGGTGGCTCCTTGCCTCGTTGCGGCATCGCTTCTTCTCCTTTGTACGTCCATACTATACCACGGACCTGCACAAAGGGGAAGTCTCATTTCATCTGGGGCATCACAGTACCTCCGGCCAACTCCACCTGACAGACCGCCTGCATCGCCTGGCGCATCCCCAGTGCCCAGTTGAACACAAGCTCCGGAAGAGCTGTATCGCCATGTTTGCGGTCTATGGAGGGAATGGGCATCGATTTCGGTAGCGCATCGAGCTGCTCACGCGGCAGCCTGGAGAAGGTTGGGCTGCGAGCGTAACTATCTCCTATGAAGATACGAGCACCCTCCGCGACTTGCCCTATGTGGATATCGTACCGACCTGGTTCCGCGGTCTCCACTGTAGGCGCGGCGGCGGCGATCTGCTGACGCAAGGCTTTGAGCAGAGAATTATCCGGCTGGTGCGCCAGCGCGCGCTCGATCAGGTGCTCCGTTTGCCCCTGTCGCTCCAGCACGGAGGCAATGTTTGTAAGTGTCTCGCGGTAAGTTGCCTCCGGGGCAACCTCGCCTACAATGGCCGGAAACTCACGCTGGAGAAAGTCCATCAGCCCATCGCGCCGCTCAAAGGCGCTGAACAGGGCAGTGGCCACCTGTTCCACGACGGTCGACATCGCCGTCTGTGATCGCCCCGCGCCCATCAGCGCGTCGTGGACCAACCCCGTTAACGCGGACACAAGCCGCTGCGTCGGCGTGTAGCCCTTGAAGAACCATTCGAAGAAGGATTCCCAGTTTGCCGACGGCGCCAGGCCGGCAGTCCGCATGGCCTGCTCGCGTTGGCCAGCCGCGAGAAGCCGCGCTATAGGGGCCAGTGCGTCTGAGACCACGCGGTGAGCTCTGCCAGTAACCTGCCCATATTCCCGAAGCAACTCGCCTATCTGCCGCTGGCCAGCCTCTTCATCAAAAGCTGACAAGTACAAGCCGACCAGCCGGATAACTGCCTCCGGGTACTCCACTCCGATCTCCTCAACTAGGTCCACCAGCAGGATCGCGTTCAGGCGTGCCGCCGTCTCGAACAGTGGATCGAGCGCGGCAAAGGCTTCCTGGCACAGCGCCGCGTGGTCATGATGGCAGTTGGCCGGGTCGAGGCGGCATATTCGCAGGCGGTGCATCTGCAACTCGAGCGCCAGTAACTCGGCATACGGCGCTTTCAGCGTTACCTCCAACTGCGCAGCCCGCTCCAGCGAGCCGCCGGCACGGTCAAAGTGGCCCAGTTTCTCGTGCGCCCGGATCGCGACCAACAGCAGGTCTAGTTCCAGCTCAACGTCCCCCGCTTTGCGCGCCGAGAACAGGCCCTCGTTGGCCGCGGCAATCGCCTCCGGGTAGCGGCACAGCCCCTCCAACGCCTGCGCTTCCAACCGGAACAGCCCGCTCCCCGGCAGCCGGTCGCAAACCGTGGCAAGTACCTGGACTGCGCCGACCAGGTCGTTGACCGCGATGGCATCCTGCGCGCGCGTTGCGGTATAATCCTCCTTGCTGCGCGCATCGCCTTCGTCCCAGTCGAATTCCGCCGACGTGATCTCGAGCTTGGAAATCAGGTAGCCGCGCATCTCCCGGGGAATCTCGTCCACCGCATCGCGCAGGTATTTCGCCACGCCGGGTACCCAGCGGGGGTCGATCTCGTCGCGGCCTCGGGCGATAAAGAGCCGATGATAGATCTCTTCCGCGCGTATTTGGGGATCCGCGGACTGCTGTGAGTAGAAATCCACGGCGCGGCGGTGGATTTCATAGACGGCGCCCCCCTCGGTCTGCACAAGAGCGCGCAGCATGCGCTTGCGCACGTCCGGGCGGTGCCGGAGCGTCGCGCCTTGGCGCGCCACCAGCGAGACTTGCTGTGCCAGCTGTTCGAACAGCGATTCGGCAATCTCGTCCGACGGCACGTCGACGCCGCACGGCTCTGCCAGTACCTGGCGAATCAGCGCGGGGGTCACTTGTCGCAGCACCAGTCCCGGGTGAGCCAGTCGTCGAACCTGGGGAGCGGGGATGCGGCTGAGGTAGCGGCGGTACAGCCAGCCCTGGTTCATCTCGTGGTCGATGCTCAGGCCATCAAAATCGGCCGGCAGGGCGGACAGCTGCGATAGATCCTCATGGCCCTGGCGCAACCCGTCCACCACCAGGCGGAGGCTGAGCGGGTCGCCCCCCACTTTCCTGTAGATGGCGTCGGCCAGGCGGGGGTCAGTCACGCCGCGCGCCCCCAGGTAGCCTTTGGTTGCCTCCTCATCCAACTCCTTCAGCTCATACGGCTCATGCGGGATGTCTTTCTGCAGCTCGACGCGGCCGGCTACCACCACGCGCATGAAAGGAAACATAGACTGGAGTTCATTTAGAAACTCCCACAAGGCAGCGGTAAACTCAAGGCTCACTTCTTGGACCCGCTCGAACGTATCCAGCACCAGCAGAAACCGGGTCCTCTTCGAGCGGGGCATTACGGAGATCAAATGCTCCAGTTCCCGCCGATACTCAGACTGGCTTCTGCTCTGGCGGATGTATCGCTCCGCGACGTCACGATACTCCAATTCGCCTCGCACATCATCCCTGGTCACAATCACGCGACGAGCACCGGCCGACTTGGCCAGCCTGTCCAGCAAGCGCCGACGCAATTTCTGCGCCTGCGGCCTGATCTGCGCAAACTGGAGGGCGAGCTGCTGCACCAACTCGGCCAGCAACGTCATCGGCTCTTCGGGCAGCAGCGTTGTCCGATCGAAATCCCAGTAGCAGAAGGCAAACTCCCCCGGCTGCTGCCTGTCCACTGTCTCAAGGATGAACCTGGCCAGCAGGGTTGACTTGCCTACGCCGCCCGGTCCAAAGATCATCAGCGGCCGGGCCTCGTAGATGGTGCGGTGCACCTGGGAGTTGGCGACATATCGGCCAAGATCGACCAGCTCTTTCGTCCGGCCGCGAAAATTGTCGCCCACCAGCTCGCGAAACGGCTGGAGCAGCTGCTGCCATTCCAGCCGGTTGGTCAACTCGCCCCGGTCGGGCAGTCCCTCCAGCGTGCCCTCCAACCAGTCCAGCACCTGTAACGAGGCGACCAGCTCCGCGGGAGACTGTTTCTCCACTGGGGGGGCGGTCTCGGCGACATATGCCTCGAACATGCGCTGTAGAACATCATCCGGTCGGGGCTGGTTGGCCTGCAGCGCGCGCTCTATTGCAGCACGCGAGCACATCTCCTGCAGTGCCTGTCGCCGTACACTGTTCTTGAGCATCCAACGCGAACCACCCTTCGCCGGCGTGCGCTCGCACAACTCGAGCAAGTCCAACACTGCATCGCTGTCCCCGACATAGGCGCTGTCCACTGGACGCAGGGACTCGGAGTCGAAGCTGGACAACACGGCAGCAGCGGACCGGTAACTGCGTAGGGCCGCCTCCGCGTTCGCCGCCTGGACAGGAGGAGGTAGTGCTGCTGCTGCCGTGTTAAATACCGTTCGATCTTCCATGAGTTTCGTTTCCGCTAGCAGGAGTACAGGGACCCGATTTCTTTGCGCAGGATCTCGTGCAGTTTTCCGGGTCCCTGGGCCGCCACGGTCCGATTCAGTATCGCCTGGGCTTTTTCTTGCATGGCGGCCGTGTCAAATGGGACGGCGGCAGCGTGAGCTGCGTGTACTGGCCTGAAAAAGTGGTCGGTCAGGTCGGCAGGGGTGATCGGAGCGATCTGTACTTGAGCCATCATCAATAGCGACTCCAGCTGAAGCGCGTTCTGGTCGCCCCAGTCTAGCAGCACTAACCGAAGCGTGTGGGAGCTATAGGAGACATGCCTCGCTAGTTTCATCAGCAATTCAAGCAGGCCAGGATCGGGCGTGATCTTGCCGATACCATCCACAATTATCCACCAAGTTTGGCCACTCGGTACCTTACCGACCAGCCATGCACTCAACTCGGTAGCGTAGCTCGAGCTTTGCGATAACTGGGCCGGAATGGGATCGTTCAACCCCCATCTCCAAAGGATGTACTGGACCAGTGCAGCGGCCGTGCTCTCGGCATAGCTGCCTTCGCTGATGTCCAGATAACAGATCTCGAATTGGGTGTGGCCCTGAATTTCTGCCACAAACTGCGGCAACTCCTGGCAATAAGTCTTGCCGCTGCCAGACGGTCCGTTCACGACGGCGATACGCAGTCCCGCTGGCTCTGCTAGACTGAAAAAGGCGTCGCGCACCTTCGGGCGGTTGACGTACGGCAAGCCGCCGCGCACAAAACAAGTCTCCCACGGATCTTGTAGCGCTGTGCCCCGTCCCCACCGCTCGTTAAGGCTCTTCTGCACGCCGCGCACGGTGGTAATTGCGGCTTCCTTGTCCGGCGGTGATAGGCGCGATTCAAAATCCTCGATGAGCGCTCCCAACAAGTCAGACTCCCAGCCATCGCGCTCAGCGTGATCGAGAATATCCATAATCGCATCCATCTTGTTGGCATTCTGGCGCACGACGACGTCATAGTCCTCACCGACGTCGACCACCAATTGCTCCAAGCCTTCAATCGTGAAGCGATCCTTGAGCAATCGTTTGATCTGTCTGCGCTCGATATCGTTAAGCATAGCGTAGTATCCCAAACCGAAAGAGGTTATGTTGTCGCTTCAATCTCTCAACACCATTGAAGAGTAGCCACCTGACGCCTTAGGGTCAGGCGCGCACAGGCGATGGATTGGCGAGCCAAGGCCCCACTGGCTCCAGTCATGCGCCGGCGGTGGACGACCGTCGTCGGCTCCCGACCCTGGCGGATGCCGGCGGAATAGCGGTTCCATCCGGACGACCTCGTGGTGGCACCTACCAAATTACACGACTTGACAAGACGCGATTTTCGCTCACCAGCCCTCCCGAAGGGTCAGATTTCGAATCCTCAAAACGGACTGGCCGGCTCTTCACCGCATGACGAGTCGGCCTCCGGTGAGATCGGAGCGAGTTCGCGACTTAAAAACCCAAAAATGTAGCGGCACCGGCCCTCCTAAGTGAGATAACCTGTTGGCTGTTATTCAGCTTGAAGTGCTATCAACTCGGTCCATTTTATCAGACTCATATGTCCAAGTCAAGGCAACAAAATCTGAAGAGACTACATCGCCAGCAGGCCTGAAAAACATCGTAAAACCGGGCGCGGAGGAAAGGACCGATCGCTGCCTGGCAGCGACTAACTGCAAACCGCATATTCTTCACACTTCGCCCCCCAAAACTCTCTCCCCAACCTCCACAGAACGGTTATTATCGGAAGCAGCAACTTCATTCGCCCATTAGAACCCCGAAATGCATTACAGAACCTTGCCGTACACCCGAATGAGACTCCCTGCCTGAAGGTTGTTGTACTTCGTGCGATGGGAAAACCTCGCATTATGTTGAACTCTGCTCCCAAGTATAGTAGCTTCGGACCGCTAGGTCTCCGATTCCACAGAATGTCATCTTTGACCGCTTGACCGTTCCCCCGCACTAGCATATAATGGCTTTGACTCCCAAAGAAGATCGTCTGGTCATGTGTCTATCTCGGACTCATAGTTCAAGGGGCGGATTCCGCACATGTCAGAAACCGAGACTTCCCACTCCGGCCACCGCCAACGTCTCAGACAGCGGCTTGTCGATTCAGGAGGGCTGGGCCTCTCCGAAGCGGAGCTGCTGGAGCTGATGCTGACCTATGCAATCCCTCGTCAGGACGTGGCTCCGCTGGCCCACCAGCTCCTGGACCGATTCGGGAGTCTGGCCGGCGTACTTGCCGCTTCTTTCGATGAACTGACTTCTGTAGCTGGCATTGGGGAACAGGCCGCTGTTCTGGTCATGGTCGCCTCGCAACTAACAGGCAAAACGCCGACCCAAGCCAGGCCACCAGTTCCCGCGGGTCAACAGCTCCCCCTATTTAAGGTTGAACCATCACAGGCACCGCTTTTTGATCTCTCGGAGGAGACTGAAGAAGTGTCGATGGGCGTCTTTGCCAACGATGAGACTTCAAATGCCCTGCGTTTCCTCCCAGAAGCCGAACGCTTCAAAACATATGAGGAATTCAGGACTCACTTAAGGGAGAACTTGCCCTACAATTCCGTTTCCACGCGCCAACGCCGGGCGAACTATATCCTGGCACGATTCTTTCCGGATGAACGGCTCGATACGCCCCTCGCCTACTACGCGGCACGATGTGCGTCCCCGGAGGATCTCAAGCCGGCAGTCTTCTATCATACGCTGAAGGCCGTGCCAATTGCTGCGAAGGTCGCGGAAGAGCTCATCTGGCCTGCGCTGCCAATCGGCCAGGTCGAGCGAGAAGGCATTCGCGAGTTCGTCATGCGTTACCTGCCCAATATTGGAAAGGCTTCCCAAGCCAAGGTCTTGCAGGCGCTGTTCAATACTTACCACTCGCTTTCTGTTGCAGTGGCTGACGATACGATCCTCCGTTTCCAAGTACACCAGGGAACAACAGAGGGGTTCCTCTATGTACTCGCCGCCGAATTCCCAGAGCCAGGGATGTACTCGTTTGATTCGATGGAACAGGGTCCCATGCGCCATTGGCTATTGTGGGACCGGGAATGGATGCGACAGCAGCTCTACAACTTGCGCGACTTGGGCATCATTCCCAAGATCAGCGAGATTGATACGGTTCGGCAGTTCACGCTACAGTTTGACCAGTGGACGACGCTACGCAGCTACTTTGAGCACCCTGATCGGAATAGGGCGGCTCCGTGAACGCCCAGCAGAATAGTCCTGGGCGATCAAGAGGCATTGAATGAAAATCACTGGCCCGCAGGTGATTAGCGAACTGCGCGAGAAGCTTCAGTTCGATATGGGGCGGCACCTGTACGCAGTAATGGGGACTTATGGCCAACTGTCCCGTTTTGAGCAGGACGATTTGGCCCAGGCTCGCGACCCGCAGGGAAATCCTTTCCCTCCACCGATCAACGTAAACCGCAGACTGCTGGCGCGCATCGGTGATGACGACCTGCGTCAATTGGGGCAGAGTGAAGCGCTCCACCCAGAAGCCGTGAAGCGGAAGCTGGGGCGAGAACTGGAAAACCTTCTCGCCGAATTGCTCAAAGAGCGGTCCTTCTTGATCCTGAAGCAACTGGAGATCATTTTCGCCTACTCGCTGGATCTCGGTGTTTTCCGTACTCAAGCAACCAACCAAAGCCACGTACTCGTTCTTCTCCCCGGGGAAAGACGCAGTGAGCGCATTACGCTTTTCCACGAGGGTGATCCACGATTTTGTCGCTTTCTTCCGCCGAATCTTGTCGCAGATAATCATTTGTGGGAGTTGAGAGATGGCTAAAGCAGTAAGGTTACCGATGTATCAGCGCAAGTCTCTTGACCAGATCACAGCCGTCCCGGAAAGCATCATCAGTGTCTACGTCGTCGAAAACCACATCTGGGCTGATGGTGGTTCTGATGAAGCTCGCGCTGCTCGCAAAGCCGAGACACGTACCGTTGAGGAGTTTCTTATCGCTCCTGTACGCCACTTCCTAAACGACATTTTCCGGCAAATGGCTGCGCCCTACACGCCTGGCCGTAAGGACACCCCCATCGGGCAAGGTTACTGGATCCAGGCCGAGTTTGGTTCCGGCAAATCGCATCTACTATCATTCATTGGCGCACTGGCGTTGGGCGACAAAGCTACCTGGGATCTGATCCGCGAGAAAGATAAAAAGGCCGGTGTGGGCCATCGCGAAAGCCTGTACAATTTCTATGAAACCGGCCTGGCCAAGAAAACCCAGGGCAACAAGGGGATATTTGTTGCCGTTAAGACGCTGGTTGGACATGGCGGGGGAGCTATCGGTCTCCAAGATACAGGCAGAACACTCACCGAGTACGTTTTGGATGCAGTTTCCGAGCAATTTTACCGTGAAACGGGCAGATCGCTTCCGCTTTATCCCACCCAGATCCTGGCCAAGCGTTTTCTGAATACGGAAGATTTCGAGCGCTATCGCCGCGATCTAGCCAAGTTTCTCCAGGACCCCAGCTTTTTCGATGAGGAAGAGCAGGAAGACATCGACCAGTTTCTGGACGACCTGCAGAATAACCAGGATCCCGGCGTGCAACGGGACTGCGGCCAACGCCTCTGGGATTTCTATGACCACTACCTGAAACTTCGGCCCCAGATCCCATTGGAGACCGAAGACGTTCTCGAGCATATGGTCCAACAACTGCTGGGCGAAGGATATGCGGGTCTGCTACTAATCCTCGATGAAGTCTCGCTCTTTATGAAAGGGCGCACCGGCGAGCAACGGGCCGAGGACGAAAAGACGCTAGTCGTGCTCTCCAACCGTTTGGCCAAGGTGGACAACCTGCCCGTATGGCTCGTCTGTGCCGCACAACAAGCCATTGAAACAACGATGTCTGGTGCCAAGAATATACTTGCCCGCGAGAGGCTCGACCTGGTGCCGCTGCTAAACGATCCGGATGCCTATTATGATATTGCCCTGGCGCGTGTGCGCACGGTAACTGACCCCACAGCAGTAGATCAGTACTACGAGGACTATAGGCGAAGCTTTAGTTGGCCACAGGCCGACGGTCGAGAGAAGTTCGGCCGTTTTTTCCCTTTCTATCCTGCGAGCATGGCGGTAGTGCGGGAAGCCTCCCTCAGATTGACCACAGTACGGTCAGCGCTTTACTTTATGCTGCAGACGCTCAAGACACAGCGCAAGCGGCAGTCGCGCGAGTTGATCACACTGTGGGCGCTCTTTGACGACGTGGTGCAATACGAAGAAGACCCGTCCGGCACTACCAAGGGAATCGCCAGCATCAAGACCAAGTGGCCAGCCGAGTGGCGGTCTTATGAGGCGGCTAAGCGCCAGCTTGATACTGTGGTCAAAGGTCAGCTCAAGGTCCATCGCAGCCGCTGTGAAAAGATCGTCAAGACCCTGTTTCTCTACTACGTGGCAGGCCTGGCGCCAAACGGCCTGGGGCATGAGGACTTGATGAACTGCGTTATGGAATGGAGAGACCATGACGCAGAGCAACAGGCCGACCTGCAAGACAACTTGGACCACTATGAGGTTCTGGCCGACACAATCGCGCTGGAACTTGCCCAGGTAGTCAAGGCGGGGCAAAACTACCGTTTCAACCCCACTGGAGGCGGCCCGGATCCCCGCGAACTGTTTCAAAAGGCCCGCGCCGAAGCCGAGGCAAACGAGGTCCTTCGGCGCCAGGCATGGGATGCACTCCTCTCCCTGAATAGCTGGGAAGTCACGACTCGCCTCATGCGGATGGATCTCGCTTACGGCGTACGCTCCATCTTTCGCGACATTGCTCCTTCCAGCCAGGAGGATGTCACAATTGAATGGCACAAACGGGAGATCTCTGGCCGCGTCTATATGCGGGACCTGCTGGATATTGCCAAGAGAGATGCGGCGTTACCATCAATCAATAGCTCCGAAACGGGGTTGGACTACGCGGTGTTCATTAGCTCGGCACCGGCACAGCACCAACTTGATCGTCTGGTCCAGGCGAAAAGGGATCCCCGAGTACTGTTTTGGGTTCCAGACGATCTGTCTCCCTCCGAGCAAGCTCTCCTGGTGGATTTTGCTGCCTATCGGATACTCGTTACCGACTATGCAGGTCGTGATGATCAACTGGCCAAGGATGTGCTGGACTGGGTACAGGGTCAACTGCGGGACCAGATGGGAACAATCTACCGCATTGTCCCGGACAGTTACAGCCGGGGACGCATCGCCGCTTTGGATCACTCCCACATGGCTTTTGCCTGCCAAGGCGAATTGGCTTCCATTCTGGCCCCTCTTGTCGGTCAAGTTCTTGACACTGTGTATGTGAGCAAAGAGCTCGAATTTGAGGCACCGGCGCCCTTTAGCGACACTAGCGCAATCAATGTCATCAACGGCATTGTCAAGGTCGGCGAAATCCCACGAGGGGCCAAACCTACCCGTGACATCTCGGCGGCACAGAACTATGGGTTTGCCCTCCAAATCATGTGTCGTCCCAATGATCGAAAACTGGATACGAGTGAGTGCCGCTATGCCCAGGACATTGCCGATTGGATTCGAGACAAACTGCGCGAGTCCGGGGTTTCCATGCCGATAGTTACTATCTACAAGAACTTCATGGGCATGGGTGGTCCCAACGACTTGAACTACGGTTTGAGCCAGCGGATGGTGCAACTCTACCTCCTATGCCTCGCCAGAGAAGGCAAGGTTCGCATCCTCCTTGCCGGCAGCAAGGCTCCTGTTGAAGCGATCGATTACAGCAATATTGCCACCATCGATTTCAAGACTGCGGTTCTGGACGCCTTCAGTGAGATCCGGCTTCTCAAACCACCCGAGGGATGGGAGATTCTAGCCCCTTTTGCCGCTATACTGCTAGAGGATGATGGTCTACGCCTTGCCCACCAGGATGCTGAGATTCAGGAGAGCGTACAGCGACTGCTCGTGTTCAAGCAAGAGAAGCTGGAGCCCTTCCGAAATATGGAAGCAGGCCTGACGGACTTGTTCCAGGAGATTGAGCAGGAGCATCCGTTCGCCGAGCGGCTAGCTGCTTGGGAGACATTCCTTGCCAGTGCCAGCCCAGTCCAGACAGACGAGTCGATCCCTTTCTTGCTCAATGCGCTGGATACCGCCTTTGGCTACCGCGTCTATCGCGATCAGGAGGTGCGGCAGGAAGATCTGGATGACTTGGTGTCGCGCCGCGACGAGGTCAAGCACGTTGAAACCTTCTTCCAGTATCGTGATCGGATACGCGCCGCAGCTCGTTATGCGGAGCTGCAGTTACCCGAGGAGCCGGCACTGGTCACGATCCAAGCCACTTTTCGCAGGGCGCGGACTTGGCTACAGAAGCTGGAGAAACTGGTGCCCAATGAAGCTCGACTGCGCAGCGAACTTCTGGAGCCAGTCGAGGAGGCAATCGCCAGCTATAGCGTGCGCTACCTGCAGGTTTTTGACCAGGTTACTACACATGCAGAGCAGGTGCGCCAGGAAATAGAAGGGATTCCAGGGCAGCCTGGTTATCGAGCGTTAAGGCGACTGGTTCAGGTGAAGCAACTGGGAGGAGATCCATGCCCCGGCATCGTCGCAGTTGTTGAAGAGATTCTGAACAACCCCGCCAGCTTGCTTCCAACGACGCTGACGCGCGCCGAGGTAGAGCGCCGGCTGCGGCATTGGCCACAACCACCAGAATGTAATCTAACCCTGCAAAACGCCGACGAGTGGCAGGACAAGGCAGACCAGGCGTTGTTCCGCGGCCAGGAAGCTCTGTGGACAGCTTTGCTCGGCAAGGCCACCCTCTTGCATAGCGATGCCCTACGTGACAGGCTGGCCCAGGGACGCCGCGAGCCCTTCATTGCCGGCCTGCTGGAGTCCCAGACTGCTGAGGAGGTGGCCCATTATCTGATTCAAACGCTCGGAAACGAGACCGTCGAGGATCTCGACCCTATCGACTTGCTGGCCCGTTATCTGAAGCGACTGCGTGTCCACAGGCTGCGCCTGGCGGACTTTTCTCCCAGCAAGCGCACCCTGGAGCGCGCCGACGTGGACGGTGTTGTGACCGAGTTCCGCACCTTCTTGCTCGGACCACTAGAATCTGGAAAGGAAGACGAGCTACCTATAGTTGAACTGGAGTAGCGCTGAGAGATGATCGAACGGTGGATCCTGGACAAGATTGAGCCTCTCAAACCGGCCCCGCTGATCATCGTTCGTGATCCGCAACGTATGCTCCAGCCTGGCGCCTACGTTGTGGATGGCTGGGCAAGGGAAAACGACTACACGGTCCTTTTCTGTACCGGTAATGTGGCCCTGCGCGAAATGTATGAGGCAATACGCGACGACCCTACTATGCGAATCCTGCTCGTTGACCGCAGTCGAAAAGAGGCCAAGATTCCCCTGTTCTACCCCGACCTGACCGCACAGACTGGAACTCGCTGCCAGATGGTGCTCTCTCTGCGAGACTTCTTGGTTGAAAGGACCGGGGACACTAGTTGGCCTCATATAGTCAATGGACGCCAACTCGCGCGCCTGATTCTGGCCAATCTCCCGGAAGTCCTGGACACCTACCAGCAACTGCGTCAAGTTGGCGGAGGCCGTTTCAGCGACACGGACTTGTACAAGATCGTCCTGGGGGCTGCGCTAAAGATCAACCCGTTCCGCAGCCCCTCGCCCGTCGAGATCCGCCGGCTGTGCATCGAACAACACTACGTCCTAGATGACCTACTCAAGGTGTTGCCCAAGGATGTCTTGGAGACGCTGCGTGTTGCCATCGCGAGTGCCCCCAAGCCTTTCTGCTGGCTGTTGGAACGAGATCCGACCCAAGTTGTTCGAGCCTTTACCCTGGCTGCCATTATGCGCCAGCATGACTTGGAGTATCAGATACTACTCAGCAACCTGGACCCACTCCTGCACGACTACCGTGAAATCGATCCGTGGTTTCTCGACCAGGCGATGAAGGAACAACTGACTGCCGATGCGGATCGCGTCTTTGCCGACGTGGGGGATGCTGAAGACTTTATGCAGCAAGATCCTGCCCGACTGGCATTTCTGCTTCGCGACCGAATGCAACTTGATCACCCCGACAAGGCACTCCAGGCGCTCAAGCGCGAACGGCTGTCCCCGGTCATTCGAGGAATGGCCCTGGCTTCGTTGCTAGTCGACCTGATCGAAAACAAGCAAATCGAGTTTCATACCCAGGCCTTGGAGCTGTTGGATCGCCAGGCAGAACAAGCAGACCTGCTCGCTCTTCGCCGGCCTACTGAGCAATGGCTAACGCTGGAAAGTGCCTACCGGCGGGCCGTCGAGGTATGCCGCCTGAGAAATCGATTGATCGAAAGCGCCCGAAGGCTCAAGGTAACGGCAGCTCAGGATCTGACTTTCGACGAGTTTGACCGGCTCTGGAACCAGGAGCATTTCAACCGACTGGACTACTACACATCCGACCTGGAACGAATCCTGCGGGTAGGCAATATCCTGCCGGTCCCGCGCAAGTTATTCTGGCCAGAGCTGGATACGCGTTGGGGAAAAGCACGTGAAGAGCTTAGGAAGATGGTCGAGTCCATAAACCAGGCGCAGCATCAGGTCGATACCCGCTTCCAGGATTTCTACCTCTTGCACTATGGGGACTGGATCCGACAGAGCGATGCGCCTGTTGTTTTTGCCCACCAATTTCTCCCACGCGTGCTCCGGACACATTGGGATCCTCAATCAGGCCGCAAGGCTGTCATCATGGTTTTCGACGGTCTACGCACCGATGCCTGGGATGAGCTGCTCCGCCCGGTGTTTGAGGAGCGTTTTGAGCTGGTCGAGAGACGTCCTGGCAGTTCCCTGCTTCCCAGCGAGACCTATTTGAGCCGCAAAGCCATCAGTGCCGGATGCCTTCCGGAAAAGTTCCTCTCAACTCGTGAGTCAAATCTGCTGAAAGCATGGCTGAAGGATAATCTCGGACTTGATCTCTCCTTTGATGTGCGCCAAGACAGTGACACAGTTGACTCGGGCATCGCCGTACGCTACGTCTCGGATCGGCTGGAATATATCGTATTCAACTTCACCGATGGGAACCTGCATGGCAGCTCGTTGGATCTCTCCCTGATTTACAGTACGATTGTACGCGAGATTATTCAACAAGATGTGCGTAGCGTGCTGCGAGAATTGCCCAACGATGCTCTCATCTTCGTCATCAGCGATCACGGATTCGCCCCAGTGCCCAAGCCAACGGTGGTAATCCCCGACGAGATCGTCGTCGATCGGCATGATATCAAGTACCGTTATGCTGGGACCACAGACAGTCTCAGCGGTAAAGACAGTAACAGCGTGATCGATTTCGATGTGCATACGATGGGCATCCCGCCCAACAGCGAGACGGTTGCCGCGCTTCCCATTCACCACATGCTCTTTCCACGTCCCGGTTATACCCTGCAGCGAGAAAAGGGCCACCGCGACCCCGACCCCTATACGCACGGGGGCCTCAGCATGGCCGAGTGCATGGTCCCAGTGATCGTTATGGGACCTCGCCAAGCAGAGCAATCCGCGCTGCAGATTGAGAGCATCCAGCAGGTCGGCTCCGTAAGCGAGGGGGAGGGGCTGGAGTTAGAGGTTACGATAGCAGCCACGCGGGCCAAGTTGCCCGATACTGGAATCGCGCTGACCTTCAGCCGGGAAGATATCCCGGCCCGGCGAGAGGTTTTTCATGGCGAGCGCACCCGCTACAGCATCCGTTGGACGCCCAAGTTGGGCGATCTTCCCGAAGAGAGCCGTCGTGAGGGAGTGCTCGTCCTACCGGTGACCGTCATTTTGACCTATCGCCAGGATAGGCAACCGATTCGTCTCAGCAAAACGATTGATGTGCGCATTAAGCTCGACCCGGCCCGCCTGCGCCGGCGGGTCGATTCCAAGCTTGACCTGCTAATGGGCAAGGTGCCCAATGGACTGCAGTCGTAGTCTGCCGGAGGAGATATGGCTCGAAAGGTCTCTCCGAAACAACTCCCGCTGGTTGAACAGCATGTACCCCAGATGCCCGAGGGATACTATGCTTCCGGCCTTAACCCCAACCTGCGCCGGTTTGTAGAGGAGCATTCCAAACCTTACATACCATACAAGGACTCCTATGTAGCAAAAGACTTCTCTGCCGAACTCACCGGGGACCGGCATTCAGCCGCTTATAACTTTCTTGGCTACTCTTCCAAGAAGCCCTATGAACCAATAGCAAGGTATATTAAGCACTTTACTCGCGAGGGTGATTTGATTCTTGATCCGTTTTGCGGTTCGGGGGGCACGGGGTTTGTCGCCAGCACGCTAGGGAGAAGCACAATTCTCATTGATTCTTCGCCAATAGCAACAACGATCAGTGCAGCCTACTGCGCTCCTCTTGCTAGCACAGCGGTTGAGGTTGCCTTTGACAGAATCGAGCAACAAGTCTCCTCTTCGCGCCGAGAGCTTTACGGGACGACCTGCCATCGGTGTGGCGGTTCAGCTGAAATACGGTTTGTAGTGTACTCTCAAACATATCGTTGCACAAAGTGCTTTGAGGTCGTGCCCTTGGCATCGTGCATTGGGGGCGCCACTTGCCCCTCCTGCGGCGAAAAGATATCGACGCGGCAGGAACGACTAGGGGTCATTCCATGGGCAAGTGAAATCCAGTGTTTGGATGGATGTGAGGAGAGATATCTGCGGCATTACAACGAAACAGATAAGAAAGCACGGTCCTACTTTGCATCCGATGTCTCCAGGATTCTGCCAGAATCAGCCGAATTTGCGAGGCTCAAGACGCAGCCAATGCTGGATTATCAGGGAGATGGAGAAAGATGGGGCTTGTTGTGGCGCCCATACCACGAGGGTATTCATAGTGTTGCTGATTTCTTCACCGGGCGAAATCTTTGGGCAATACTGGACATCAAATCACGTATTATGGCTCTGAAGGTGAACGATGATATCCGGCGCGTTCTTCTTCTTGCCCTTACCAATATTGTTCCCTCAGCAAGCAAGCAACAGCGCTATTACCCTGGCAGTACCTTCCCCAACATGGTTATGCCAGGCGTCTTATATGTTCCTCCAGTCAACCAGGAAATCAATGTCTACAAACGTTTTCTGGCGAAGCGGCAATCAATCATCCGCGGAGCCGCGAGCATCGCAGACCAGGTTCGGACCACAAACACATGCATATCAACGCAATCTGCTCTTGATTTGTCGACAATTGCGGCGGATTCAATCGACTATGTGTTTACGGATCCCCCATACTCGGGACGAGTACAATATGGGGAGTTGAACTACTTGGAGGAAGCAATCCTTGGACTGGATACAAGCTGGACTAGTGACGAGATAATCGTTAACGATTTTCGTGGGTGGGATCTGGATGTGTGGGCCTATCGCCTTGAGAAGGCAATGGCTGAAGTATTCCGCGTACTCAAACCTGGTCGATGGGCAAGTGTTTGTTACCATGATTCAGATGTATCAAGCTGGATGAAACTCCAAGATGTACTGGTTCAGCGAAAATGAGACTTTCCCTGATCAACCATTCGGAACATTTTCACACATAACGGGCAGCTTCTGATCCTCGGGTATCTCGATCGTGAACTCTGTCGCGGAGCGCGCTTCTTGC
>Ga0302251_1001281_pt1 | contig 16029 bp, 12 predicted proteins | sample AAG_RA_Gln_MG_FD_193534 | JGI IMG/M metagenome (GOLD analysis project Ga0302251, IMG submission 193534) | Enriched activated sludge microbial communities from anaerobic digester in WTTP, New Holstein, Wisconsin, United States - AAG_RA_Gln | ecosystem: Engineered > Bioreactor > Anaerobic >...
TGCAGTGTCCGCCTTACCTGAACCTGCAAGGGATTGTTCAATATTGGCAGCGCAGGTGGCGCAATGCATTCCCGATATCTTCAGTTCCACACGTCTCTTTTCAGGTTCGTTCAAGGAATCACCAGGGTCCGGTTTTTCTAACCCCTCACCTTACTGGCATATATCAAGCCCCGGAGTTAATCAAAGTAATTCCCTGGGAGAATGTGTTCTGTCTTATGTAAGCGAGAGGAATATCCAGTACACCAGGCAATTGACGATCGTTAAGGGTAGCCCCACCCTGAAAAAATCCCAGAACGTCAGGGTATACCCTCTTTTTTCAGCGTTCTGGATGATGATGACATTACTCGCGGCACCAAGGATGGTGAGATTGCCTGCTATCGTGCTCCCTGCGGCGAGTGCCATTACTCCTTCGAGAGGCATTCCCTGGTGGGCAATGAGTGGCTGGAACAGGGCCACGAACGGCACGTTCGAGATGACCTGGCTCACGGTCACGCTCGCAGCGAGGATTAACGGAATTGACTGGATGGCCGAAAAATCCAGCGCTCCCTGGAAGAAACCGGTCAGGTACACGCTCTGCATCAGGATGAACATGGATATGAAGAACAGGAGGGTCGGCCAGTCAATACCCCGAAGTACCTCTGTCCTTCCCCTGCTGAAAATGAGGATGGGGGCCGCCCCTCCAAGTGCAATGAGGGCGAGAGGGATGAGATCCGACCCTGTACAAACACGCCCGATGATGAGGATCAGGATGACTGCCAGGGAGACCCGGCAGAGATTGGCAAGCTTCCTGTCGGTGATCAGATCCCGCGGCATATCGAACCTGCATTCCCCCTTCTCTACGGGATTGAGCCATTTGAGGAGAAAGAACGCTGCAAACAGGTTGATCAGAGTTGGAATTCCCAGATAGATAAGGAAGGTAAAAAATGGGTGGGGCAACCCTCCGTATGTTGCGATCAGGAGGTTCTGGGGATTGCCTATCGGGCTCATCACGCTTCCAATGGTTACCGCGAAGCAGAGGGCAAGAAGGGACGTTTTCGGAGAGATGCCGAACCGGCATGCATATGCTATGACCAGCGGGGTGCCGATGATAGCCAGGGTATCGTTCATAAGGAGAGCCGAGAAAAGTCCCATCCCTACAAGGACAAGGAGAATGAATTGGTCCCGGGTGCGTGCCAGACGGAAGAGCCTGTCGGCGAGTGTTGGGAGATATTCGCTCCGGTCCATTGCTTCTCCCACCACAAACATACCGAATAAAAAGAGCATCACATCCGGGTTGACTGATCTGCAGGCATCCAGAGGCGTGATCTGCCCGAGGACCAGTACTGCACATGCTCCACCCAGCATCACCTGCCAGATCCGGAGGCGAAATCGTCCAACCTGGCGTATGGCGATCAGGACGAACACTATTGCAAGTATAATTACAGGGACGGGTAACCCGAACAGGGATAAGGCCACTCCGGGTCACCCGGGTTCATTCTTTCTCACCATCCAGTGGAGCAGGACTCCGTGGTCCATCCTCTCCACAGAGTACAGGGTGAGAGAAGGAAAATACTGCTCCTTCACAAATCCGCTCCCGTCAGAGGGAGTTGGCGCCTCCTCGCCTCCGATTACTATGTTTCCAATGAATGTTATGAATTCGTCAACAATGCCTATCTCGAAGAATGATCCAATCAGCCTTCCTCCTCCCTCAACCATGAGACGCCTGACCCCCATGTCATAAAGATGGGAGAGGAGTGTTTCGAGATCCACCGCGCCACTTCCCGCAGGAATCACGCGAGCGACTGCAGAGAGCGCCCGGCACCGTTCAGGATCAGCATCCTGGCAGCATCCGATCACCCTCATCCCGGATCCCTTGCGGAGGATGGATGCATCCAGCGGGATCCTCGCCTTGCAGTCCACGACCACCCTTATTGGATGATCTTCCAGCCCCCTTGCCCTCCTCGATGCAATAAGTTCCCCGGATTTCACCGTGAGAGAGGGGTCATCCGCAAGCACCGTCCCGATTCCCACCATGATCGCATCGCATCCTGCTTTCAGCGCATCAACCCTTTTAAAATCCTCTTTCCCGGATATCTTCACCTGTCGGCGTTCGCGGGTCGAGAGTTTTCCATCGGCACTCATCGCGAGGTTCACGATGACATGGGGTCGGTGCATATGGTTCAATGTTTGGAATTCGGGATATATTGAAGGTGACGATACCTGGTCACAGGTGAGCATGACCAGACACACACCTGCATGCCCTTCGCGTTGTTTCACCGATCGCCACAAGTCTGGTGGATTATTATAGGGCTGCGATGGAGACGTGAATATGCATAAAACTACCATGGGATTACCGGGAAAACCCGCATTGCTAATCATTGATATGCAGAATGATTTTGTGAAACCCGGAGGCCCGCTGCCGGTGGCCGGTGCTCAGGATATCATTCCAGCAATCGCAGATATCCTGACGATCTTCAGGAGCGCACGGCTCCCAGTATTCCATATCCTGCGTGTTCACCGGTCTTCCGGTGTTGATGTAGAGATAACAAGGAGAGAGACCTTCAATAATACACCTTTTGCGGTTGAGGGGACGCGTGGAGCAGCTGTTATCCAGGAACTTGCGCCTGAATCTGGGGAGTTCCTTGTGAAAAAGACCCGGATGAGTGCATTTTTCAATACAGACCTGGACCTGATGCTCAGGAGGCTGTGGATCGGTTCACTCTTTATCGCAGGAATCCAGACTCCGAACTGCGTGAGGGCGACGGTCTTTGATGCCATGGCGTATAATTATCATGTCTTCCTTGTCAGGGACGCAGTAGCAGCCAAAAGTATGGAGATCCATCAGGCAAATATCATCGATATGCAGAACATCGGTATTCGCATTGTGGATGCAAAGGATGTGCGAGCCCTGGTGCGATAAGGATCCCGTTTCCTTACATCCCAAGGTGCGCATGGTACCGCAGGCATCCCCATGCTTTCTCCGTTATTCCCGTGCTCCGAGTTCGATTTCTCTCTTGGACTTGTAAAAGAAGAATCCCACGATGGCGAACGTGACGATTGGTGAGACCCAGTTCGGTATATGTGCACCGAAACTGTCCAGTATCATGATAATGCCGAGGAAAAAGATCGAGTACATCGCGCCATTTTTCAGGTACCGGTATTTCTTGATATTCTCGACATTATGGACCGTCAGCTCTCTTACCACTACGGCACCAATCCCATTGCCTAAGATGATGAGGGGTACCGACATGGTAAACGCAAAAGCCCCGAGCACACCATCGATGGAGAAGGTGGCATCGATGACCTCGAGGTAGAAGATCTTGCTGATATCCGACATATCCCCTCCCACCATCTTCTTCTCCTGTTCTTCGGCATTCTGGCGGAATCCATGGACGATGAAGAACGCGGTAGAACCCACTACCGCACCGAATGCCATCATGGGATTGACCTGCAGGGCTTCCCAGACCAGGATGCAGAGGAGTATGGAGACGATGGCAAAGAACCAGACACCCTTCGTGGCGATATACTTCTCCCCACGGACCCCGTAGAACTTCGGCTCCAGGAAGATCCAGTGGAAGAAGAGGAATATAAGGAAGGTTCCGCCACCCATCAGAAGCACGGGGGCAGATTCTTCGATTGCTGCAATTACCGCAGGATCGCTGCTGAAGGTAGCGGTTAGCGCTCCAACCGGACCGAGCGCCGGAGTGGACATCCAGACGATAAGCCAGGGGAGAACCCCGCGGACAATGAAAACCGCGATGAGGAGCCCCCAGAGCAGGAACCATCTTCTCGCCCACTCTTTCATCGTGGCGAGGACCTCTGCATTGATAATGGCGTTATCAATACTGGTGATCGTCTCGAAGAGAATGAGACCTGCGATGATCAGGATGGCAGAGAAAATGTCCATGACTGAGTTACGTCACCACCGTTGTGCATAAATGATAAAATACCTTGTGTCCCCGGTTTTTCTCATAAATGGGAAGCGTGTTCTTTCAACCGGGAAGAATAAACAGGGAAAATACCAAATGGCGGAGCCATGTTCATAGCAAAAAGGGTGAATCAGTTGGAATAGGCTGATTTCCCCAGTTTCGGCTCGAACGCAGAATCTCCCTCAACCCTGATTGCATGTGAGAATTTTGCGAGAGGGATATCCATTGCACAGAGCTCTTCACACTGCCCGCAGTTGATGCATGAGTCTGATATGTGGGCAAACCGGCGCATGTGGAACATTGGGTTCGGCGGGACTTCCCCTGGCTTGACCATGTACTGCTTGCCCTTGAGCTTCTCCGCGGCAGGGTAACAGACAGGGCAGTTCTCGATGCAGGAGTAGCACTTGATGCATCGCGATGTCTCCTTCTGGATCGCCCCAAAGAGGTCCTTCGAGAGTGCCTCGAAGTCTCTCTTCCGCCACTTCTCACCGAGCTTGACCATCGCACCTTCGACTTTCCCACGCATCTCGAGTCCCTTCGGATCCGGCGTCTCAGTGTTGAGCGCTCCGTCTTTTGCGGCTCTCGAGAGGAGGTCCGCCCCCTTGTCGCTGCAGACTTCTACGAAGGTTACCTTCCCTGCCTTGTCACCGATGACTCCCCAGTTCCCACACGCAAGATCGGCCTGACGGGGAACCTTGTACACGCATCGGCGGCAGTTGGTCCTCCGGCCATAGCCTGCGTCCTCAAGGTCATCGATCTTGATGCCCTTGTGACCGCCCTCGAACTCGATGATGAACTGGCCCTTGTCGATCTCTTCCTTGTGGACAGTGTCGGGATCCACCTCGAACTTCTCTCTGATCATCTTCCGGGCTGAGACCGGGCTGACAGTGCCTCCGCAGTTGACCCCTATGAGGAGAAGGTTGTTCAGGTCGACCTTTTTCCGCTTTGCATACTCATGAAAAGCCATGACATCGCAACCCTTCACGGTCATCCCGAGTTTCAATCCCTTGGAGCGCTCGAGAATCCGTACCGCGGGCTTGGCCATGAGTAATGAGCCACAATGCAGCGAGCCGGCAGTGTCCTTGAGATCCTTTGGATCGGTTATGAGGGTCGGGACAGCGTCGTAGACATCCTGGCCCTTCTTGACGACAAGGACAGCGTCGACGATCTTCTTCTCGAGTGCATACTTGAGCAGAGTGGTCACCGCACCACCGCATTCGGCCTTCTTTGCAATCTCCTGATCATTTGTCCACGCGTAGAACATGTCACCTTTCTTTGCGTTGGGTTTTCCTCCAAAGAGAGCCATCTATTTCGCCTCCGCAATCTTCTCAATCTTCACAGCACATGCCTTGAACTCCGGGATCTTGGCGATCGGATCGAGTGCATTGTTGGTTAGGATGTTTGCTGCACATTCCTTGAAGTGGAACGGCATGAACATCACGCCCTTCATGATGTCCTTCGTAATCCTTGCGGGGATATTGATGGTTCCGCGCCGGGTTGTTGCCTTGACCATCTCCTTGTCCTTGATACCAAGAGCCTTTGCATCCTCGGGGTTGATCTCGACCCATCCCGTCGACTCCTCAGATTCGAGCGACTTGGACCGGCGGGTCATGGTCCCGGTGTGCCATTGCCAGATGCAGCGGCCTGTCGTGAGGATGAATGGATACTCGGCATCAGGGACTTCTGCCGGGGGCATGTAGGGGACTCCGAAAAAGACTCCAATGCCATCGGGGTGCGAGAACTTCTCCTTGTGCAGGATGGGTGTCCCGGGATGCTCGACAGTGGGGCAGGGCCAGTGAAGCGCTTCAGGTTTGTTGAGGCGCGTATAGTTCATCCCCGCGTAGGACGGTGTGAGTTTCGACATCTCGGTGAAGATCTCCTCGGCGCTCTTCCATGGGAACTGCTTGGCATAGCCCATCTTGGCTGCGATATCGGCGATGATCTGCCAGTCGAGCTTGGCCTTGCCCGGCGGGTCCTGTGCCTTCCTCCACATCTGGACACGGCGCTCGGTGGAGGTCTGGGTCCCGTCCTTCTCGGCGTAACAGCATCCTGGCAGCACTACGTCGGCAAGTTCTCCCGTCTCGTTCATGAAGATATCCTGGACAACCAGGAACTCCAGGTTCTTCAACGCTCTCTCCACGTGATGGAGGTCGGGGTCGGAGATCATCGGGTTCTCGCCCATTATATACATACACTTGAGCTCGCCGGGCTTGTCAGCCAGCACGTCCATCATGGTCGTGACTTCGTACCCGTTCTTGCCTTGCGCGATGCCGTCGGGGAAGCCCCAGGCGTCGGCGAACTTCTTGCAGGCCGCTTCATCGATGACCTTCTGGTACGCGGTGAATACGACAGGTAATGCTCCCATGTCACAGGCACCCTGCACGTTGTTCTGGCCGCGGAGCGCGTTCACGCCGGTCCCGGGTCTGCCCAGGTTGCCGGTCAGCATCTGGATATTTGCACACGACCTGACATTGTCCACCCCGGTGGTGTGCTGGGTGATTCCCATGGAGTAAAGGATGCAGGCAGATTCGGCCTTCGCAAACCATTCGGTGGCGGTCTTGAGCTGTGCGACAGGAATTCCGGAGATCTTTGAGACATTCTCCAGGGAATACGCGGGTTTCATGACCTCTTCTTTCAGCTTGTCATAGTCCTTGGTACGGTTCTTGATGAAGTCCTTGTCCTCCCAGCCGTTCTTTAGGATCTCCTGCATCATGCCGTTCAGGATAGCAACGTCGGATCCTGATCGGAATTGCATATAGAGGTCAGCCTGCTTGCCGGTGGGAGTAAACCTTGGATCAGCATAGATGAACTTTGCACCGTTAGCTTTTGCCTGCATGACTCTCCGCCCTATCAGGGGGTGCTGCTCAAAGGTGTTGCTTCCCAGGATAAACACACACTTGGATTCTGCAATGTCCCCAATCGAGTTGGTCATTGCACCCGAGCCGAACGTTGAGGCGAGCCCGGCAACAGTCGAAGCGTGGCAGAGCCTGGCGCAGTGGTCGATGTGACGTGTCTTCATCACTCCGCGGGCGAACTTCATCATGGCGTAGTTCTCTTCATTTGAGACCCTTGCCGATGAGAGGCAGGCACATTCGTCGGGTTTATACTGCTTGAACTTCTTTGCGATCAGGTCATATGCCTCATCCCAGCTCGCCTCGACGAACTTGCCGTCCTTCTTGATGAGAGGAGTGGTAAGCCGGTCGGGGGCGTTGACGAACTCGTGTGCGTAGGTCCCCTTCGGGCACACCTTTCCTTCGTTGACCGGCGAGCGTTGGTAAGGAGCAGTTGCGGTCACTTTCCCGTCCATCACTACGAGATTGAACGAGCACCCGGTCCCGCAATAGGGGCAGGTAGTCTGTACATACTTTGCATTCATTCAAACACCTTTATACGAGGGGCAGTTACAGCCAACAGAAAATAAAAGTATCTAAACGATATTTTTTAAATTAAAGGCTTATTTTAATTTTAACTGCATTTTAAATTAACATAATTAACTCCACGATTGCCGTGCGTATCTGACACATCGCATTGCCGGGCAAATATTGATACATTCTTTCTTTGAAAATACACACCTGCCCTGTTCTTTCAACCGGGCCGGTTTTCCACACTGACCGTATAATACCAAAACTTCAAAATCTCTCGTTTTTTTTTACCTGTTGAATAGACAGGATGAGGCACCTCGTGCTGTAATACCCTATATTTTACCGCGGTTTTCGCGATCTCCCGCGCGTCAGATTTTTAAAAGAAAAAGGTCACTGCTTGACTCTTTCGCTCTGAAGGAAGAAAAAACTCAGGAAAAGAGAGGTTCTGCCTTCGCTGACTGGCATCACGGTGTAATCGGTAGAGAAATTGGAAAAAGAAGATTTTTCGCATTGGAAAGAGTTTGGTGTTCTTATCTTCCCAGTGCCAGATCTACGCCACGGTTCATGCAGGAATATGCTTCTTTCTCCCTGCCCATCTTTTGCAGTGTGAGTCCCTTGTTGAACCAGGCCTCGGCATGGTGGGGGTCCAGTTTGATCGCGGCGTCATAACTTGAGAGCGCTTCATCGCAACGGCCAAGCTCGTCGAGACAGTTCGCCTTCTCATGCCAGGCCGATGCAAAATGCGGTTCAACCATGATTGCTTTCTCGATCTGTTCAAGCGCACGGTGATAGTCTCCCCTCTGCGCCAATTCTGTCGCGAGACGATACGAATATTCCGCATCCTTTGAGATAGTGAACATCGTCCGTGCCTGATATGGTTGGATTGGGTCCATGGTTCTGTATTCCTCCTGTCCAATGCCGGGGTATCGTCCCCCAGGCACGTGACAGGTACAGGAAGCAGAATATTAACAATTTGCCACCAGAATCTGCATATCTCCTCCGAAAGGCAGTATCGTGTGCACAGGCGCTCACCTGAGTGCATTGCACTGGTGATGTGCAGAACAGACTGGCAAAACACCTTGATATCCCGCTAGATACGACACATTATCCATTCGCAGATATATTGAAGAACCCGGAACATCACTTATCGTATACCTGTGAAGGGGTGAATGAATGAATACGACTCCCGCAGAACGCCTGGCAGAGATGAAGAGACTCCTGGGCGAACACCCCCAGGGTCTGTCTGTAAACGAGATATCGGAAAAACTGAACCGGCATCGCAATTCAGTCTCAAGGGACCTTCATGCCTTATCTCTCTCCGGCCAGGTCATCCAGCATGCATTCGGCACCACGAGGGTGTATTCACTTGCAAAGAGGACCCCCATCTCAAAGATTCTCCATTATACCTCTGATATGGCCTTGATTCTCGATAGGAATGATATCATCACAACCGTCAATGACCCACTCCTCTCATTCCTTGATTGTGGAATTGAAAACCTTGAAGGCCAGAATATTCACGAACAGGAGCACCCGCTTCTCAAGGCCATCTGCATGTATCTCAATGGGGATGCCCAAAGTGATACCTTCTCGTCTTCAACGCAGGTTATCACGACAGGACAGGGCATCTCTCATGTAAAAATTAAGAAAATCCCCACTGTATTTGATGATGGAACGGCAGGCTCGATCTTTTTTATTGAGGATATCAGCGGTGAAGTGCATTCAAGAGAGGAGCTGAACACGAGTGCGGCCATGTACAGGGCGATTGTGGAATCCCTCGATGAAATGGTGATCCGTGTTCTCCCGGATGGAACCGGGATTTTTGCGAACAGGGCATACATGTTTTACTTCAATCAACAAGTATCCAATCATCCCGGGAACTCGTTCTTTTCCCATGTCAGTCCGGGTGACCTGGAGATGCTTCGGTCCCATGTATCTTCGCTGTCCCTGGAAAACCCGGACACAAAGGTATCTATCCAGATGATTCGAGGGGATGGAATGCCTGCATGGACCACATGGACTTTCCACGGCGTGTTTGATAATGATGGACACGCACGAGCGTACCAGGGTATAGGACGGGATATCACACCCGAACGGGATGCGAATAGCCGGGATATTGCGCATACAGGCGCCCTTCGCTCTTTGTTTTCCTTCGGTAAGGAGTTCCTCCGTATGGACCCGGGGAGTGATATATATTGTTGCATCGCACGCCACCTGGCAGATCTGGCTCCAGGAGCAATCATCTCGGTATTTTCGTATAATACTTCAGATCTGGCTTTCACACTCGAGGCAGTTCAGAACAGCGATGCGGGGTGTGATGACAATGAGCCCAAACGATATGATGACCCCTTCAAAACATTCACCCTTGACGAGGACGACACAGAATATCAAAGAATAAGGGAGCCGCTCCTTGTTGGATCACTCATGAATACTGGGGGGGTTTTCTCAAGGATATATTCCCGCCATGAAAAAAGGAAGGAGGAAGGCCTGCCAGATCTGTGGAATCAGGAGTTGCACGGATATTCAGCAGGCCTTGCTTGGAATAAAACATTGTCTGGGGCGGTGGAGATCCTCATCCGTGAAGAGCTTTCTCCCCATGCAATCCATGTCCTGGACGCATACCTTGGAATCGCCTCGCTTGCACTGGATGGCTGGGTAACCAGACAGACCCTGAACATCAGCGAGGAACGTTTCAGGAAGATCGCCACAACAAACCCCCTTCCCATCTCTCTCATAGACCGGTCAGGGCATTACCTCTTTTTGAGTCCAACGTTCACCGAGCTATTCGGGTATACCCTTGACGATATTCCATCCGGCCGGGAATGGTTTATGAATGCGTTCCCAAACCTCGCTGATCAGACACTGGCAAGGGAGACATGGAAGAAAGACCTCGCATCTTCCTTCTCACATGAGGGGTTGCCCCGCCAGTTCATGGTTCGCTGCAAGGATGGTACTTTTAAAAATGTCCTGTTCATGCCCGTCTGCCTGTCAGGGGGACAGCAGCTGGTTGTGTACGAGGATATCACTCCACGGCTTGAAGCAACCCAGACCAGAAATCTCCTCTCTGACATCATCCGGTCCTCTCACGATGGTATATTCAGTGCCACCATCGACGGCAGGGTACTCTCCTGGAATCCCGCAGCGGAACGGATTTATGGGTACTCCGCCGGGGAAGTTGAGGGAACGGCGGTGAATATGCTGGAGCCGCCACATCTCAGGGGTGAAATTGCATCCATCCTTGACAGAGTCCGGCATGGTGAATCGCTCGTGCAGTATGAGACTCAGCACGTGAGAAAGGATGGCAGGGTTGTCGATGTTTCTCTCACCATATCCCCGGTGTATCAGGAGGATGGAAGTATCATGGGAGCTTCAACAATTGTCAGGGACATCACCACGCAGAAGGCTGAAGAGCGTCTGAGAGACGTGGAGAATAAGTATCAGGATCTTGTTGACAACATTAATGTAGGGGTGTATCGAAGTACGGGAGATCCAAAAGGAAGGTTCATCTGGGGGAATACCTCTCTTCTCCGCATCCTCGGCTATAAAACTCTTAACGAGCTTCAGGAGGTTCCAGTAAGCGACATTTTTACCAGGAGCACAGGCAGGGAAGAGTTGCTTTCCGAACTTAAAATGAATGGATTTGTCAAGAACTTGGAGATCGCGCTCCGCAGAGGAGATGGTCCTGTGATCCATGTGCTCGTCACGGCGCTTGCCACCTTCAATCCCGATGGATCCATATCACATATCAACGGGATTGTCGAAGATATCACCGGCCAGCGCCTCCTTGAGAATAAGGTGGCGCAGTTGTACCGTCAACAGTCTGAACTTCAGCCCCCGCCGCACGCAATATAACCACCACGAAATACTCTTCCGTGGATTGGGCGCAGCCCTTAAAAAGGATGAAAAGGGTGAAATCTATCTCTTCCGAAGGTTGAGAGCAAGTGCAACCGCAAGTGATCCAATAATCACATAGGGGAGTATCCCTGCCTGCCGGTGTTCCTGTAGAGGTAGAGAGGTCAGGATCGCATTCAGCGGCACCTGCTGACCGGGTGTCACATTCACGACTGATTGCCAGTCCTCGTAGCCGGAGAGCCTGAGAAGAACATGGTAGGATCCCGGCGGGAGCGTGTCCACCGAGAGTGGCGCAAGTCCCCTGTAGGCATTGTCAAGGAATACTTCTGCTCCGGACGGTGATGATTCGATTGCAACCCCCCCCAGCTCCTGATGGGGAACTGCCACCAGGGTGATCACAAGATCATAATTCTCCCCGGCCCTGATCACACCGGACGTGGAATAGTCCTGGTAACCCACCCTCGTGAGGAGCAGCGAATGGGTACCCGCCTTTACCTCACGGAATACCAGGGGACTGCCGGCCCTCGTCTCTCCCATGTACAATCCATCCGCATAGACGTCAGCCCCGGCTGGGATGGATGTGATGCTTACCGTGCCACATACAGGCTGCGGATCCTTTACGAGGGTCGGGGAGATTGTGGTAACGACTCCCTTGTCAACCTGGACATCCCCTTTCCATTCCTGGAAACCGGATTTGAAGAGCGTCACGGAGTGCTGGCCTGGAGCAAGGTTTCCCACCGTGGTGGGTGTTACTCCCCGGTATATCCCATCGACCTGGACCGCTGCACCAGCCGGATCAGATCCTGCTGCAAGAGCACCGCTCGTAATGACCGGAGAGAGCCCGGCGAATACTTCGGTGGTCTCTCCCCCTCGCACCACAACATTCCCATAGTACGTCTGGTACCCTGACAGGTACACGGAGATGCCGTGAGTCCCGGCCGGGACATTTGTATAGGTAAAGGGTGTGGTCTGTGCAGCCGACCCGTCCAGGGTTGAGATCGCTCCACTCGGTGATGACGTAACCAGAATACCTCCCGATGTTGAAGCCGGGACAAGCGCTGCTGAGAGAGTGATGGTCTGCCCTGCACGGGGATTTTCCGTGTATATGGTCTCCCAGGGGTCGTAGCCCGCCATGGTGATGCGGATGGTGTGGGTTTGTGTTCCTGTCGTCGTAACCGGAACCCTTGCAGGAGTTTCGCCGATGAATACCCCGTCAAAATACACATCCGCTGATGCAGGGATGGAGTGAATCGAGAAATACCCCTGATCACCCTGGGATATGTGCGAATTTTCGTCGGCTATGACATACCCTGGTATGCAGAGCATTATTACAAGAATAATCCTGATAATAGCAGTCCGATGCACGGAATTCTCCTCCTGGCAGGAAGAATTCCATTTTTCATTCAATAATAATATCGGTCGGGAGAGATGACGATGAACCAGCCATGACAGGGCTGACACAGGCTTTCAGGATGATTTCAACGATCTCCTGAAGAACCCTGGCCTTTTGTACCAGGCATCCTTTCAGTATGATGCCCTCCAACCAGCCATGGTTCAAGGGAATCCTGGAAGAACACCTTCACCGTGATATCTGCTCCTGCCTGATGTTCACGCAAGCGGTCATCGAATCTCTTCCGGACATGCCTGAGATCGTGCCGGGCAAAATACTCTCCAATATATTCAAGAAAGGCAATCTCCTGGCAGAGCACTGCAGTCTCAAAGGCCTTCACATCACGGGCAATATCCCGTGCGTTCTCTGGTGGGATTTGTGAATGGTATTCGCCATGCTGATCAAGGCCGCTGATCTGCCTCCAGTCGACCTCACCTGTCTCATCAGGTTCCCTGTGGAGCATGTAAGGGTATACCCGGCATACCCATGGCCTGTCAGCATACACCCTGCAGCGTCCGCGCTCAAGGAATTGGCAGGTCCCTGCTCTGTCATTACCTGCCCGGATTGTATACCCGGACACATAGAATGTGCCGTGCTGGTCGCAGAGATCGTACACCGGGGGCGGTTCGAGGCAGGCGGGATCCCGCGACAGCATCCTTGCCGCGTCGTCGTCGAGAAGAAGGACATGCCCGTTGAAGTCCCTGGTACAGCACTTTCCGCAGAGCGTGCAGGAGAATCCAACCTCTTCGATCACCGATACAAGCTTCTCTTCAGGGTAGGCCTGCAATGCCTCCAGTTCCTTCCTTCTCTCCGAAATCCGTCTCGTGAAGGGGGAGGGGATCGAGGGACTCATGATGCTGCGACAATATATCACCAGACGAGATGAAAAAGGCACGAGACGTGCACAATTCCGGGGATGTACTCCTTTTCAGATCGCATCCCTCCTGATCGGGCAGGTCAGGCAGTGCCCGCCACCCCGTCCCCTTGAGAGTTCCGAACCCTCGATCTCTATCACATCGATCCCGGCTTCCCTGAAGTTTTTATTCGTGCAGGTATTCCGATCATAGGCAATAACCCTGCCCGGCTTGATGGCAAGAACATTGTTGCCATCGTCCCATTGTTCCCTGGCAGCCTGGTATTCATCGCCCCCTGTCGGAATGATCCGAAGCCGGTCGAGTTCCAGGGCATCGGAAATCGCAGCGGTGAGATCCACCTCTCTTGAAACCTCAAAGATCCTGTCTCCTCCCGCCCACCGGATGCTGTAGGCCCTGATCCCTTCGATCACCCTGGGAAATACGGTGATGATATCGGTATCAAGCATCGTGCAGACCGTATCCAGGTGCATGTGCGCCCTGTCATGGCTCATCTGTGCAACAATGATCCTCTGGACCACTCCCGAGGAGAGCAGAATCCTCGACAGCGTTTCAATCATCGTGCCCGCTGTCCTTTCACCCATTCCGACGAGGAGGGTTCCTTTTCCAATCGGCATGATATCGCCCCCTTCCATCGACGCCATGCCCGGAAAGAGGTAGGATTTCCCTTTTCCCTCGTCAAGGCATGAATACCAGGTTTTTATTTCCCTGCCTGAAAAGAGCGGATGGAACCTGTAGATGGCCGCAATGTTGATTGTTTCAAGTCTCCGGGCGGGCCAGTGCATGGGATTCAGAGTGAACCCGTCACCTATCCAGGAAGACGTATCCCTGGTAAAGAGGGTGTTGGGAAGCGGAGGAAGGATGAAGGTATCCCTGTCTGAAGAGGAGACAATAAGGGATGACCTGCTCATTCCCTCGAGGTAGATACATTCAAGCTCTCCCCTCGTAAGCCCCCCAATAAGATGCGTGACAAGAGTCTCGGTATCCATGTCCATCAGGCAGGCTCTGACAGCGCTGCATGCCGGGATTCCTATCGTCATGGGATTCACCACCTGATGGATCACCCACGTTCGTGCCTCGCTGTTGCCTTCCAACACTTCAGAAAGGAGATCTCTGAGCTGGTATACCTTCACTCCCTCCTCCTGAAGGACACGGACGAATGCATCGTGCTCTTCTATCGCTCTTTCAACCCAGAGAACGTCATCGAAGAGGAGATCCTGATGGTTCCCTGGCGTGAGGCGCCTGACGCTCAGGTCCGGGCGGTGGACGAGTACCTTCCCCAACCTGCCGACTTCTGAGTATACCCCAAACTCTGGCATCTGTAAATCCTCCTGCTCTGTTACGGATCCGTAAGAACCACTTGCGTCCCTGCATTCCCGGATATGAGAGCATCAATGTCGCTGAGTGCGCCGATTGCAGCCCTTTTTTGCGTATGTTCCACAAATTGGCACGCTGCTTCCACCTTGGGCCTCATGGATCCGGGTGCAAAATGGTGATTTTTGAGTTCCTCCGGGGTAATGGTCCGTATCTGCCGGGCACCCGGGCTATTCCAGTCCAGGTATACCCCGCTCACATCGGTGGCCATAACCAGCAGGTCCGCACTGAGTTCCTCTGCGAGGACGGCGCTTGCAAGGTCTTTGTCAATCACTGCCTCGATCCCGGCAAGGATCTCTCCTTCCTTCCCTCCGGAGATCACGGGGATACCCCCGCCGCCTGTGCAGATCACGATAACCCCGCGTTCGAGGAGCCACCGGATTGGCTTGATCTCAACGATTCGTTGTGGCCGTGGTGAGGCCACCACCCTTCGCCAGCGATCCCCATCCTGTTCGAATGCCCATCCCTTCTCCTGCGCAATTCTCTCCTTCTCGTCATCATTGTATCCAGGACCAACGAACTTGGAGGGATGGACAAAAGCAGGATCATCAGGATGAACCTCAATCATAGTAAGGAGGGTTGCACACGACTGGGTTCCCGGGAGATGATTGCGCAGCTCCTGCTCAACAATATACCCGATCATGCCCTCAGTCTGGGCGTCGAGTATGTCGAGAGGATATGGTTCTACCTGGGTATAGCAGGCGGCCTGGAGCGCCAGTAATCCCACCTGGGGGCCGTTTCCATGGGTGATCACAAGTTCGTGCTGACTGGAAAGAGGTGCGATTTTACCCGCGGCTGACCGAATATTCTCACGCTGCACTGCAGCAGTCATCGCATCTCCCCTCTTCAGAAGGGCGTTTCCACCAAGTGCAAGCACGATGCGCATCCGGAGTACCACCAGCGGACCAGAAGGGTCGTTTCTCCCTATCAAGGCCGACCCTACACGCAAAGCTACGATCCTTCTGCACTATATATGTGCGCCCACTTCTTCTGTTTCCATGGGTTTTTCCTGACAGAGTGCGGCAGGGGCAACAAATAAAAACCAGATGCTCAGAGAGAACAACCATGAACACAACGTCAGTCAAACAAGGAGAGAGGGGAGGATCGGGTTGATCGCGAACAAATATCTCAAACGAATCAGGGCAGCTCCCGGGAAGAAGATCAGGCTCGGTGATTTTTCCACTGACTGGGCGCAGGAGAGGGATTTAAAAGACGCGGAAAAGGAGGCATTCAAGGAAAAAGCCCTGAAGATCCTTGATGAGAACCGTGCGGCG
>Ga0302251_1001283_pt1 | contig 15986 bp, 13 predicted proteins | sample AAG_RA_Gln_MG_FD_193534 | JGI IMG/M metagenome (GOLD analysis project Ga0302251, IMG submission 193534) | Enriched activated sludge microbial communities from anaerobic digester in WTTP, New Holstein, Wisconsin, United States - AAG_RA_Gln | ecosystem: Engineered > Bioreactor > Anaerobic >...
GCCCGAAACGCGAGGGTATCACATCCCGGCACAGGCTGACGACATACTGCAGGACCTCGTCCGGGTCCTCGATATCGACAAAAAAGAAATCATGGCCCTGCCCGGCGTGCTTATCAAAGAAGGGCATCTCGCCGGCGTTTATACGATGGGCGTTGACGATGATCATGCTCTTCGTCGACTGCCGGAATATCTCATTCAGCCGCACGCATCCCACAGACCCCGAGGCAATGATGTCCTTGAGAACGCTTCCGGGGCCCACGGAGGGAAGCTGGTCAACGTCGCCGACAAGAATGAGGGTTGCCTGCGGGGGTACGGCCTTCAGAAGATGGTACATGAGGGAGACGTCGACCATGGACGCTTCGTCGATAATGATGAGCCCCGCGTCGAGAGGGTTCGATTCGTTGCGCTTGAATACCCCTTCGGACGGTGCACGCCCGGGACTGTACTCCAGGAGACGGTGTATTGTCCTCGCCTCGGCCCTGGTGGCCTCCGTCATCCTCTTCGCCGCCCTGCCCGTGGGAGCCGCCAGCAGCACCTTCTGTCCCGTCTTGCCGGCGATGGCAATGATCCCCTTTATTATGGTCGTCTTCCCCGTTCCGGGACCTCCCGTTATGACAAGCACCTTTTGCTCCAGGGAAGCCCGGACCGCCTCGAGTTGTCGCAAGGAAAAAGAGATCCCCTGTGTCCCTTCGACCCACCTCAGGGCTTCCTCGACATTGACGAGGCGCATCTGTCTGGGATGGGAGGCGAGCCTGCCAAGGAGCTCGGCCGTCCCTTTCTCCGAGACATAAAGCGGTGCGAGGTAGACGATCCCGCCCCGGTACCTCACGGCGTCTCCGGAGAGTTGCCCCGGCTCGTCGAGAACCACCTTCTTCTGCGCAACAAGGCTTGAAAGGGCTTCGGGGATCTTCTCCCTGTCGACCTCGAGCACCTCGGAGCACCTCTCCACGAGGAGGTCGCGTGGAAAGAACAGGTGACCTTCGCTCGCGAGCTGTCCCAGCACGTAGAGGATCCCCGTTTCGATCCTCAGTGGAGCGTCCTTCACGATGCCGAGCTTTGCGGCTATACTGTCGGCGGTAAGAAAGCCTATGCCGAATATGTCGACCGCCAGTCTGTAGGGATTCTGGCTCACCATCCTGACGGCGTCGCCGCCATAGAAACGGTAGATCTTGGCGGCATAGGACGGGCTGACACCGTTGCCCTGCAGAAAGACCATGACATTACGGACCTCCTTTTGCTCCTCCCAGGCCTTCCTTATCATGTCGATGCGCCTCTGGCCTATGCCGGGGACCTCGCGAAGCCTGTCCATATCGGTATCGATAACATCGAGTGTCGCTTCGCGGAACCGCGCAACGAGCCTCCTGGCCATGACGGGCCCTATACCCTTTATCATGCCCGAGCCGAGGTACCTCTCTATCCCTTTCACGGTCGCGGGCATAAGGGTCTCGTAAGAGGTGATCTTGAACTGTTCACCCCACCGGGGATGGACCTCCCAACTCCCTTTAAGCCGAAGGACCTCCCCGGGAACCACGGAATAGAGAGTGCCGACAACGGTGACCTGAGAATTTCTTCCCTCGATCTTCACTTTCGCTATGGTATAATTGTTCTCTTCATTGTAATATGTAACACGTTCCACCTGGGCCCTCACTTCGGGCTCTAAAGTATTCTCAAGCATGTTTAATAGTATCGGAAATGGGCCGATAATTAAAGTGAAACATGGGCCGGGGCCATTCGATCCTCATGCGGCAGGAACAGCTCCGATGTGACCCACATCCGACGGCGGAGAGCGAACTGCATGCTGCGTTCCCTGATCAGCGTGATACAACACCAGCTTCACAGAATGGTCGCGAACCATAAGGCACTGCTTCTCCACGAAGCCGAAAAGATCACCGGTTTCATGCGCCTGCTCATGAAACCGAGAAACACCCAGGTGAAATGGACGAAGGAAGAACGAAGACTTCTGAAGATGCACCTCAAGCATCTGTCATATTATGTCCCCGCCCTGGTAATATTCGTCATGCCCTTCGGTTCCCTCCTCATCCCGCTTCTCGCAGAGATCCTTGACAGGAGAAAGACCTTCCGCAGATCCGGGCGCGGTCTCGGTGCCGGCGGGTCAGGCACGGCCACCCTCGAACCCTGAAGCGGGAACCCTCCCGGACCCTGCGTACGGCTTTTCATTACCAGTTGTCATTTCGCACCGCTTAAGGTAATATAAGGGTCAGGAAAGACATGCGATCAGATATGCCCCCCGAGCACGGAAAGGAAGACACACGACAAGACCCCGATCCATCCTTCTGTAGAAAGATCTCCCGCAACACCGCCCCGCTTGTCGAACACAAACGGGAAGCCGCATGATACGCTTCAACGACATCGTGGACGAGGTCCTGAAGTACAACCCCGACGCCGATGTCGAGCTGCTCCAGAAGGCGTACATCTTCTCCGCGAAAGCGCATAAGGGACAGGTACGCCTCTCCGGGGAACCGTACCTCATACACCCTCTCGAAACAGCCTACACCCTGACGAAGATGAACCTCGATATCCCGAGCATCGTCTCGGGCCTCCTCCACGATACCATTGAAGACTCCTACGTGGACAAGAAGGAGATAGAGGAGTACTTCGGCAAGGAGATAGCGGAGCTCGTCGACGGTGTGACGAAGATCAGCAAGATCCCTCTCAAGACGTCGGAGGAGTCCCGCGTCGAGAACTTCCGCAAGATGATCCTGGCCATGAGCAAGGACATACGGGTCATTCTCGTCAAGCTCGCGGACCGCTACCATAACATGCAGACCCTGAACTTCCTGTCGGCGGAGAAACAGATCGAGATCGCCAGGGAGACCTTCGAGATATACGCCCCGCTAGCGCACAGGCTGGGCATAGAGTGGCTCAGGGCCGAGCTGGAAGACGCGGCCTTCAAGTACCTCAAACCGACCGAGTACAGGCTCATCGCCGACAACATAGCCCAGAAGAAAAGGGAGCGGGAAGCTTACATCAATGAGGTCATCGGGCTTCTGCGCCAGAAACTTGATGAGTTCCACGTCCATGCCGACATCTTTGGACGGGCGAAGCATCTGTACAGCATCTACCGCAAGATGTCCCTGGAGGGGCTCAACATCGACGATATCTACGACATCATCGCCTTCCGGGTGGTCGTCGACACGATCAAGGAGTGCTACGAAGCGCTCGGCATCATCCACGCCGCCTACAAGCCGATACCGGGAAAGTTCAGCGATTACATCGCCCTCCCGAAGGCCAACATGTACCAGTCACTGCACACCAAGATCATGGGCCCCCACGGCGAGAAGGTCGAGATACAGATAAGGACCAGGGAGATGCACCGCCTCGCGGAGGAAGGGATTGCGGCACACTGGAAATACAAGGAGGGAAAGGTCTTCAATCCCAAGGAAGACAAGATCTTCGCGTGGCTGCGCCGGATCATCGAATGGCAGCAGGAACTCAAGGACAACAAGGAGTTCATGGAGATCTTCAAGATCGACCTTTTCCCGGACGAGGTGTACGTCTTCACGCCGAACGGCGACGTGAGGGAACTGCCCAAGGGGGCAACACCCGTCGATTTCGCCTACGCCATCCACTCGGAGCTCGGCCACCGCTGCGTGGGCGCCAAGGTGAACGGCAAGCTGGTTCCTCTTCGCTATACCTTGAAAAGCGGCGACACCGTGGAGATCATGACAAGCCCCACGCACAAGCCGAGCAAGGACTGGCTAAGCTTCGTATCTACCTCCAAGGCAAAGACCAAGATCAGGCAGTGGATAAAAACGGAACAGCGGGAAAAGAGCATCGAGCTTGGCCGCAGCCTTCTCGACAAGGAGCTTGCCAAGCACTCCATGAGCTTCACGCGGCTCCTCAAGAACGGCGATTTCCTGCCCCTTGCCAGGGACTTCAGCTTCGAAAGTGTCGACGACCTCTTCGCCAGCGTGGGGTACGGATTATACACTCCGCTGCAGGTACTCAACAAGATCATCCCCGAGGAGGAAAAACCGGCGGGGAAGATCAAGACCATCATACACTCGCTGAAGAAGGGGCGGGACAACGCGATAAAGATCAAGGGCATAGACGGGCTCGTCATACGCTTCGCGAGATGCTGCAACCCCATCCCCGGCGACAGCATCATCGGTTTCATAACCCGGGGGCGCGGCCTGACCGTGCACGTTGAGGATTGTCCGAATGTCCACACCTATGACGAGCAGCGCAAGGTGGAAGTGAGCTGGCAGCTCAGCAAGGATTACACCTTCCCCGTAAGGTTCAAGGTCGTGGGCAACGACCGCAAGGGACTTCTCTCCGATATCTCCAGCGTCATTGCCGCCAACAAGGTCAACATCATCAGTGCCTCGGCGATGACCTATCCCGACAGATCTGCGGCAGGGATCTATGAGGTCGAGATCGAGCACATGTCGCAGCTCCAGAAGGTCATGAAATCCATACAGAAGATAAAGGGAGTGCGCTCCGTCGACAGGATGAGGAGCATAACCTAGAGGCGGGAAATAGGAGATAGGTAATGGGTTATGGGTAATAGGTCATGGGGAAGAAAGGCCAATTACCTGCGGCCTGTAAGCTATTTTCTTTGTCAGCGTGCGGGGAATAGAAGATGTACGGACGGCCTCGGATTACAGGCAATGTCTTTTCTATTACCCATTACCTATAACCCATCACCTGTCTTCACTATACTGCTTTCTGGAAGTTGCCCTTCTTGATGCACTTCGTGCAGAGTCTTGCCTTGAGGGTTTCGCCGTTCTTCACGATGCGGACGGTCTGCAGGTTCGGCCGCCATTCCCGCTTGGTCTTGTTGTTCGCGTGACTCACGTTGTGACCGATTTGTTTTCCTTTTCCACAGATCTCACAGACCCTTGCCATTTGTGACCTCCTGACCTTGTCCGAACTTCTTTGAGTTCCTTTAAAGACAAAGATTTTACCCGCTTAAGGCGTCGTATGTCAACACTTTTGTCGGCAGGGAGCCTGATCGGGAAAGAGAAAAGGCGATAGGGGGCAGGCCTTTCGTGGGACGTATAGGAACGGATAGGACCGATAGGACGCATAGGACATATAGGACGCATGAGATGCGGTTCTCCTTCATTCCTCATCTTCTGTCGCTTGTTATTTGCAGTGAATGATTTCGGTGAGATACGGGGCGGTACCGGGAGGTGTCGCCCGAACCCCTGTAAATGATTGGCTAAAAACACTCAGGATCGGTCGATTACGGAAAGGCATCAGATTTGTGAATAATTTCTATAGGCGCTGAAATGATTCCCCTTTTCATCATGCACGGTGAGAGGGCAAAAAGAGCAAAGTCGTTTGGCATCATGAAGTTGACCGCGTATTTCCACAACTTATCAACAGGAAATCCACAACCACTGTGGAAAAGCGGGGTTTCACCCGGCGTCGCCGTGTCAGCGTTCGGCAGAGGCCCTGTCGAAACGAACCCTGACGCCCCGCGCGACGGCACACTCCTTCGCCTCGCCCGCGTTCACTTCCAGGATATACCTGGCGGGATACCGGGAACTTATGTTCCTTTCGTCATGCGGGCGCGCCCCCCGGTGAACATGGACGACCTCGTACCGTCCGTTGATGAAGATGAGGTCAAGGGGGATGTAGGTGTTTTTCATCCAGAAGTTCTGCATATCGTCGCGGTCATGAAAGAAAAGCATGCCCGTGCGCCTGCGCAGAGAGGTCCTGAACATGAGTCCCTGCGCCTGCTGCTCTGGCGTCACCGCCGGCTCCGCCTCGAAACGGCAGAGTTCGCGGTCTTTCGCATCCAAGAAAATGACGCTGACGACGGGAAGGTCCGGTGCGGACACGGCGAGCAAGGCGGGAAAGAGCGTCAATGCCATCAGGAGACACAGAGGGAAAGGGATAAGGCGTGAGAACGCTGTCCGCGGTGCCGCTGTCGTGGGGTTTTTCATCCCTTATGGTGCGCCGGACAAGGAAAAAAGTCAAGAGGACGGTCTCCGCGCAGTGATAGGGCCGAATCGGGAGATGACAGCCGAAGTCCCGTCGGGGCGGAACCATGGACTGTCCTCTCGGAAGTATAACGGCCGGGCAGCGGCAGGATAGTGATCCGGGGCAATGGGAGCCGGGGGGTACTAGCGTGCCGAACCGATAAGGTCCTTAGAAAGGGAGCGAATTGCCGCCGCCCGACCTGTGGGGTTCCGCGGGAGTGTTCATCGAAGCCGGCTTTCCGTCAACGACGCGGCATCTCCAGCAGGGTTTCCGCGGCAAGGCGCGCGGACCTGCCGGCGCATTTCGAGCAGGCCTCACGGCCACCTTCATGCTCGAACTTCATGCTCTCTTCCCTGTTTTCGGGATCATAGTTCTTGCCGAGCAATTTGGCCTGGATCTCAGCGCACCGGTAGCTTCCGAACTCCTCGAGATACCTCTTGTAGAATAGCCTTACGGTCTCAACGGACCTGGGGAACCCGGTATCGCCCTTGTTGTCCGGTTCAGGCCAGATCGTATCCTCAAGCCTCTCCCTGCCGGAGGCGAGGCCCAGGGCCAACACGCCTCCGATGAGGGCGCCGCAGACCTGCCCTATTCCGGACGTGGCGCGTCCGCCAAAGGTGAGGGCCTTGAAAACGCTCATCCCCTTCACAAGCTTGAATTCCTGCTGGAGGGCCAGAAGGACCATCTGGCCGCATCCGGAGAACTCATAATCGTATGCGGCAGCCCGACGTTCGACCCTGTCGAGTATTTCCTGTTTCTCTTCCTGAGATAGCTGGTCAGCCATTGTACGTCCTCTCCCTTGATCTTGTGTACGGTCTTCCCTCAACACGATGGCGGGGGCTTCGGCCTGTCACCGTCATCTCCCGTGTCGGGGACGAAATCCCTTATTTCACAGGTCCTGACCTGCAGGGGTTCGTAGGTTTCCCTCCATGGTTCAAAGAGGTCCCTTTCCCTCTGCAGTTCTTCGTCGGTCAGGAAAATGTCCATGTCATGCCTCCCTACATCACTCCGAGGTTCATGAACCTCGTCATGACGAGCGTCGGCAGCCCCACGCTGTGACAGACAAGGTCCGTTATGTCGAACACCTCAATATCATCACCGGTCTCGCCGATGCCCAGGCGGAAGTTCGTCTCGCACGTCGGGCAGGCGCCGACGAGGACGGATGCCCCCGTGGCCTTCACCTCGTTCAGCCTGTTCTCGTTGATGGACATGCCGAGCCGGGGATAGCGCATGACGTGGCGCCCGCAGCAGGAAGCGTCTTCCCTGATCGCCGACATCTCGATGAGGTCGAGACCTGGTATGGCCTTCAGGATCCGCCGCGGTTCCTCGTAGATCCCGCCTCCGCGACCTATGTGGCAGGGGTCGTGGTATGTCACCGCGAGATCCACCGGGAACTTGCACGTGAGGTGACCCTCGTCGATGAGACCGCTTACAATCTGCGTGACATGCTTGACGGCGATATCGAAGGGCTTGCCGAGCCGCTTTGCCAGGACCGGGTAAAAGTGGGCGAGGTGAAGCCAGCAGCCGGAACAGGAGGTGACGAGCGTCTTGACACCGCGCCTGTTCAGCTCATCGATATTGTGCCCCACCGTCTCCAGGGCGTCGTCGAGACAGCCGGCGATAAACATCGATCCGCCGCAGCACCACTCCTCGGTCCCGAGATACACGGGTTCTATGCCTCCCTTGTTGAGGAGCCGCACCGCGTTCACGGCAAGGTTCCTCGTGCTCGCACTGTAGGAAGCGCTGCAGCCGGCGAAATAGCCGATCTCACCTTCCTCTGAACGCCTGAGGTCCGGGGTCATCCACGCCGTGCGCTCATCCTGCGAGAGTGCACCAGGGTTGTGAGATACCATAATGTTGTGCGCGTTTCCCTGGTGCACTCTCGGAGGATTGAAACCCTGCTGCCACAGGAGCGGCCGCAAGGTCAGACTCCAGTGTTCATCTATGGACGACATGACCTGGCACGTTCCGTTGCAGCGCCGGCACGTGCTGCAAACGAAGAACATCTCCGCCATGCGCTGGTCGAAGCCGGCGTTGTCCTTCAGGTACTCCCTGAGAAAGTGGAACTTGCCCCTTGGCGAGGAACTCTCCCAGCCTATGGACTTGAACTCCGTGCAATTGCCGCGGCAATACCCGCAATTGGCACAGGCCAGAGCATCCCAGACCGCCTCCTTGCCGAAGGGCATCCTCTCAAGCGGCGTGTTCCCTCCCGCTGTCATACCCTTCGCCCTGCCGCCGACAAGGGCATCGATCGCCCTGATGGCCCCGATCTGTTTCGTCGCCAGAGAGGTCATGAGCTTCACCATCCTGGCCGGCGAGGTGCTATCGAGGGATGGTGGGAAAACCTTGCCGGGGTTGAGGACACCTTCGGGGTCGACCTTTCTTTTGAAAAGGTACGCCTTCTCGAGGCGCTCCTTTCCCAGGATGTCGGCCGCGAAACCGGACAGCATCATCCCCGTCGTGTAGGGCCTGCCACCGAGCTTCTTCGCTATCTTCACGGGAATGAGACTGTTCACGAAGGCCAGCGCATAGCCCGCGCGCCTCTCATCGTCGAGCCGGTAGCCCAGGAAAGCGCTCTCGGCGCCGCCATTCACCAGCGTCCCGTTGAACGCAAGGCCCTCTATCTTCTTCCCCGCCTTTTCCGCGAACTCCTGCAGCTTGTCCGTAGGGACTATGACCTCGGAGGGTATGATCGATGGACCCAGGGCCTTGAGACGCATGCCGTAAAACCTCTCAGACCATTCGTACCCGGCCTCGACGGCACCGAGCACCTCTCCGCCGGCAGCAGCCACAATGCGTTCCAGGTGAGGTCTCACGGCGCCCTCGCGGTCCTCGGGGTAAACATAGGTCGCAAGGTACCTGCCGGGAGGAAACGCCACGGCATGGACCTCGTGGCACACGGGACCTTTGTTCGCCTGCTTTTCCATCGCCTCGTGGGTCATCTGAACGTTCAGCCTGTCCTTGTACCCGACCTCCCAGAACGGCAGCCGCTGCTCGCGGACCATCCTGAAGCTCTCCGCGAGCCCCTTGAGAGCGGGAAAGGCCGCGACCACCGGAACGTCCGGCATACCTTCCCGCACCTTGAGCGTCACCCGCGTGACGAGTCCCGTCGTCCCCGCCATGCCCTCGATGAGGTCCAGGTCGTCCCCTTCCATCAGGAACGCGCCGCCGGGGGTCAGGACCTCGACCTCAACCACGCTGTCCCTCAGGAAGCCGTACTCAAAACCTCCTATGCCGACACCGCCGCCGTTCGCGAGCCAGCCGCCCACGGTGGCGCTCAGGGCGCTGCCCGGGTAGACCCTCAGCGCGAGGCCCTCCGACCTCAAATGGGACTCCAGGTCGTTCCACACGACACCGGGCTCCACGACAGCCTTCTTTCCCTCCTCATCGACATCGAGGACCCTGTTCATCATCGAGAAATCGACGACGATCCCTCCTTTTGCGGGCACAGCACCGCCATAGCCAGCCGTTCCGGCCCCTCTCGGGACAAGAGGGACCCTGCTCCTGACGGCAAGGTCGATGAGGCCGCCCAGCTCCTCACGGGTCCGGACGAGGACGACCGCGTCGGGCAAGGTCTGAATGAGACCGGTCACCATCTTCGGCAATGAGGCAAGGTCGCTCGAGTAGAGCAGGCGCTCCGTGCGGTGGAAGGCCACCCTTTCGCCGAAAAGGTCGATCAGACTTTTCTTGATCCCATTCTCCATCGTGTTGTCTCCGCTTCGGTGCAGGCCGCGTGCGATCTTAAAGCCCGCTGCAGCCGGACTGTGAGAACTTCGAACCCTTTACAAACTTTTCCACGCGCTCTTTCGCCGCTGCCGCTATGATATCGGCGTCTTCCGGCGAGCTGTCATCGAGCTCCTCCGCGGCACACTCTACGATCTCCTTCGCGAGCTTTTCCTGCGCCTCTTTCGAGTCGAGGTCCCCTCTCACGGCGAACATCGCATCGCCCACATGGTCGAAGTCGAACACCGATTCAACGATCTCTCTGGCCTCATCCATCGTTATGGCCATGGCATCCTCCCTTCAGGAACTCTCGGACCATCCCGGCATCAGGTCCGCTTGATCTCCCCGGTCTCCTTGTTCTTGAAATGCACCCTCATCATGAGGGGATGCCGCATGGTGAGACATCCCTCGGGGCACTCACCGACGCAGCAAGCCGCAAACCAGCACTCCTCGGGGTACATGATGATTGGCGGCTTGCCCTTCTCGGGATTGGCGACAAGCACGTCCGTCGTGCATATGGTGACGCACTTGTTGCATCCCGTGCATCGCTCTTCGTCGATCACCACAGGCATGCTGGGAGTCGGTTTGTTGGGAAAGGCGTAGCACTTCTCCCCTTTGCCGTCCTTTTTCAATCTCTCTTCGTTCATTCTCCTTGCCTCCTCGCTCTTCACGCTTTCTTCTTTTTCAGAAAGCCCCTGTAGGTCGGGTTGTGCGCTTCATAGTTCCCGGCGAGGTCGCCCTGGAAATCGAGTGCGAGGTCGCCGGTCCTCGTTGCCCCGTCGACCTGCTTGATGGTGACCCATTTGTGCCACTCGGGGGGGTCCATCTCGGGGTAGTCCTGACGGAAGTGCCCGAGGACTTCGCTGCTCGCCTTCCTGGCCATGCAGGCCTGAAGTATGATCTCATCGACGGTCAGGATATTGTATGTCTCCAGAACACGCAGAAGTATGTGCGGGTTGCTTGCATACGTCTCGGGGTAGTGCTCGTTCTTGATGTCCCCGATCCATTTCAGGCCCGTCTTCATCATCCCTTCGTTCCTGACGGCCCCGCAGTAGTTCTGCATGGCCCGGGCGCCGACGAACCGCAGTTCCTTCCAGTCGACCCAGTCCTTGCCGGGTTTCCTCTTCGTGGGGGCATAGACCCTTTCCCGCTCGCGCTCAACCTGGGCCGCGTCGATGGCGGGGGGGCCTTCGAGCTTCATCGCGTATTCGGCCGCCTTCCTGCCCGCGTACCTTCCCGTGGCGCAGGCATGATACCAGTAGTTCCCCGCCAGTATGGCGTCGCCGACGGCATAGAGACCCTCGAGGTTCGTCCTCAAGTCCCAGTCGACAACGACCTCTCCGCCGTTGCCGAAGGCTTCCATCCGATACGGCCCGAGGGCCATGGTGCTGTCCATGCTGGGGTAAGGCTCGCCACTCAAGGTGAAATAGTTCTGAAGCATGTCGCGGTGGGAATTGAACCCCGCCGCCTCGTAGTTGATGATGACGGGGATCTTCGTCCGCCCCTCGTTCCCGACCATGAGGCCCCATATCGCATCTCTTTCATACCAGGGCATCCCCGCAAGGTCGGCGTACAGGGGAAGGACGAACTCTCCTTTCCTGATGCGGTCCGCAAGGTCCGCAGGCATCGTCGGCTTGGCGTAGAGGGGGTCCCGGGACCGCTCGGCTATGAACTTCTGTCCCGGCCTCGGAATGCAGCGCTTCTCCACGGGCACCACGTTGCCGTCGGAATCCACGTAGGGAACCTCCTTGCCGTTCGCGTCCACGATCGTTGCCGGGTGCCATGTGTTCCACCAGTTGCCCGTCCCGTAGGAAGGATACTCGTATCCCGGCGGCATGGCGGCCCTGCTCCTCTCCATCTGGGCAAGCTCCACACCTGCCCTCCACATGATGGCGGGCCCATCGCCCGTTATATTCGGCTTGAACGTGTCGAGGCCTATGGACTCCGTCGAGAACCGCCAGCTTCCCTGGTGGCAGGACATGGCGTTTATCGTGGCCTTTGCCCTGAAAACGTAGAACTCACCGGTCCGCATATTAATGGCCGTGGCGCCGACAACGCGGGCGCCCTGTTTCCCTCCCTCCGTCAGGAGGCTTGTGGCCACGACCCTGTCGAAGACCTGCACGCCCTGCTGCAGGCATTCGTTGAAGATGGCCGGCTTGAAGGTGGCGCCCCAGACACGGAACTGGAACCGGTTCTCGTAGTCGTAGCAGTATACGAACTTGGTCTTCTCATCCCTGAAGGGAGCTCCCTTGAACTTGTCGTCGAGGTCCCGCACCTTCGCACCCATCTTCTCTATCTCGAGAAGGGTGTCGTATGCCTCTCTTGCCGCGATGTACCGGGAGAGGGAATTGGAGTACCCCTTGAAGGTGACCCTCTCCCATTCCACACAGTCCTCGGGGGTGACCTTCGATGCAGGGTTCGGCGTGTTGAGCCAGTGGTCGAAACCGGACCCGCCGCCAGACCTCTTGGGATAGGCCTTATCGAGAAGAGCGACCTTCAATCCTTTTTTTGCGGCGCTTATGGCGGCCATACACCCGCCCGGTCCACCGCCGAGCACAACAACGTCCACGTCGATATCGTTCTGTTTATCATACCTGACAGGATAGGGCCATTCGATCACCTGACCCGTTCGCCTTACCGCATCTTCCCAGTTCATGCTGCCTCCTTCCGAATCTTCATGGTCCATCTTTGCTCCCCGCGATCACGCATGCAGGACATCCTTCTTCCAGGCATGCGATCTTCCCAGGTGACAGCTTGTGTCCTTTTTTAGTATGGTCTAACCAATAGTCCATACATCATTATCGACCATACTCGTTGTCCTTGTCAAGAGATATTTGCAGAAAATCGTACCGGCAACCCGCGTGGGCGATGCCCTCCGGCCATGCCCGACGAAACGTGCGAAATGTACGGAACCTCCGTGGTATTCATGGGAGAATTAACGGTGCATCGATAGGGAGGGACAGCGATGACGGACGGTGGGAGGTTAGCCTCAGGTCTTCAATCGCGTGGTATGCTCGGTGTCGACGGCAATGAGTTCAACGCAACGGGCAGCGTCCTTCCTCTCCATTGCCTCTATGATCAGCTCATGACGACGGTAAGTATCCTGGATATACCTCTCGGACTGAGCGGACTTCGGCAATACAACGTCGAGGAGATCCAGGATGGATTTGAGCATAAGACTCAGTAGAGGATTGCCTGCAATATCTCCAACAGCAATGTGAAAAGCGCTGTTGTTCTTACGAAGCTTTGCCCTGTCTTTGATCTCGGAAAGAAGGACCTTGTTGATCGTCCTGAGTCGCTCGATGTCTTCCGGCGTCGCCTTTTCCACGGCCAGCTGCACGATGGCGCTTTCGATGCCCCGGCGCGCCTCGTAAAAGTACTGCAGCGTGAGCTCACCGCTGTGAAACATGTCGGATGCCGCGTGAAAGAGAGGCTTGTGCAGTTCCCTTACGACGAAGGCCCCGCCTGCGGGACCCGTCCTGATCTCGATAAGCCCCGCCTGTTCCAGGGATTGGATTGACTCCCTGACCACCACCCTGCTTACCCCGAAGAGACTCGCCAGCTCCCTTTCGGAAGGCAGCTTATCCTCCACCTCAAGCTTCCTGGCATGAATAAGTCCTTTGAGCTGCGTGACGATGGATTCGTGAAGCTTTGCCTTTCTCGGCGGGCTCAGAAGCTTTGCGATATCTTCTTTCATTCTGCTCCGTTTTTTTGTGCCATTATAACACCTGTGTCACGATATTTCGACATTTATCTCGCCTTGATACAACATTCATTGCCTGTCACCTCCTATTTCATCAAGAGGTTCGGCAGCCATAGCGAGATCTGGGGAAAGAACATGAAGAGCAGCACGCATATCGCCATGGCTGCAAGAAAAGGGTAGATGCCTTTATACACTATACCCATGGGCACCTTGGCAATACCCGCTACCAGGAACACCAGCATTGCCAGAGGGGGAATGACCACGCCTATCATCAGGGTCGCAGTAATGACGATGCCAAACCAGATGAGATCGAAACCCAGGTTCTGGACCACGGGCAGAAAGATCGGCGTGGCGAGCATGAAGAATGCCAGGTCATCGATGAACTCCCCTCCGATCAGGTAGATGGCGCATATCATGCCGATCACCACGTAGGGGTTCAGATTGAGGGTTCCGAGGAAGTCGCTTACCATGTTGGGCGCCCTGGTCACGGCAAAGAAATGACCGAGGATGGTGGCGCCTGCGAGCAGGAAGAGCATCATGCAGGCCATGTAGGCACTCTCCGTCAATGCCCGCACCGTGCCCTTCCAGTTGATGCTGCCCTTCACCAGTGACAATATGAGCACGGCAGCCGAACCGATGCTGCCCGCTTCCGTGGGTGTGAAGAGCCCCGCCATGAGGCCCCCGAAAACACCGACAAAGATCGCTACGATCCATCCCACGGAAGGAAGTGAAAGAAATCTCGCCTTCCAGGTCGACCTTTCCCCTCGAGGTCCAAGGGTGGGATTTATGGAACACCAGACATAAAGGGTCACAACGAAAGAAAAGGCCAGCACGATCCCCGGGATTATTCCCGCGAGGAACAGTTGACCGAGCGACGTCCCTGTAATGAGTCCGTAGAGGATAAGGGTCTGACTGGGGGGTATCAGCCCGCCTACCGTCCCCAGGGTAGCGACGACACCCGTGGAGAGCCTTTTGTCATACCCGTACCGATCCATTTCGGGCAGAGAGATCCCGGCGAACATGGCTGTTGTCGCAGTACCTGATCCGCACACCGCCTTGAACAAGGCACCGGCAACGATGGTCCCCAGTGCAAGTCCGCCGGGCAGATGTCCTGCCCACTTGTATGTGCAGTCATAGACATCCCTCGCTATTCCGGCACGGACCGCGATCTGGCCCATCAGGGTAAAGAGGATGATGACCGTCAGGCCGTAAGAGGAAAAGACAGTGTAAATGTCGACGGCTATCAGGCCGAGTGCCGCATCCACACCCACCAGCAGGCTGAATCCTATGAAACCGGCAAATGCCATCGCAATGCCAATGCTCATCCCGGTAGTGAAGAGCAGGAACAACATGGCAAGCGTCAGAACGGTGATGACCAAAACAGACATGTGAACTATCCTCCCAACGTCAAGTCTTGCTCAAGCTGGATGCTCCATGGTCAGCGTCCTTCCTGGTCCGTAATCCCCTTCCGGAACGTCATCAGGAACTCCACAAGAACGACGATGCAATAAACACTCATCCCAAAACCCGCCAGGTACAGAAAAGGGTACAGGGGAATCTGGATCGTATCCGAAACAACTTCTCTCTTCAGGAGATCATTGCCGAGCTTGAAACACCTCCAACTTATCAGGGCCAAGGTACCCACGCTGAGAACGGATACCAGAACATTGACCATCCGCCGGAGGAATTCGGGCCGTTTGTAGAGAGAGTTCATGCTGATTCTCATTCCTGCAACATGCGACATGGCAAGGCCCAGGGCAAGAACCGCACCCCCTCCGATCCCTACCATGTCGTATGTACCCGGGACGGGGTGGCCGAAATAGCGTCCCACCACGTCAAGGCACGTCACCGCCATCATTGCAAAGAGGACCAGGGCCGACATCATGCCCATGCCCTTCGCGATTCCGTGAACAATCCGCTGGAAACCTTCCATCTTCAAAAACCTCCGACGGCGCTTCCTGAGAAGAAGGCCCTTATTTCTGACGCGCCTTTATATAGTCCAGGCAGAACTTCACAGACTCTTCTCCGGGAAGCCCCTTTGCTTTCATTCTCTTTATATAATCCTGAAGTATCGGTTGTGCGGCGGCGGCGCATTTCGCCTGGTCCTCCTTGGACAGGGCCAGCATCTTGACGCCCTTCTTTTTCGCAAAGGCCTCGCCTTCAATGTCCTCTTCGTCGTACATCTTGGCCACTACGTCGATCCACTCTTCGTTGAACTTGTCCCAGATCTTCCTGACGTCTTCGGGAAGGCTGTCCCATTTCTTCTTCGACATCACGTGGGCAATGCAGGCGCTGCTGTTGGCACCATACAGAGGAGTGGTGTACTTGACAACCTCGGCGAACCTCCAGTTGAGCAAGGCTTCCTCGGGCGCGAGGACGCCTTCGGCGACACCTTTCTGTATGGCGTCATAGGTTTCCGGCATCGCCATGCCCACGGGGACGGCACCAAGGCCCGACACTATCTTCTCACCCAGTCCGGTGGTCCTTATCTTCATTCCCTTCAGATCCGCCAGCTTATTCACCGGCCTCTTGGTGTGAATGATGTTGGGGCCCTTGCCGGTGATAAAGAGGATCTTCAACTCCTTCAATTCCTTGGGCTGGAATTTCT
>Ga0302251_1001288_pt1 | contig 15938 bp, 13 predicted proteins | sample AAG_RA_Gln_MG_FD_193534 | JGI IMG/M metagenome (GOLD analysis project Ga0302251, IMG submission 193534) | Enriched activated sludge microbial communities from anaerobic digester in WTTP, New Holstein, Wisconsin, United States - AAG_RA_Gln | ecosystem: Engineered > Bioreactor > Anaerobic >...
AACGCTTTCTGAACGAATTGCAACCATTTTACAAAAACCGGCTGCTTCTTTCAGGATATTTGCAACCTGTTTCGCGTTAATTATCAGTTATATGCACACCCTCTACGGTGTGCGAAAGTTGAGTTAACATCTCGTAGCGCACAATCTTTACGTTGAAGCCTCGTTGTTGGAAGAAACCATGTTCGGTGATACGCTACGAGGGTGGTGCCAAAAAGTTGGCCTATTAACGTCGGGTGAGGATTTTCCAGATGTTGGCCCAAAATCAGAAAAGATCACGGTAAAGCTTGCCAGGACCTTTATTGTGAATTTCTATTTGGGTAAGAAAATGGCTGATAAAATAAGCGGAGATAAAATAGACAAAACCATTTATGAGCCTTATTTAGCAGATAGCGGAACCGCTGCATATTTGGCAGGTAAGACTTCATTGATAGATTCGGAATATCAGACTATAATGGAAACCAATGGAATTAATAATCTAAATGACAAAGCCCTAATTGAAGCTGGTAAATCCTTTTCAAATCTTCACAAGGCACAACAAACTGCTGTCAAATCAGGAAAAGGCAAAATAAAAAACAGCAAGTCCTATAGAAATAAGGCACTCGTTGAGTCTATTCTTTCTGGCTGGAGTTTTGTAGCAGGCCTTCTTCAAAATGAACCCGACAGGCTGAAGGTTCATTATCTTATTCCAAAAACATCGGCAAAAATTCCTGCCCCACTTAATGCTGCAGAAATGTCAAGATTCAAACATGAAGATGATCCTGTAACATATCGTGGATATGGAACAAGATCTTCACCAAACGACCGCCAGAGGGTTGCACAGCTATTTCTTGCGCGAAGTCTTGATGAAAAAAGTTCAATCGATCATAAATTGATGCAAAAAGCTGTGAGTCAAGTCAGAGCCTTGAATGCGTTTAAAAAGGGTTATAGCCATGACATTTAATTTCAGAGACTACATTGACTTTTCTGAAAAACTTGTTAGAGACTCTGAAAAGACAACCATTAAAGCTCGACAGCTTGCGCTGTTAAGCTCATCATTAATATTCGCTTGGATCGCAATAGAGTCTTTTGTTAATAATATGATAGACGATTTTAACCAAATTCCCCCAGATATGTTCCAGATGCATGAAAAGGCTTTTTTGTTAGAGAAGAGCCTGCGTTTTGGAGACAAGGGCGTTAACATAGGAAAATTCATCATAGACAAAAATCGAAACGAATTTCGTAGGCTTGAGGATAAGATATTTTTTCTGATTGCAAAATTCAGCAGTGCGAATAATATAAAAGGAGACACTCTCTGGCAGAGTTTTGAACGGTTCAGAGACAAAAGAAATACTATAGTTCACCCGCGGCGCGACAATGATCTCAGCCTTGATGTCGAAGAAGTGGTGACATATCAGAATGTCACAAAAAAAATAATTAGTCTGATTTCGGAGAATGTCCTGAAGAAGAAGATACTCTTCTAGCTGTATTTAAAATCCTTAGTTATTGTAATTTAATAAACTATAAACCATAACACGCCATTACAATCCGTAATCAGTCTTTTTGGGAAAACAGCGAAATGTAACAACTTGTAGATGTAATGAATTTTATAAGTTAAATTTAATTTCATCAAAGTACTCCTCTCTCAGAGGAGCCTTATTTTTTGAGTTGTACGATAGTTGCACCCCAGTTGCCGGCATCCTCTCCGGCTAAGTGGAAAGATTTGACCATATTGTTCTTGCCGAGAATTGCGTGTACTGTACGCCGCAACTGCCCGGTTCCTTTACCGTGGATGATCCGTATCTCCCCAATACCCTTATCAGAACAGGGACGTAAATAGTCCGGGATGAGGTTTTTTATTTCCCGCGGTTGAAAGGTATGAAGGTCAAGCACACCATCTATGGGAATTTCAACAGGTTTAATCTCGTTATTCATAAGAAGTAGAAAGCATTTTCTTCAGGAAATGACCAGTTGCCGATTTTTCTTCACGGGCTATTTCTTCCACTGTTCCCGAAGCAATAATCTCGCCGCCTCCGGGACCGCCTTCCGGCCCCATATCAATTACGTAATCGGCGCACTTAATCACATCCAGATTATGCTCGATCACCACCATGGTATTGCCCATATCGACAAGCCGCATAAGGACGTCGAGCAGCCGCTGAATATCCGCGAAATGCAGCCCGATCGTCGGTTCATCCAGTATGTAAAGGGTGTTGCTGTTGACGCGTTTCCCCAGTTCCCGCGCCAGCTTGATCCGCTGCGCTTCGCCGCCGGAAAGCGTGGTCGCCGACTGGCCCAGACGGACGTAGCCCAAACCGACATCGTAGAGCAACTGCAGATGCGCTCGAATTGAAGGGATGTTGGAGAAGAACTCCAGGGCCTGATTGACGGTCATATCCAGGACATCGGCGATACTATGATCCTTATATTTTATATCCAGCGTATCCCGGTTGAACCTTTTCCCGTGGCACACGTCGCAGGTAACATAAACGTCGGGCAGAAAATGCATTTCAATGCGAATCAAACCGTTGCCTTCGCAAGCCTCGCAACGTCCGCCTTTCACATTAAAGCTGAAACGTCCGGGTTTAAATCCGCGCACCCGGGCATCGGGCAGATTGGCGAACAGATCACGGATAAAAGAAAAGATTCCCGTATACGTCACTGGATTGGACCGCGGCGTCCGGCCGATGGGCTGCTGGTTGATCAGGATAACGCGTTCGATGCCGCCCAGATCCACGACCTTCCTGATTTTCCCCATGGCTCCGCTGCGCTGATTCAAACGGCGCGCCAGCACTTTATAAAGCGTTTCGATCACCATCGTGCTTTTACCGGAGCCGGAAACTCCGGTCACCGCCGTCAGAACTCCCGTGGGTATTTTGATGTCAACATCTTTGAGGTTGTTTGCACAGGCCCCTTCCAGAATAATATGTCGGCCGGTAATCGAACGGCGTTTTGCCGGCAGCGCAATCGTCTCCGCGCCCGACAGATACCTGCCGGTCAAAGAATCCTTGTCCTGCAGCATTTCCTGCGGAGTTCCCCGAAAGACTATCTCGCCGCCCTGCGATCCCGCCCCCGGCCCCAGATCCACAATATAATCCGAAGCCAGCATCATATCGGCGTCGTGCTCCACGACCAGCACCGTATTGCCCAGATCGCGCAGTTCTTTCAGAGTATCGATCAGACGCAGGTTGTCTCTCTGATGCAGGCCGACCGTGGGCTCGTCCAGCACATAGAGCACCCCCATCAGCCCCGAACCGATTTGCGTGGCCAGCCTGATGCGCTGGGATTCTCCGCCGGACAACGACAGGGTTGATCTTTCCAGACTCAAATAATCCATGCCGACATTCAACAGGAAGTTAAGCCTGCTTTTGATTTCTTTCAGAATTCTTTCCGAGATAAGCTGCTCCTGCGGTGAAAGAGCCAATTGTTCAAAAAAGTCGGAACATTCGCGGATAGACATCCGGCAGAGTTCATAGATATTTTTCCCGCCCACGGTAACGGCGAGGCTTTCCTTCTTCAAACGCGCCCCCCCGCAGGAAGGACAGACGCTTAAATCCATGTAGCGGGCCAGATCGGTACGCATCGAGGTGGTGGTTTTTTCCCGCCAGCGGCGCTCCAGTTGTCGAATCACCCCTTCAAACGGCCGGTCGGCGAAATACCTCCTGTCGCCCCGGTCATAGTAAAATTTAATCTCTTCTTTCCCCGATCCGTAAAGGAGGACATTTTGGACTTTCGGCGGCAATTCATTAAACGGCTTATTGACATCGAAATTGTAATGGGCGGCCAGCGCATCCAGCATGCTGAAATAATAAAGAGAACTCCGCCCCGCCCACGGCGCGATCGCACCTTCCCGCAGCGTCAATCCGGCATCCGGCACAACGAGATGGGCGGCAAAGTGCGTAAGCGATCCCAGGCCGTTGCATTCGGGACAGGCGCCGTAGGGGCTGTTGAAGGAGAACATGCGGGGCGCAAGCAGAGGCATGCTGATGCCGCAGTCGGGACAGGCGTACTTTTCACTGTAGAGCGTTTCCTGCCCGTCGGCTAAAACTACGCGCACCATTCCATCGGCGTGGGCGGATGCTATTTCCAGAGAGTCGCGCAGCCTCTTGCGCACCCCCTCTTTTAAAACCAGCCGGTCAACGACAAGGTCGATATCGTGGCGCTTATTTTTTTCGAGTTGGATTTCATCGGCGAGTTCCATCATTTCACCGTCGATGCGGATGCGGACAAATCCTTCTTTCTGGAGTTTTTTCAGCTCCTTTTGAAATTCGCCTTTTTTCCCGTGCACCAGCGGCGATAAAACGCTGAAGCGTGTATTTTCCGGAAGGGCAAGAATATTCTCAACGATATTGTCTATCGTCTGGGATCTGATTTCACGGCCGCACTGATAACAGTGGCAAACACCGATTCCGGCATAAAGCAGGCGGAAATAATCATAAATCTCGGTCACCGTCCCGACGGTGGAACGCGGATTGTGGCTCGCCACCCGCTGTTCAATGGCGATGGCGGGGGACAGCCCCTCGATTGATTCCACGTCCGGCTTGTCCATTTGCCCGATGAACTGGCGGGCGTAAGTGGACAGAGATTCCACGTAGCGCCTCTGCCCTTCCGCATAAATTGTATCAAAAGCCAGGGAGGATTTGCCGGAACCGGAAACTCCGGTGATGACCACAAGCCTGTCCCGGGGAATATCGATGCTGATATTCTTCAGATTGTGCTGGGCGGCGCCTTTGATTTTTATTGCGTCCATTTTTAAAGTCTTACATCAATGTGTGACCTTTTGCGCACTGAAGTAATCCATTCGTCATATTTCTTCTCCAGCTTTTCATCCTCCAGCTTTGCTTTTATTTCTTCGCGCACAGCGGTAATCGGCTTGTGTCCGGCTCCCCGCTTATCAATCACCTTGATTATATGAAATCCGACACTCGACTGGATTACATGACTTACCTGTCCCTGCGGCAGGCTGAACGCCGCTTTTTCGATTTCCGGAATCATTCCTCCTTTTTCAATAAAGCCCACATCTCCACCCTGAGCGGCCGCCGGTCCCTGAGAGTATTTCGCCGCGAGCGCATCAAAAGACTCGCCGCCCAAAGCTCTTTTCTGAATTTTCCCGGCATCTTCCTTTAATTTCGCTACCGCCGCCGCGCTGGAATTGGGAGAAATTAAAAGCAAAATCTGCTTAATTCTGACCGCCTCTTTGCCCTCGTATTCGTCTCTGTGCCGGTCATAATATTCTCCAATTTCCTGATCGCTGACCAATATTTTCGACTTAACCTCCAGGCGCATTAACCTCATCCGCATCAATTGACTTCTTATTTCACTTTTGACGGTCTCCAGGGAAGTTCCTTCCTTCGCCAGTTTTTTCAAATAATCTTTCATCTCGAGGTTCTGCCTGGTCAGCATGTCTTTGAGCACATTCATGACCTCTTCATCCTTGATGTTGGTCCCTCTTTTCTTCGCCTCGTATTCGATGAGCAGATTATCGATAAGCCTCTGCAAAATAGCGTCTTTGGTCTGTTTGACTACGATCGCCTTGTCTTTGCCCTGATAGGTTTCTTCAATTTTTTGGAGATAAGGCTGCAGCGCCTCATTGTATTCCTTCAGCGTTATTACCTCGTCATTCACCACGGCGATAATTCTATCGGCCACTTCCGCCTGCACCGACCAGGAAACAAGCACTAAGAATAAAATGCTCAGAACAATCGTCTTATAATATTTCACTTGAATTTCCTCCGTTTATTGTTTTTTTTCAACTGTATTGCCGGACTTGCCCGTTTGAGCATTTTTCCTCAAAACGGCGTGCTTTTTTTTAATGACAGCCTTCGCTTTCAATGCAGCCAGCCACCGCCCAAAAGCGGCTTCTTCCTTCATTGCGCGGACATCCGCCATGACTTCCTGTTTGCTTTCAGCAAAATTTTTAACTTTCGCCGGTGAAATTTCCAGAACTTTCAAGATATGAAACCCGTACTGGCTCTTCACCACGGGGCTTATCCTGTTCGGGTGCAGCGCAAAAATAGCCTTGTCCAAAGGCTCGGGCATAACCTCGTGCGTAATAAATCCCAAATCACCGCCGCGGCCGGCTTCGGGACCAATTGATTTTTCTCTGGCTACCGCTGAAAAATCGGCGCCCGCCTTCAACCGCCGCAGGGCTTCCCTGGCGGTCGCCGCATCCCGGACAACGATCTGGGAGACGCGGACTTTCGGCTCCGCAATGTACTTATCGCTGTTCTTGTTGAAGTAATCTTCCGCTTCCTCTTCCGATACCTGTATATGGACATTAACGTCAACCGCAACAAGTTTTTCGAACAGCATCTCCTTTTTCAAATCTTCTTTCCATTGTTCCAGGCTCTGTTTACTCTCGGCAAACATCCGGGAAAAGCTCTCTCCATAATCCTTTTTAATCTCGCCGATTCTTTTGTCCAATTCCTCCGAACTAACTGCGAGACCCAGCTCCTCAGCCCGCAGATACATTATTTTTTCCGTGATCATGTTATCCAAAACTTCTTCTTCCAGACGCTGGGTCCGGGAGTCCTGAGCGGAAAAATATTCTTTGGGCAACAGTGATTTTTTTTGAGCCAGTCTTCTCTGGTATTCATCGAGATAAATTTTGGCGCCATTCACCCGGGCAACGTAAGGACGGGAATTCATATGCAGCTTATCACAGGCAGCAAAAAAAATTATCCCGCTGAACAAAATTAACCAAATCCATCTCTTTATTTTTTTTACCATGCTGCGCTCGTAGTAAACTTAAAAATATTGGCATTAATTTTTGAAGATACACTGCCTGTGTTTATTCGGCAAGCATCTTTAACAGCAATAATGCCTGCTCCAGTATTTCCGTTGCGGCCAGGCCGGGTTGAAAAACATACAACTGATAATCAGGCGTAAAACGCAATTCTTTGGCCTTCTTACGATAAAGGGCGATTATCTTCGCCGGATCAACAGGACTGTCCTTTTGGAAAAATATATACAGGTATTTGCCGTCGTAGCCCATTTTCCGGCCCTTGAGCGGTTTCAAGCGGTTACGGATATGAATGACGCCCAATAAATTTTCCACATTCTGCGGCCGGGGGCCGTAACAGTCCTGAAGCTCCTCCCCGATGCGTTCCAGATCTTCAGCATTAGCCGCCAGCGATATCCTCTTATACAAAACCAGCCGCTGATGAACATCCTGCACGTAATCCTCCGGAATAAAAGCGGAAATACCCAGTTGGATTTCCGGCAGCGCTTCCTCTTCCACTGGTTGTTCACCTTTTATTTCCCGGATCGTCTTTTCCATGAGCTCCGTATACAATTCATAGCCGACGGCCGATACATGGCCGGACTGCGAAACACCCAGCAGGTTTCCACCGCCGCGGATTTCCATGTCGTTGTAGGCGATGCGGAAGCCGGAGCCGGGCTCGGAAAATTCCTTGATCACCTGCAGCCTTTTTATCGCTTCCCGCGAAAGCATCGCCCCTTTGGGCAGCAGCAAATAGGCATAGGCTTCCTGATTGGAGCGGCCCACGCGTCCGCGTATCTGATAGAGCTGCGCCAGACCGAACCGGTCGGCGCGGTTGATGATCATTGTGTTGGCGGTGGGGACATCCAATCCCGACCCGACAATGGTCGTACAAACAAGGACATCGCACTCCTGCCGGATGAATTTGCCCATGGCTTTTTCGATCTCCGCAGACTTCATCTGGCCATGAACAACCTCGATTCCGGCCTGCGGCACCAGTTGCTGCACGAAACGGGAAATGGAATAAATGGAGCGCACACGATCGTGAACGAAAAACACCTGCCCACCGCGCGCCAGCTCCTTTTCAATCGCCGCCTTGATTGTTTCCGCATCAAATTCCAGCACGTATGTCTTGATGGGCTGCCGCTCTTCCGGCGGCGTATTGATTATGGACAAATCGCGGATGCCGACGAGCGACAGATGGAGCGTACGGGGAATCGGCGTCGCGGACAGCGTTAAAACATCAACCAGGGTGCGCATTTTTTTCAATTTTTCCTTATGCGCCACGCCAAAGCGCTGTTCCTCATCGATAATCACCAACCCCAGCCTGTTAAAATCCACATCCTTCTGCAGCAGGCGGTGCGTCCCCACGACAATATCCACCCTGGCCGTCTTGATATCCTCTATTATTTTCTTTTGTTCAGCTGAGCTGCGAAAACGGTTTAGAACTTCCACGCGTACCGGAAAATCCCGGAGCCGGCGGGAGAAGGTCTGAAAATGCTGTTCGGCCAGAATCGTCGTGGGCGTCAACACTGCTACCTGCCTGCTGTCCATCACCGCGCGCAACGCCGCCCGCAGCGCCACTTCAGTTTTCCCGAAGCCGGCGTCGCCGCAAATCAGCCTGTCCATCGGTTTGGTTTCATCCATATCCAGATGAATATCTTCGATGGCCTTCAACTGATCGGGAGTTTCTTCAAATTCGAAAGTAGAGCAGAACTCTTCGTAAATTCTGTCCGGCGGCGAGAAGGAATCTCTTTCCATAACCTCGCGGGCGGCGTAAATGGCCACCAGTTCTTCGGCGACTTCACGCACGGATTTTTTCACACGTTCTTTGACCGTATCCCAGGAAGAACCGCCCATTTTGTCAATTTTCGGGGCATACCCGTCCGGGCCGATGTAACGCTGAATTTTTTCCAGTGCATTAACGGGAATATATAATTTGTCGCCTTCCGCATACTCGATCACCAGAAAGTCATTTTCAATCCTGCCTACCGTAATCTTCTTCAGCCCCCTGTAAGTGCCGATGCCAAAATCGGTGTGGACGACAAAATCGCCTTCCTGAAGATCACCGAATGACTTCAGGAAATAACCTTCGCGCACCGGCCGCAGACGACGGCGGGGAACCTTCTTGACAAAAATTTCCTCTCCGCTCAAAAACACCAGCTTCATGGCCGGGAAGACAAAATTTGCGGAGATTTTTCCGCCGGCCAGGAACAGAGCCGCCTTTTCCTCCGGTCTGCCGGCAATCTCCAGAATCGAATCGGTCGGGGGCAAAAGCACCACCGGCAGATCATAAGTCAAAAGCATATGCTGCATCCGGTGCACATCTTCCGTGGAGGGGCAGACAAAGAATATTCTCTGTGATGCGGCCAGCCATGTCCTGATCTTTTCCACAGTCTGCCGCAGCAGGGCATCTTCTTTGATTTCTCCGGCGGAAGTCCTTTCCTCGCGGCTGTCGCGGAAAGTGTCAAACGAAATAACCGGAGTTTCCCTGTCTTCCGACGAGCCCAGCTTGAGGCCTTCCAGATTAAGCCGGGGGAATTTCTCCAGGGAGGCGACTGTATCCTTCGGATCGATGTAGATGCTTTCCTTGTCTAAATAAAATTTGTCGCTGTTTTGAGCTTTAAATAACAATTTATCGATATTATTTTCCATACTCCGGGCCGACTGAACAATGGAAAATGGATCATCCAGAACAACCAGCGTTTCAGCAGGCAGATAATCAAAAAAGCCGGACAGTCTGTTGGACGGAAAGCCTTCTTGTTCGTCGTACTCTTCGTAAAAGAGCGGTAGAAAAATCGGATTAATCGAATCGGCCAGCCCGTTTTGCAAGGTATCCGTCAAACGACTGCGGATTTCCCGGGAAAGAGAGAGCGCGTTTGCTCTTCTCTTGACATTAAGGACGGCCAGTTTTCGTGTCTGCGGGTTCATCACAATTTCACTGGCCGGAGACACAACAAAAGCATCGGCAGTATCTATGGAACGCTGGGTTTGGGGATCGAATCTGCGGATCGACTCAATTTCATCGCCCGCCATTTCCAAGCGCAGCGGATTTATCTCCGCCGGAGGAAACACATCAATGATATTGCCGCGGGCGCTGAAGTCCCCCTTGTCCTCGACAAGACTGACTCTGCGGTAACCTCCCGCCAGCAGGCTTTCACAAAACTCATCCCTGCTGACCACATCACCGGTGGAAACAATTTGCAGATACTGGTTGAACCGGGCAAAAGGCATTACTTTCTGCATCATCGCCGCCGTACAGGTGACAATCACGGTTTTGGCATTCATCTGCAGAAGAGTCATGACCCGCAACCGGGCCTGCGCTTCTTCCTTTTGCAGGGCGAACATATCAACAGACAGAAAATCAAGCGGCGGATAATAGAGAACTTTCTCTTCGCCGAAGAAGAGGTTTAAATCAGCGGCAAAGGCCTGGGCATCCTTTTCTTCCGGACAGACGACGAGCAGTGATTTTTCCAGGCGGTCAAAAAGCAGGGCCGTAAGGAAAGAACGCGCAGCACCCGCAAGCCCGCGGACATCAATGCTTTTCTCTCCCTCATTGATCTGCTTCAGTAATAAACGGAATGGTTCAATATCTTTATGGATTTTATTTGTAATGATCTTTCTCACGACTACTTTTCCCATCTCTAATCTTTTTTCATTATCCCATTTATTTAATTACTTCAAGTGCGCTTGCGCTTAATTTAAAGTTCCCGGCACGGCGGTCGGCGGCCAAAGCCTGCGCACCCCGCAGGGTTAAGATATTCTTGACATACAGAACTGCCGCCTTTATAATTTTACTGCATTTCCAGCAATATAATCCAGTCGACGGGTAGGAGGATGGCAACCATGACCAGTTCCCCCGCTTTACCGGCAGACACGGCGGCCTCAAGCAGGATCGGACGCCCTTTGGTGACCCTGAGCTATGCGCAAAGCCTGGACGGCAGCATCGCCATCAACCGCGAAAATTCTCTTAACTTAAGCGGCCCCGAATCCATGAAAATGACTCACCAGTTGCGCGCCGCCAACGACGCTATCCTGGTGGGAATCGGCACCGTTCTGGCGGATAACCCCTTCCTCACGGTTCGTCTCGTTGAGGGCAAAAACCCGCGTCCCGTCGTCCTGGACAGCCACCTGCGTCTGCCGGTCGATGCCAACCTGTTGAAAAACACAAATTCATCGCCGCTGGTCGCCACCACCAGGAACTACGATGCGCACAAACGCAGGTCTCTGGAACAAGCCGGCGTCACTGTGCTTTGTGTTCCGAGTGACAATAACGGCTGGGTCGATTTAAACTGCCTGTTGGCCTGTCTGGCGGATTTAGGAATCGGCAGTGTGATGGTGGAAGGCGGCGCCAGGGTGATTACCAGCTTTCTTACGGGCCGCATGGTCGACCGTCTGGTCATCACGATTACGCCTAAACTTGTCGGTGGGTTGCGCGCCGTGGAGAATCCGCTCATTTCCGTCCAAAATACCGCGGACTGCAACAACTCTTCACCAAAACTGACCAATCTGGCGTATGAACCGGCAGGGGAAGATATTATCTTCCGGGCGACGGTTTCCTGGAATGGACTATGAACAGGCAGGCGGTCTACTTTACCCAACCGGGAGCGGTCGAAATCAGGGAAGAGGCTTTGCCGCCGCCCGCGCCCAATGAAGTGTTCGTGAAAACTATCCTTTCGGCCGTCAGCTCCGGCACCGAGATGCTGGTCTACCGTCATCAAATTCCACAAAATCTACCGCTGGACAGCACAATTGCGGCTCTCTCCGGCAACTTTGATTACCCCTTGAAGTATGGTTATTCTACGGTAGGCCGGGTAATCGAACTGGGACAGGGAGTGGATCGCAGCTGGCAGAACAAACTGGTTTTTGCCTTTCATCCCCATGAAAGCCACTTTATCGCCGCGCCGGAAGATCTGCTGCCTTTGCCGGAAAATGTCACCCCGGAAGATGCCGTTTTCCTGGCCAACATGGAAACCGCCGTAAATTTCCTGATGGACGGTCAGCCGATCATCGGGGAACAGGTGGTTGTTTTCGGGCAGGGTATTGTCGGGTTGCTGACGACGGCGCTGCTTGCGCAATTTCCTCTCGGGAAACTGATAACGGTGGACCAATACCCGCTGCGCCGGCGCGTTTCGCAGGAAATCGGGGCTTCGTGCCGCCTGGAACCCGCCGGTCTTCCGGAAAAAATTTACCCCTTGCTCCATTCCGGCGATACACACGGCGCAGACCTCGTTTTTGAACTTTCCGGCAACCCGGAGGCTTTCAACCAGGCGATTGCCATCACAGGATTCGACGGCAGAATCGTCCTGGGCTCCTGGTACGGTCAAAAAACCGTTAACCTGGAACTCGGAGGCCGATTTCACCGCAGCCGCATCCGCCTGATCAGCAGCCAGGTCAGCACGCTGTCTCCCGGTTTGACCGGCCGCTGGAACAAAGCCCGCCGTTTGGAAGTCGCCTGGCGGATGCTTGCCGGAATCAAACCGTCACGCTTGATTAGCCATCGTTTTGCCGTTGCCGAGGCCCCGGCGGCATACCAGTTTCTCGACAACAACTCCGGTGAAGCGCTTCAGGTCGTTTTCACCTATTGAGGATACAAAATGTATACTGTTGCAGTTAAAAAAAATTTCTCCGCACTACACTTTCTTGTCGGCGGAGACTGGGGAGCGGAAAATGAGAAGCACACTCACCATTATGAGATAGAGGTGCTGGTCGAGGGTAAGAGTTTGAATGAGCACGGCTATCTGCTGGACATCGATGAGATAAAAAGCGGACTGTCCCGAGTTACGTCTTATTTTCGCGACAAAACACTCAACGAGTTGCCGGAATTCCACGGAATCAACCCCAGTATAGAACACCTCGCGCGGGTAATCCACGGAATGTTGTTTGGCCGGATTTCCGATGCACGAATTACCACGACGCGGGTTAGGGTCTGGGAAGACGCCGATGCCTGGGCCTCATACCGGGAGGAGCATTAGATTGCGGGCGGGATTATTGATCTCCGGCGGACTATAGCCTGAGATATAAAAAAATAGACTCTCCTATATATAGTTTTTTTCTAAATAAAGATTTAAATATCAAACCATAAACTTAAATTCTGAATCTCCGGAGTTGTTGTTAATATGCTCAGGACGGCCAAAAAATGAAAAAAAATCTACTCATATTAGTCAGTCTTTTCTTGATTACTGCATGCGCTCATATACCGCCTGCCGGTAAGATCACTTATAAGGAATCTCTTTATCAGTATTTTGTCGTAGCTGAAGGCGGCAGCCAGGGCAGCATCAATAACCTTGGAGAAATTGTCTATATTACCAGGGCGGGGATGATTTCGACTACCCGGGGCCGATTAAAAGATACGTCTTATGATAAACGTTTCCCCCGGATAAATGATTCAGGAGAAGTCGTTTACTGCGGTCCGGCAAAGCCGACCGGCGAAGGCCCGTGGACGGTTTATTCAACGGCGAGAGGTCGAATCGCCTACGGATTCACTCCAAGTATAAATAATTCCGGCGAAATAGTTTATATTATTGAACAGGCCTATAGACTAACAATTCAATCAACGACTCGCAGCACGCTGATGAATATTAAGCATAGGCCTGCGGGTTACCACCTGGATATAAATAATGAGGGAGAAGTAGTATACAAAGCCAACAATCAGATCTTTTCCACAACCAGGGGACTGATAACAACAGTCGCCGGGAGCCCTCCATCCGGCGTCACGATCAACAACTTAGGTGACATTCTCTACAGCAATATTAAAGGTGTGTTCTACATCGACGGCACCAATTTGACGGCTGAATTGTCAAAAATCTCGAAGTTATCCCGTTTTGGGGGACCGATCGACGTCAACGATTACGGCGACTTTGTATTCAGCTTATGGTTTAATGAAACAAACATATCCCTTCTTTTATTGGCCACGCAGCGTCCAGGATATTACGAAAAAAAATATAAATCCTGGAAAAAGTTTCCGGATAATAAAATTCCCTCCGGCCTCTTATCCACTTATTAAGCCGCTTCTCTCTTCCCACCCGATGCGGTTGACGCCGGTCGGACGTAAAGCGTAATCTCACCGGGTAAAAATACGTATAATAACCTTGTTAAACGACAAAGAGTTTGCTACTTTCAAACTCACTTTTATCAGGTTGGAAATATGAAAAGTTTCGTTCTCGGCACAGCCGGTCATGTTGACCATGGAAAAACATCATTAATTAAAGCTCTTACAGGGGTTGATACCGATCGTTTAAAAGAAGAAAAGCAAAGAGGCATCACCATTGAACTGGGTTTTGCCTCCATCGATCTGCCCTCCGGCCAGAAACTCGGCATTGTTGACGTCCCCGGTCATGAAAAATTCATCAAGAATATGGTCGCCGGCGCCGCGGGAATTGATCTGGTGATGATGGTCATCGCCGCCGACGAGGGAGTCATGCCGCAGACCAGAGAACATCTGCACATATGTTCTCTGCTGGGAATATCGAACGGTCTCGTCGCCCTGACCAAAACGGACATGGTGGAAAAGGACTGGCTGGACCTTGTGCAATCGGAAGTCACCGAATTTTTAGAGGGAACTTTTTTAGAAGGCGCTCCCGTGATTCCCGTCTCCGCCGTTACGGAAGAAGGCCTGCCCGACCTTATCCAGGCCCTGGATAAGATTGTCGGCAAACTGGCCGAGAAAATGGACGACGGGATTTTTCGTCTGCCGATAGATCGCGTCTTTACAATGAAGGGCTTTGGCACGGTTGTTACCGGATCGCTGGTTTCCGATAGCATAAAAACGGGGGAAGACGTTCTGATACTTCCCGAAAATATCGCCGCCCGCATCAGAGGCATTCAGGTTCATAATCAATCAGTGGAGGAAGCTTGGGCCGGCCAGCGTACGGCCATCAACTTACAGGGAATTGAAAAATCCATCATCAACCGCGGCAATGTTCTTGTCCGCCCGCAAACCGTCTGGCCGACACAGCGCCTCGACGTTTTTGTTGAATACCTCGCTTCGAACCCCAAAAGCCTCAAAAACAGAACTCTCGTCCGTCTGCATACGGGCACAAGCGAAATTATTTCAAGGATAATTCTTCTGGAGCAAGACGAGCTGGCGCCCGGCCAGAAGGGATTCGCACAGCTTATATTGTCCGCTGAAGATGTCGTTGTCGCCGGCGACCATTTTGTTTTGCGCAGCTATTCTCCGATCACAACTATCGGCGGCGGGCAGATAATTGATCCTCTGCCGAAAAAGCATAAAAGGCTTAACGATAAAATTATTGCAGATCTGGATTTATTGCAGACAGGCGGCCTTCAGGAAAGAATCAGCGTAATTCTGGAAAGAACAGGTTTTGCGGGAATAAATTTGCCGCGCCTGGCCTTTCGCCTGGGCGTTAAGGCGAAAAAAGTTCGAGAAGCGCTGGAAAATTTATTCTCGGGCAAAAAAGCGTTCCTGCTCGACAGCGACGATACAACCGTTATCTCCGCCCGCTTCTTCCAGCAAACTGAAGAAGCCATCATTAGAATAATTACCGACTATCACAAAAATAATCCTTTGAAGGCGGGAATCTCCAAGGAAGAACTGAAAGTTTCGCTGGAAAAAGCCGTTCCGCCGAAGTTGTTCAACATTGTTCTGGGTTCGCTCAATAAAAAGGGAACCATCGTCAGTGATAAAGACAACGTGCGCCTGGCTAAACACCAGGTGGAGCTCGCGGGTGATCTGGACTCCTTGCGCCGGGACATAGACAAAATATACAAAGAAGCCGGCCTGACGCCTCCATTTCTTAAGGAAGTCATCGCTCAATTCGAAGCCCAGAAAGCCAAAGCGCAAAGTATCATCAATTTGATGCTCAAAGAAGGCGACTTGACCAAAATAAATGAGGAGCTTTGTTTTTCCAGCGAAATCTTGAACAAATTAAGAAGTGATTACAAGGCTATGCTCATCAAAGACGGCAAAGCTACGCCGGCCAGCTTCAAGGAATTAACCGGTCTTTCCCGCAAATATATCATTCCATTAATGGAATATTTCGACACGAACAAACTCACCGTCCGCGTCGGCGACCACCGCATTTTGAGAGAAAAGACGTAAGCCGGATAATTCGAGGTTCAATCTGCAAGATTGAACCCAGTGTCGTTGACTTAAGTGAGCATCCTGAATCCGCGGTAATACCGCTTATCGGTATGATCGAAGACCCGTGAAAGCAGCTCCACGTGCTTGCTGCGATTACGCCGGTAGAGCGTATCATCGGCGATCAGCACCTTCCTGTTG
>Ga0302251_1001290_pt1 | contig 15935 bp, 9 predicted proteins | sample AAG_RA_Gln_MG_FD_193534 | JGI IMG/M metagenome (GOLD analysis project Ga0302251, IMG submission 193534) | Enriched activated sludge microbial communities from anaerobic digester in WTTP, New Holstein, Wisconsin, United States - AAG_RA_Gln | ecosystem: Engineered > Bioreactor > Anaerobic >...
CCATATCAAGAGAACCAATATCAATTCCCATCTCCAGGGTCGGAGTGGCTACCAGGCAATTGACTGTCCCGGATGGATTTTTAAATTGTTTTTCGATGTACTGCCTGTCTTCAGCCGGGACCTGGGCGGTATGTTCCCTGGCCATTATCATGGTAAGATCACGGCCAAGAAGACTGATGTTATACTCATCTTCCGGAGGTTCTTCTCTGTTGGTATGGCCTTTACACCGGTATTTTGAACATGCCTGATTCGGAGATTCACGGGTATGAACCCGGTTACAGATTGAACACCGGTGACGTTCGAATTGTGGGATGAGTCCTAATTTACTAGAGTTTATCTGATAAACTCCCCGTGATCCGGATAAAGCCCGGTCTTTTTGATCTTTGAGAGTAACGGGGGAGAGAATCTGCCATGAGTTTCGTAATGCGTCCCAGAGATCTTCGAGGAAGCTGGTGACGTCCTCTCCTTCAAGACCCCATTTTTTCACAAAAGCAGTTGCACCTGAATCTGATTTTTCCGGAATTATTCCATTGACAAGACCTTTCTTGTCGTCTTTTTCTCGTCTTAGTTTGAGACCTTTTGGTGGAAAATCTAATAACGGGATAAATCCACGCTGAACATCTTCCATCCCGGGACTCCAGTAATGGGAGAAAATCGGTTCCATCTGGTCCCAGAAGATAGTATTTTTCCGAAAGATATCAAGGAGGGTTGAGATACCGGCAACCATCTGCTGTGGAGAGAGATGATACTTCCTTGCAAGTTCTATAACGGTTTCATTCTCTTCTTCTATTCCCTGATATACTACCTGGACAATACCCCAGGTTTCCAGACTGTCTCGCTGACTGTAACTAGTGACTAATTCGCGTAATACAAATATCCGGAGGAACTTTTTCATTAATTTTTCAAGTTTTGTACTATAGGATTCCTCAGGAGCATTGAGAAAGACTTCAGGGGCAAGTGTCCGGGCAAGGGCTTTGTCCTTTTTAAATTGATCATTGAATTTGTCAACAAGATCTCCTATGGAGATTGGATCCTTTGAATCTTTGATAAACCCATACATCAGATGTCGAAGATAGTACCGGCGTGCATGGTCAGCCATCCAGGCGGCTTGAAATGCAGCATCCTGACGGTTATCGGCGAAGAGAATTATCTTTTTATTCTCTGTACTCTGCCCGTTTATCATATCCTGGGCGAGAATATGGACATCTGCAACTTCAGAAGCTTGTAATGGCCGTAGTGGAGAGAGAATCTTTCCCGGACGTTTCGCTCCCCTATTATGACAGGACGGACAGGATGAGATCTCACCATGCTCCAGGAGCACATAGACAGGAACCAGGTCTTCTTCCCGTTTACATTTCGGATTATCACAATGAGATGATCTCTTCTTGTGCAACGTTCCGCAAAAACGGCAAAGATATGTTTCTTCACGCTTTTTATCAAGGCTTGATGAGATATCAATGTCTTCAGAATCATCTTCTATTACAAACCGGTTCGTAATGGTTAATTTCTTCCCTGCTCCTTCCTCTGCTCGTGGCCAGTATACATTCTCCCCTTCCATGCACCCACCAGAGAGACCCTCTTCTCCATCGAGGTGTTCAACCCAGAGGGTGAAGAAGTGCTGACCACAGTTTTTACAGGATACCAGGGGCAGTATCGCTTCAGGAAGAAGTTCCGTATATTTTTGTTCGGCTTTATACCGGGTGAAGAACAATTCTACCGGAGTGTCTCCTTCCTTTACCTCATGGAATACTCCCACTGCCCCGGCAAGACCCCGGATGAAGTAATGGAGCTGGGGTCTTATGAGGGGATACCCATCTTTTTCTGCTGCAGCTCCCAGAGCAAGATAGGTGAGAAGTTCCATCTCATCATGTCTCTCCGGGGCATATCTTCCGAGTGTTTTCCAGACTTTTCTGGTGGCTTCGGTTATGTGGAGCGGTTTACTGAGTGTTTCGTAAATAACTTTGACAACTTCACTGGATTTTAATGAATCATAGAGTCCTTCACGTGGAGAGTCAGTTGAATCTACGACAAGAGACAGTCTTTCAAGGACGTCAGATAATTTTTCAGGTTTTGCATGTTCATCAAGGGCAGTAAGAGCATCTTCAAAGAGGGCGGGGGCCTCTTTTCCTACGGGTTTAGGTTTAAACCGGGATTTCGGCCACTGTTCTTCGGCATATTCCTCTTTTACTATGAGTAGATTAGCAGGATTCACTCCAAAAAAGCGGTGCGCAAATCGTTTTCCTGCATCATCTCCATACTTTGGATCCACAATTGTTGCACTTGTTCCAATACAGATGACCTCATCAGATCGTTTATTACAAAATGCCCGAAGTCTCCTGATAAGAACTGCCACCTCGGCTCCCCGTGAACCGGAATAGGTATGTGCTTCATCAAAGACGATAAATCGGAGCGGAGCGTCCTGAAACATTCCCAGGTCACGACCACGGGTCATGAGGTATTCGAGCTGATTAATATTGGTCAGCAGTATCCGGGGAGGTTCGGTTCTCATCTCTTTTTCTGTTAATTTCTCTTCATAGGGAGAGATAGTGATATGGGGGTGATGTTTATTCTGCTCTTTGTAGCGGGCAAGGTCTGATTTTCCTTCTCCCTTTTGCATCCGGGTATAATCGGCAAGTTTTGATTCATCTTCCGGGGTTGAGCCGATATACATACCAAACGTGATCCCGGTTCCGGCCAGGAGATGACGAAGACGGTCCAACTGGTCGATGGCCAGAGCGTTCATCGGATAGACGAGAATACAGGTGATGCCCGGTGGTGCTCCAGCATCCCTCAGTCTGAAACAGTGATCTAATATCGGGTACAGAAATGACTCAGTTTTCCCTGAACCAGTCCCAGTTGATACAAGACAATGTTTCCCGGCTGTGACCGCGTCAAATGACGCCTGCTGATGGGCAAACATCCGGGGGTGATCAGCAATTCCTGCTACTGCCGGATGCAGATGGTTTTCTTTGACTAGGTCAGAGAGGAGAGAGCCTTCAGCAAATGACCGGGAGAGAGAGATGTAAGGGCCTTTGACCAGGTGAGACTCTTCGCCATTGGCACCGAGCATGTTCCGTGCCTGTGCTTCCAGATCCGGGTCAGAGAGAGGAAAAGCAGTAAGTTGATATCGAAGAAACTGGCGGTTTACATGTTCGGCGAAGGTTATTGGGTTCAGAGTCATGGTGCACCAACAGGTTCCATCAGGAACTCATTGATTGAGATATTCATCGTTATTATTGAATAAGGTATAGTCTGATGGAATGAGGAATAACTGTCATAGTTTTGTAAGTGATTCTTTGATGGCTTAAAGTCTTTATCGTTTCGATAATATTCAAAAAAAAGTCTTATACATGTCTATTAATTTGTATGATACATTGATTTGATGATAAAAACTAAATCAAAGTAGATAATTCATTTTTCATATGTTCATATCGAGGAACTAATTCCATTCTTTTAAAAAATTCATCGGAATAATTCACTACTGTTGATATAGCCCATTTTGCACAACCATATCCAATGCATCGATTAGGGAAGAAGGGTCCACCTTTTACATAGGGGTTCGTATTGAATTTGTTTTTAAATTTATTTTCAAACTCTAGCGTTTTTGATTTTTGAAGTTTTTCATTTTCATCTAACCATATCCATTCTGGATCTGCATGTACCAATTCATTTCTTAATTCAACGAGAATCTTTAGTTCCCTTGAAATTATTTCTTCTTTAGAAATCGGAGATTTACCACCTAATTTAAGTGCAATATTATATTTTTCAAACATTTTGAGCCCAGATCTTCTGAAAAGATTCTCATCCTTCATAAATTTGACTGTGTTTATATATTGTTCATTAAGAATTCCCTCTTGATTATTAATACTACTCAATCGGATATTATGAGAGATATCATCAAAAAATTCATTGATTGTGGATTCAAAAAAGGCTATTGATAGGATTATTGATGATATACTATATGAATAATAATCATTTCTCGCTTTATCATCATTTAATTCTTCGTAGTTTTCTTCGAAATACCGTAATTTGTTTAAAAAATTAATTACTGAACTCAAATAAGTTACTGACATGTATTGCTTCGTGGCAAGAGAAACAGAGATCTTAGCTTCTACTTTTACATTCATGATAGAGAGTAGTTTTATAAATTAAAATATTTGTGGGTTTAAATTAGATTTATTACCAAAGGCTTTTTTAAAAGCATACTTGATGTTTTATAGATAATTACATGTTGAATTTATTAAAATCCGTTATTATTCTTATTCATTAGAATAATGAAAGAAATTTCGTTTTAACCGTAGACATCTATTCCATATTAAAATATTAATTTTTAATCTTCAATTTTAGAAATAGATTAAATTTTAAAATATTTCATAGATACGAGAGTTTTGGGTGTAACAAAGTTAGTATATACTAACTGAACATTGGTATGATCTGATATTGGTTAGGTATCTCTGACCGAGGTGGCGTTATGGTATTGGATGAGCGAGTGGTGAATCAGTATAGCACTATACTTCCCCAGGAGATCCGTCTTCCGGCAATGGCTCTCAAGGATGATAAGCACTGGGCAATATTTCTTTATCTTCTAGAAGCAGGAGAGAAGAGATTTGGTGAGATCGGGAGTGAATTCAATTATAATAGTAATAATGATCTCTACCCGGTCCTGAAGGATCTGGTTGAGGGCGGTCTTGTTCGCCGGTATGTGAAAGATGGGGATGAGGAGACAGACCGGAGGGCAACCTGGTATGAGGCTACCGACCTTGGCAGAAAGTACCTTGAATTACTTGAACGGTTAATACTTCCGGAGCCTGTTCCAGAAATAAAGAGATAAAATTGTGATGATAAAGACCGGACCATATACTGAGAGTACTACTAATCCCGGGGAATACCAGCGGAAAAATATCGGAGCGATATATGCAAAATAATGCGAATATTAAAGAATCTTTAACCAGAAATCTCAAGCAGAAAAAATATGTTTTTTATACCATTACTAACTCTAATTCAGTATCAGGGAGAGGAAAAACGGTGAGTAGAGATATGAAAAACCGATGGTGTACTTGTTAGGTTAAAGTTATTTAGGTCAGAGTCATGGTGCACCAGAATATAAATGAAATAAGTTATGATGTTATACAATTGAAATGTGTTGATATAATTCTGTGATAATCATGTTAGGTCCATTTAAAAATCTCTTTTCAAGACGATTAGCTAAACTTCAGGGGAAAGTTCCCGATTATTATAATCATGAAATAAATGGTAGACAACGTTATTCGATATTCAGTATTGTTTATGAATATGAAGAGAAACCTGGAAAATTAGATTACAATTACAATGAAATAAGAGAATGGAAATTACTATTCGAGAGAGAATTTGGAAAAAGTGTGGGATTTAGAGACGATAAATTAATAGAATATTTATCTCAATGTAAATTGGATGAATTCCTCTCGGCTTTAGAATTATTGATTATTGTAAAAATCAATCATGCTAAACAAAATGGAGAGAAATGGCAACGATTATCAGAATTTATCACAAAAATTAATAAATATTTTAATATAGAAAAAATTGGATTTGAAATTGTATATGTTGGTGATGAGGAACTTCCCCTAATGATTTTTCCCTTTGAATCAAAATTTCAGTTTTCGGAAACAATTCAAAAACCAAGATCTCTATTATTTAACAATCAATTTTCAGGTGCTTTGGATGAATTTGATCGAGCACTTGATGATTTTAGATTAGGAAAATTTGAAGACTGTATTCATAAAGCCAATAAGGCGTATGAAAGTACATTAAAAACAATATTAGAAAAAAAAGGAATCGGTTACAAGGAAACAGATCAAATACCAGCATTAGTAAAAGAAGTATTTAAAACCGATTTAATTATAAAAAATGCTCAAACTGTATTTGAGGGTTTAAATGGCCTATTTAATAATGGCCCAAATGTTATTAGAAATCTTGAAGGAATAGGACACGGACAAGGAGAAGAAATCAAAAAGATAGAACAAAGTTATGCCAAATTTGTTATAAATATTGTTGGTTCAATAACTGTATTTTTAGTAGAACGATATGAAGAAAGTAAATAGTATGGCATCAAAATTGATTTTGTCTATGTTCATTAATCCAAATCTTTTCATCGTCTTTGTTTAGTGAGCGGGTTGAATTATTTTGCCTGACAACATACTGTCTTGATTTCTCTCCGGTTTTATTTCGAAGCAGATATGCAGGAATTTTGCTTCTTTTTACCGAGATCAGAAGTAATGGTTTTTGTCTGAGGCGTATTATTTTGGAAGTAATTTTATCAGCAAACACTTTTCCAAGGTATTCTGATATCATATCTTCAAGGATCAACCGGTAATAATCCTCGCGATCAAATTTGCTTTTTATACGGTCCAAATCCTCATCGATTCCCTTAATAGATTTATCATCTTTTACCCCGATGAGAAGATCCCCTCCTTCGGTATTGAGAAAAGAAGCAATTGCTTTCATAACCCGGTATTTCATATCATTAAAAACAATCGGATGTTCCCTGTCATCCAGATCGTCAAAGACCCGGCCTGTAAGGGATTCTTTATATTCAAACGTCCTGGACTCTCCTTCCCTAATTAATAACTCGATTCGTCCGAGTTCTTCCATTGGCCATCCTTCCGGAGGGATTACCTGGTTTGTAAGAGCTACTGTTTTCCATTCCCGCTTGTCAGTAATATCCAGAATTTGCTCATCAGAAAGATTGATTAGATTCTTTTTCAAAAAGATTCCAAAATCCGGGAGTGCTTCATGAGAAACGAATTTCTGACTATGAGCATGAAGTACATGAAGTTCTGGATTTCCATGCAGAAGATCCCAGTTAAACATCCACCGATATACATGTTGAGCTGATAGATCAACAATATTCGAAATCTCATTTTTTGTAATATAATCCAATAGGACGTTTGTAAGAAGGTTATCCTGTTGCCAGTTATTTAAGAATGAAGGTACGTCTTCCAAGGGACATTCGTATAACTGGATATATTCCGTCGGAGTGACTAAACCAAAAAGACCCGATAGAATTAAGCAGTGATGACCAGAGGAGAGAAGGTCTTTCTTTCCATCTTCACCAAGATTTGAGTAGAATCTTCCCCGATATAACCATAATGCAGGGATATAACGGGCAGAGCTTTCTTTTGCCCCAAAATCTTTTCCCGGCTGGATTTTTGCATTGTATGGGTGATCAATCAGTTTTTGATCGTTATTACTTTCGGTCCGAATTAGGTTTAATGCCTGATTTCTACCCAATATGAGTAATTTTTTTGCTTCAGGTGTGAGCCAGGTAACGATAGAATTCTCTTCCCGATAAAGACCACTTCCAGGTGCTTGGTCATTTTTTGTTCCGGAGCAGATAATCAGGAAGAGGGTTTTGGTGGTTGGAGCGTATTGAAGAGTCATTTTTTCTTGAGTTTCATTAGTTTCTGTTCAATTAACTTTCCATCTTCTTCCGGAAATTGATTCAAAGCATTCTGGAAAAAGCCCTGCCAACCCTTTAGACTATTAAGTCTGGTAAATATCGTAAGATCATCAAAAAGAGATTTTACTGTAATGCCCAAATCCGGTTCAAGAAAAACCAAAGTCTTTACTTTAAACCTGATGGGATAATCAGCATCTTTCCAGACTGGGGAATTATCCAAATATGATTCCAATTGTATTTCTAGAACCCCTGCAAAAGTTCCTACTTTTGAGATATAACAGAGCAATTTATCTCCGGATTTTAATTTCTTTGCACGATTCTCCTTGTTCTTTGTTGTACCATAAATCTCTCCACCGGCATCAAGGAATTCCTGCCAGGTGAGTGAACTAATGAGAGCGAGATAATAATTAGGCATTTAAATTCTCCTGTTTTTTTCTTTCTGATGCAATTTTTTTCTCAATCAACCTTCCATTATCATTTACATAAACTCCCAAAATATCATATGGAGGAGAGAATATTTGTTCGAAAAAACATTGTTCGTCATCAGTTGGAATAAATGAATATATATATCCAAATAGTTTTGAACGAGCATCAATACTAAATTTAAACCCTGCTGGATGAATTTTATAGTGAGGTGCATTATAGATCAAATATTCTGCAATTTGTGCAAATCCATGCCCATGAATTATTGAAATTGAAACCAAATAATTTATCATCTCTAAATGAGATACAATCGCTAAAAATAATGCGCCTAATGAATTCCTCACATTTTCATACGTCGCAGATTTGATAAACCCATTATGTTTGACACCGTTATATTCTATCCACCATTGAGGAGAATTTTCCTGATTCCAATTATCAAATGGCATGAAAACGTGCTTGTATATTGGATAAATGTGATGAACTTTTTTAGATGAAAGGGTGTAATATTGATTAAAAATTGTTTCGATATTCTTTATTGAGGCATTTTTGGGATTATTTCTAATCTTTTCTAATGCTAATTGACCTTCAATATTGTCGAATATTTTACAATGTGAAGCTGATTTGAAAAAAGATTCAAGGGAAGTACATGAACGAATTAATAAATCGTCAAGATAAGGTGAAGTAATTTGTGCATGTTCATCAGAGAAAGGAACATATTTTTCAAATTCTAAAAATGCTTCTTCCAGAATTAAATATCTAGCCCATATTTTTACAGTATCTAATGCCATTTTAAACCTGTTTTTTTAATCTCGAATTACTCCAGTAGGCAATTCATTTAGTTTTCTAGAGATTATAGCCAAGATCATTAAAATCGTTTTTAAAACATTTATCACAGTCTTCAAATTCTGGAATCAAAAGGTCATTCAAATTGGATCTATGACAATGATAATTAAAATATCGTGCGGTCCATTGATATTTTTGAAAAATAGAACCCTCTGTTGATTTTAAATTTTCTAGAATAAAATCCCTAACATGCTTCAAGCTTCGAAGATGATCTGAATTATATGCTTTAAGATAATCAACAAAAAAAGTCCCATAACAATCTCTTATTATGAAATTTTTTTCGAGATTTGTTATATCAATATTATCAAATATTTTTTTATCAATGACTATTCTAGGATAAGGATCGCTCTGTTCTAGGTTATATGCATGCAAATGGGCAGGTCCTGTAACAATGTTTTTACTAATATAACCATATCCATGAGTAATTCCCCCCCTTACTAAAAAATTTTCAAATCCATCATATTTCCAATCTGAAGTACATTCATATTGAGAATAAGCTAATTGGGCTAAAAGAATTTCAAAAAAATTAGTAAGTGTTAATTTAGGATTTTCTGAACCTTCTCCAGAAATAAATATACTGACATTATCTGAATATGATATTGCTCCCCAGACTCCACCATCTAAACATGTTTGATATTTATCTGTCTGTTCTGCAAATCTACCATGATGACCGAGTGAAGATTCAAAAAAATAAATTAGTGCATTTATTCTATTGATTTTTTCAGTATCGGCATTTGATTTTGGAGTATTTACTTTAAAAAAGTTGGATAGACCCAAAAAATCGACAAATACCATTATTCCTTCAATGCATTCGAATTTTTTATCTGATTCTTGATTCATACAATTTAACCTCCAATAGTTCTTTCAATTATTTGGCTCATTTTTCTTCCTTTAGCAAAAGGAGTATCCCCATAAACCATATTATCTCTATCATCTACAATACTCATTAATCGTGGATTTCTTATTGGAGGATTTTTTGAGAATAAAACTAAATCTTTTTGATATTTTTTTAATTTTCGATTAATCGCATGATTTATTTTAAGAAAGGAAAATTTTACATTAAAGTCATACCCTTTTAATCTTACTGCGATAATTTGAGCATCCTTGTCTCTAATCTTAATTTTTTTTAATATTTTTTCTTCTCTTACTTTCTCTGGTTTCAATTCTTTGTTTTCATGTACGAATTTTATTAAATCAGGGCAGTATGATTTGTCAGAAAAAAATAGATTATTCCCTGTAGAAAAAAGTTGAAGCAAATTTATCTTTTCTATATCGATTCTTTTCGATAATTGAATAAGATCTTGATTGGTTGGAGAATATTCATACGAATCTGAATCTATAAACAATAAAGCTAATTTAGGATGAAATGGAAACCATATTTGCAAACCAGGTGATTGTAATCCAGAGGAATACTCTCGATATAACGAAAAATTATTGTTTAAAACGACTGGATTCTCTCCAATGATATAATTAATATCAGATAAATTTTCTACGATAAATATATCCAAATCGGATATTAGTGGATAATCGATATCCGCTTCTATAATATCAAAAATCCATAAATTTTCAGAATGATCGAGAATTTCTTTATTTGCCTGATCTAAATCTAAATTATGTGATTTTAATAAAGGTAGAATAAATTGTGAGTATTTATTCACCCAAAGATATTCCCATAAGTCGATCCCATCATCACGTTTATTTCTTGTTCGGTCTTTTTGTAAGGTTATTGAGAATAATAAATCATGTAACTCTTCTTTATTTAAATTCTTAACTGTTTTTTCTGAAAGAATTTTTGTATACAATTTAGCAATTTTTCCTTCAAATTGAGATAATTGACTTTCTATCTCTAAATTTTGTCCATAAAAATACGATTCCTGACAAATGGAATTAATAGAGACTGGATTGCATTTATTGGAATCGAAGTTGTACGAGTAAATAATATCGCCGTCTTCGGCGAAATTTCGAAGATATAATTTTGGGACATAATGTTGTCTTTTATTTGGAGGCATATTATCCTAACAAAGATATCTTACTTTTTTTAAAGAAGTCGATTAGCATTATATCATTTGGTGTAACAAATGGGAGATTTAATAAACTAGAATCATTATTTCTTTGGAAAATAACCAAATTTAGTCAACTTTTCAATTATTAACGATACCAATTGATCTGGGTCAGTATCATTTAAATTTATATATCCCACAGTGGGTAATAATCCAGGTATTTCAGTGTCATCAAACCGGGCAGGAAGAATGTAATCGCGATTTATGGTGATAGACTTTGAAAATGCCGCTTTTCGCTCAACGTTAGTCCACATTTTATTTTTATAACTTTCTGAAATAAACATCACTACAAAATTTGAACCTTCTTGGTATATTTCTGTTAGATGATCAACTAGATTTTTTCCCCATAGTTCAGATGTTTCAAAAGTATCATAAAAAACGGATATATTCTGTTTTTTTAATAAATTTGCTACTTTCTCAACATATTCTCGGTCTTCTCCTGCGAAGGATAAGGCAACATCATATTTTTTCTCTTCAGGGATGCCCTGTATTTCAGGAAGATTATTAAAATATACCTCAATTTTTTTTAATGTTGAAGTAGACATCCCTAATCTATTTGCAGCATTTTTTTTTGAACCACTTTCTCTAATAAATTCAGACAAACCTGTTATTGCTCTTGATTTACCTACAACATTTCCCCATTTTTGGATTTCTGCAGTTCGTAATCCAGTACTCATTACACCATATCCAGCATACCGATTATAAATCGCTTGTAATGCATCTTTAAAATTCCAACTCGGATCAATTATTATTGCCATTGTTCGTACTCAGTCATATTTTCAAAACAACCTCATCTGCCCGCCTTTCAGATCCATCTGCCCCTCTGCCTTCTTCATCACCTGTTCTACCTCATCTCCACTCTTCATCATCCGCTCAAACTCCTCATCACCAAGAATCGCCCGGGCATGCCGTTCACATTCCGCCCAGGACTCATCAACCGATCCTTCAAGTTGCCAGTCCAGGAACCGGGGACCAAGCCGATCCCGGACCGGAACTGTGATCCCATCCGGTGTATCAAACACAACAGTCCCATCTGGTCGGATTGCATAGGTTATTGTTTCCGGAATCATCCAACCATCACCGTCATTAAGGCCACAGAAGACATCCAGACCCATATCCTTCAGATCGGCAAATGCTTTCAGGGCTAGAACCGTATGCCTGAGCTCCGGTGTTTCAGTCTGATCAACCCGCCAGAATCCCTTTGGGTCCAGAGTTTTTTTGATAACTTTGAGATGTTCAGTTTTGTATGCACAGTCTTTCAGAATCCAGGCTAAATCTTCGTAGTCAAGGCCATATAGTTCAGCAATGATGGCATCGAGGATACAGCGGAGACGGAGACGTTCGTGAGGAGTGATAGCCCAAAGAGTTTTCCATTTTTCGGATTTAGATTTATTAAATATTGATAACCATAGTGGGGCAAAAATATTGTTACTTCCAGATAATTTTAAAGTTAGAAGACCTACTTTTGAGGATAATAATTGAGAATTTCTTTTAAGGATTGGAATTTCAGATAGGAAAAACCAATTTACATTATTTTGACTGATTTTTATTCTTAATATTCTATCTGCGACAAATGATTGAAGAATACCACATAAAAGGAGATCATAGTAAATATCCCCACTTGATAATCTTGCGATAGAATTACCTGCTGGGAATGGAGGTAATATTGTTGTAATAGTGCTTCTTTGATTAACCGCATTTTGAACTGCTCGAATACAGGAACGGTAATCACGAGATATTGGATCCATTTCACGTGACAATGTTGATGATATTAAATATTGACTGTATATTTCTTTATGATTCCAATCAAGGTCATCCCATATTGAATGTAAAGATGAACCAGAAACATATCTGGAATGAGCAAAATCTAATTGCCAAATCATTAATCCTTGATATAATGGTAAAGCGATATCTCCTGCAGGCCCGATCTCCTTTCCATTGTAAATTAACTCAGGATTTTCATCTTTAGGGGGATGCCATCGACCATACTCATCTGGTGAATATCCTTTATTTTTCCACCAATCTACCGGAGGGAAAAGATGTGAGTCATTAGTCATGTGAAAACCGGCGGAATACTTTATCCCCCACCCATTCTCATCTTGATCACCAAGTAGAATCGAATTTGAAAAAATTTTATCAAAAATTTCGAGATCACGGTGTGATTTAATCTCTAAAAGTGTTCTTGATTTTGGACTGAAGGAGTGAATTTGAGTCGCGGTATATTCAATAGAATATTGCCAAGGATTCTCCCAGGAAGAAGGCTCTTGATGCATGAATGCGGTTCGAATTATATTTGTTCTCCCTCCTTTTGTTATCACTAATGAACAAAATTTGAAGCGATAATAAATTTGGAATATTCGTTTTCGGTTTTCAAATCCAAAAAACCATTCCCAGTCACAATTTTCGATAAATAATGAACGTAACGACGCTGTACCATCATCGGTAATAATACCTGATGGTATGATCATCCCTAATCTACCTTTTTTTTCACATAATGCATAAGAAATTTCTAAGAATAATTTGTAAGTATTAAGATCAGCAGACCCTTGATACCTGAAAGGATGTTCATTATCTGCATATGATTCATGTTTTTCTCTTTTTGTTCTCCATCTTTCATGAAGTGTTACGGTTTCTACAGATCTTCTTGACAAAGAAAATGCTTTCCGACTATTGTTGGGATCACCAAATGGGACTGTCGAATTGGAGATCCAATTTCCCATTTCTTTGAACCTTCCAATATACAATAACCAGGCATCTTCAATCCCAGAATCTCGGTTAAATAGTTCTTTTTGAATTGTAAGAGCATCCTGCTTACCACGAGTCCGAAAAATGGGATCATATAATGAAAAAAACTCCTGGGATTTCGGTTTCGAGATCTCCCACGGAGGATTACCTAACACCGCATCAAACCCACCTTTCCGGACAAATACATCGGGAAACATCAACTCCCAATGGAAGAACTTCATCTCATCGGCAAGTTGCCGGGAATATTTCCGAATCTCCTCAGTCGGCTGGTAAAAAAGATCCGGAGTCGGGGCAATTCCTTTCTCATACCATTTACCCGGCCAGAACCAGATGGCACACCAGAGATCACATGCTTCCTTAAGGGCGACAATATCAGGATGCTCAAGGAAATTCTCTTTCCATTTCTGCTCCCGTTCCTCGCTTACATCACAGATGGACTGATTATGGATCTCATCGAGAATCTTTACCGCTTCAGAATAAACACGGCGAACCTCCTCATCATTTCGGACATCAATCGGAGCAATACCTCCGGCCTGTAATATCCTGACCATCTGGGGCTTTACTTCGGTGTCCCTAATCTCCTTGAGTTTATTTGCCCATTTTTTGGCAGGATGATGAACTCCTGCATGTTTCTCATCTCCGGTCTCCCGCATCCATGCCATTACCGGGTACTCGGATACATTATCGAGCCAGCACCCGACCAGGCTGTTCCCTACATGGATTTTATGGTCAAGGAACGAGAAGGGCAATTTCTCATCCATCGTCTCGATCCAGAGTGAGAGTTTCCCCAGTTCCACCGCAACAGGATTGAGATCAACCCCGTAGATGCACCGTTCGACCACGTACCGTTTCAACCGTGCTTTCGTTCTGGGTTCAAATGATTCTTCATCACATGTGGAGGGAAAGAGTTCATCAGCTCCTGCCCCTGAGGATTTATGCCCGAATGGAAGAGTCAATACCTGTTTTTCCTTCTGATTCTTCGGTATCAGACCATGATACCAGAGACTTTCATAGAGTGCATCAGAGAGGAACCGGAGGGCAGCAACCAGAAAACTTGCCGACCCCATTGCCGGATCACAGACTTTCAGGGCAAGAATCTCCTCAGGAGTTTTTGGTGTCAGAATTCGGTCTGGGCCTTCTCCTTCGATAGAATAGGCAAGCGGTTCAAGCGTCCGGTGAACAGTGGGGGCCGCTAATTGTGGTTTGGTATAGAACGAACCAGAACCTTTCCGGGTTCCACTGGACCGGATGAGATACATCTCTCCAGGTAACACCACCCGGTCTTCAGAGATAAAGGACCGGGCACGTTTTCTGACCTGCCGAGCATATTCAGCAGGGTCAGCCTTCTTTCCTTTAGGTTTTTTTACAAGACCGGCAACTTCCACTACTCGTTCCGCCCAGGAGATTATCTCGGAAGAGACTCCGGATGACTCGATGACCGGCACATCTTCTTCTATATCAGATTCTTCCTCTTCTATCTCTTCAGTCTGTTCCTCCTCATCCTCACCATCTTCTTCCTCTTCTTCTGACTCTTCCTTCTGTTCTTTCCCCAGTTTTTTTATCAGATCTTTCAGTTCAGCATCAGTAAGTCCCTTGAGAAGAGAGAAGGGAAGGGCAGGTTGGTTTCCGAGATTAAGGAAAATGATTGCCTCTTTTTCAGGCTTTACAACCCGGAGCTGATAATCAAGCAGACCCTCATACATCATCCCGATGTATTCAGTCCGAAGGTCTGAGAAATCAACTGCTCCACTAACCATCCGGGTAGATCTCCCAATTTTTGTCTTGATCTTACCGACCTTGAGCAGTTTCAGGATCTCAAATATCACTGCATCCGATATTGAAGCCCGATTATCCTCGTATAGAGAGACAGCACGGAGAATAGGATCAGTACTTTCATGATTCCCACTCTGGAAAAGAGTCCCTCCATATGCAGGCATGGGGAGATCCGGAAGGTCACTCCCATCATACAGGAGACGAAAGAGCGAAAGAAGCCGTGACCAGGCCTGATACTGCTCACCAAGAGCAGGTTCACCTTCAACAGATGCTGCATTTTTCAGAGAGATAAAGAGTCCTTCAATCCCATACGACTCATAATAAGCAACCTGGTCAGTCGGTAAAAGGCCTCGTGCCTCTGCAAACAGAACGACTACAAGCCGCATTATCAGCCGGATGGAAGCCTGGTATAGAGCACTCTGCTGATCAGCATCAGAAAGGATCTCTCCGGTAGCAGGATTTGTCGCAAGCATCTGCCGGAGTTCAGGATAATCTCGTAATCGTTTATCCAATGCCTTCAGGAGTTTTTCAACCGCCTGCCTCGTCTGTTCACCAAGGACTTGGGAAAGTTCGCCTTGTTTTGTCCTGCTCTTCTGAATTGCCGAAAGAAGAGGAAATGGATCATCCCGTGGCTTAGTACCGAAAGGACCACAGAG
>Ga0302251_1001291_pt1 | contig 15931 bp, 13 predicted proteins | sample AAG_RA_Gln_MG_FD_193534 | JGI IMG/M metagenome (GOLD analysis project Ga0302251, IMG submission 193534) | Enriched activated sludge microbial communities from anaerobic digester in WTTP, New Holstein, Wisconsin, United States - AAG_RA_Gln | ecosystem: Engineered > Bioreactor > Anaerobic >...
GAAGGTCAGATTGGCTGAGGTCCGTTCCCGCTCTCCGCAGAAGGCCCTCCGGGGCCTTTTGCCGGACCTGCTTCCCACCATTCAATCTGGCCAATTGGGCTTCAAAGAAAGTGGCCCCTAACACCTGCAGTCCGCCGGCCTCCAACAAGAGTACTCGCTCCTCCACCTCGAATGGTGGCGCACCTGCTGCGAGCCCGGCCCCATCTGCGACGGCCGCGAGGCCGGCGGCGCGCGCGTGACCGTCCAGTTCCTGGACGGGGCCGGCCGGCCGTCCCTGTACACCTTTGACCTCTTTACCCGCGGCGGCGCCTACTGGGGCGGGGCCATGGGCTACCCGGCCCGCCAATGGGCCCTGCGCGACGTCTACCCGGCGGCGGACGAGCCGCTCTTTTGGCGGCTCGTCTACGAGCCCGCCGTGCGCTCGCTCGACGCCGCCGCGGCGGAGGAGTAGCGCGCACTCGAGTGCGCGCAATCGGGCATGCAAGGCATTGCCGGCCGGCCTTCTACCGGCTATCATGGGTACGACTCGTATCCATCCTGTATCCTGCACCTTGGCAACCGCGGCAGATCTCGTCTTTACGCATCACGCCTGCCCTCCGGGTCAGGCCATTCCAACCACTGGAGGAGGTTTCCCCATGGCCAAACGCATCGGCGCCATCGTCTTTATCTACTTTTGCGTCACCGTCGCCTGGCTCACCCTGGGCGGCACCATGACCGACCGCACCTACCGCCTGGAAGCCCCGCTGCGCGCGAGCGTCGGGGGCCTGTGGGGCAATCCCCTGCACCAGCAGGCCCCCACCATCACCTACAAGCTGCCGCGGTTGAACGCCGCGGGCGAGACCGTCTACATCGCCTCGACCATGGATGCGCAGATCGAGTCCAGCAACATCACCGTCGAGCTCGACCTCGACCACCGCCTCAAGGGGCTGCTCTGGTACGCGACCTACCGCGTGCACTTTGCCGGGGCCTACGTGATCGTCAACGATTCGCCGGAGACGTGGCAGGTCGATTTCACCTTCCCCCTGCCCGATTCGAGCGCGATCTATGACGAGTTCCACATCCTGGTGGGCGAGAGCGAGGTCAAGGACCTGGCCATCGACGACAAGGGCCATGTCGTCCGCCAGTTCGAGCTGGCGCCGGGCCAGCGCCAGACCGTCGCCGTGCGCTACACCAGCCAGGGGATGGACGAGTGGTGGTACTATCTCGGCGACAACGTCACCCAGGCGCGCAACTTTTCCCTGGTGATGACCACCAACTTTGGCCAGATCGACTTTCCCCAGGACAGCATGTCGCCGGTGCTCAAAGAAGAGGTCCCCGGCGGGTGGCGCCTGACCTGGTCGTACGGCAACCTGCTCTCCGGCCGGCCGATCGCCATGACGATGCCCAAGCTGCTCAACCCCGGCCCCTGGGCGAGCAAGGTCATCTTTTTCGCCCCCGTATCGCTCTTTCTCTTCTTCTTCCTGCTCTTTCTCTTTACCACGGTGCGCGGCGTCAAGGTCCACCCCATGAACTATTTCTTCATCGGCACGGCCTTTTTCGCCTACCACCTCCTGCTGGCCTACCTGGTGGACCATATCTCGATCCACCTGGCCTTTTGGATCTGCTCGGCCGTCTCCATCTTCCTGGTCGTCACCTACATGCGCCTGGTCGTCGGGGTACGCTTTGCCCTGGTCGAGGTGGGCATCGCCCAGTTTGTCTACCTGGTCCTCTTCTCCTACACCTTTTTCTTCGAGGGCTATACCGGGCTGGCCATCACGATCATGTGCATCGTCACCCTCTTTGTGGTGATGCAGTTCACCGGGCGGCTGGACTGGGAAAAGGTGTTTCGCAAGGGGCCGCCGGCCGGCAACAAGGAGCAGGGGGCCGTCCCCCCGCCCGCCGCGGCCGCGGCAACGCACACAGAAGGGGCAGGTAGATAGGTTACAGTTGACAGTTGCCAGCTGGCCAGTCACCCGGCCGGGCGGTGTGGAAGCAGGTCCGCTTCCGCGCCGCCCGGCCGTTTGGCGTCCCGCCGCCGTAGGGGAAACGTAGGGCAGGCGTAGGGCGCCGCGCCGGCCGGCCGGCTATACTGACGATGGGCCAGGCACCGCTGCGGAGCGCAGCGTTCCACCTCTCGTCCCTGCTCCGCCGCCACAACCCTGGCGCCCATCTCGGAGGTGCGCGGTGATGACCGGAAAGCAGATGAGCTTCTCGCTGCCCCAGCCCCTCGTGGTTCCCCGGATCGAGCCCGGCCCGCGGCCGGCGCTCTTTGCTCTCGTCGCGCGGCTGCTGGCCCCCACGGACCACGTCCAAAGGCGGCTCCGCCAGGCCCGCGCCAGCCTGGAGCAGGCCGTCGCCCGGCTGGAGTGCAGCTTCCAGGATGAATAACCGTTGCCAGCCGAACCGGCAACCCGAATTTGCGCCGGCCCTCACCCTGTGCTATACTGCCCCCAGCCGGCCCGCGGGCCGAGCCCTTGCCTGGAGTGAACGATGTGCGGTATCGTCGGCTACGTGGGCTCTCAACCGGCCCTGCCCATCCTCTTGCGCAACCTCAGCCTCCTCACCTACCGCGGCTATGATTCGGCCGGGGTGGCCGTCACCTACGACAACACCTTTTACCTGGCGAAAAAGGCCGGCAAGGTCCGCAACCTCGAGGCCGAGATTGGCGACGCCTCGCAGGTCCTGGGCACAGTCGGCATTGGCCACACCCGCTGGGCCACCCACGGCCCGCCGACCGACGTGAACGCCCACCCCCACACCGACTGCAAGCGCCAGATCGCCCTGGTCCACAACGGCATCGTCGAGAACTATCACTCCCTGAAGCAAGAGCTCCTCGCCCGGGGGCACACCTTTGCCTCCGAGACCGACACCGAGGTCCTGGCGCACCTGATCGAGGAGCACTACCAGGGAGACCTGACCGCCGCCGTGCGCCAGGCGATGCAGCGCGTGCGCGGCTCGCTGGCCATCGCCGTCGTCAGCCGCGACGACGAGACCAAGATCGTGGCCGCCAAGCTGGACACCCCGCCCCTCATCATCGGCCTGGGCCGGGGCGAGAACCTGATCGCCTCGGACATCCCCGCCCTCCTGGAGTACACCAACAAGGTCTATATCCTGGAGGACGGCGAGATCGCCGAGGTCACCAGCGGCGGCGTCAAGATCTCGTCCTTCCGCGAGCCGGCCGGCCGGCGCGTCTACGAGCGCCAGGTCACCCTCATCGAGTGGACCGCCGAGATGGCCGAGCGGGGCGGCTATCCCCACTACATGCTCAAAGAGATCCACGAGCAGCCGGCCACCATCCGCGACACGCTGCGCGGCCGGCTGGACACGGAGCGCCGCCAGGTTTTCCTGGAGAACTTTGGCCTGGCCCCGCGCCAGGTCCAGGAGGCCCGCCGCCTGACGCTCGTCGCCTGCGGCACCGCCTACCACGCCGGCCTGGTGGGCAAGTACCTCTTTGAGGAGTACCTGCGCCTCCCCACCGAGGTCGACGTCGGCTCCGAGTACCGCTACCGCCACCCCATCGTCGACCCCGGCGACATCGTCGTGGCGATCAGCCAGTCGGGGGAGACGGCCGACACCATCGCCAGCGCCCGCGAGGCGCAGTCGCACGGCGCGACGGTCGTCGCCATCACCAACGTCGTCGGCAGCACCATCTCGCGCCTGGCCGACGCCACCCTCTACACGCGGGCCGGCCCCGAGATCGCCGTGGCCTCCACCAAGGCCTTTGTGGGGCAGCTCGTCGGGCTGAACCTCCTCCTCCTGTACTTTGCCCAGTTCCGGCTGCCGCGCCGCCCGCCCGCGCTGGAAAAGCTGCTCGACGAGCTCGGGCTGCTCGCCGACAAGACCCAGCGCATCCTCGACGACCCCGCGCCGATCCAGGACCTGGCGCGGCAGCTCGCCCCGGCCAAGGCCTGCTTCTTTATCGGGCGGCACGTGGACGAGCCGATCGCCCGCGAGGGGTCGCTCAAGCTCAAAGAGATCTCCTACATCCACTCCCAGGGCTATGCCGCCGGCGAGCTCAAGCACGGCACCCTGGCGCTGATGGAGCCCGACACGCCGGTGATCGCCCTGGCGACCCAGCCCGGGCTGTACGAAAAGATGCTCAGCAACATCCAGGAGGTGCTGGCCCGGCGCGCGCCGGTGATCCCGCTCGTGCAGCAGGGCAGCGCGGACGTGCTGGCCCTGCAAGGCCGGCGCATCGAGATCCCCCGGACGCACGATTCGCTGGCCCCCATCCTGGCCGTGGTCCCGCTGCAGCTGCTGGCCTACTACTGCGGCGTCGAACGGGGCTGCGATATCGATCAACCGCGCAACCTGGCCAAGAGCGTAACCGTCGAGTAGCGCGGTCGCCGTTGCGCGTTTGCACGTTTGCGCGTTTGCACGTTTGCACGTTGTCACCTTTCCCGCCCTGGCTGCGGGCGCAGTCGAACGGAGCACACCGATGGGCTTTTGGAAATGGTTCGTCCCCGGCATGAAAATCAAGCGCTGGCTGGCCTGCCTCTTTGCCGGCATCCTCTGCCTGGCGTTGGGGGTGGCCTATGTACTGGTGCACTTTTACCGCGAGGCCCACTTTCCCGCCTGGACCTATTACGTCACCCTCCAGTTCATCCCCCGGGCGGTGCGCGGCGCCATCTTTCTCGTGCTGGGGGTGGGCCTGATCGTGCTCGCGCTGGACCGCCTCAGCCGGACGCTCCTGGCGGCCCTGGCCCCGCGGCAAAAGGGCAGCCTGGCCGAGGCCGTCTACCAGTACCAGCGCAGCGAGCGCGGCAAGCGCGTGGTCGTCATCGGCGGGAGCACCGGGACGATGCTGCTCCTGCGCGCCCTGCGCCGCCTGGCGCGCGACCTGCACGTGCGCGTGCTCATCACCGGGCTGGAGAGCAGCCGCATCTTTTCGCGCCTGGAGGAAGAGCTCCGCGCCACGAGCGGCCGCGTCCTCTTTCCCACGCAGGAGGATGTGGCGATGTATGCCGAGCTGGCCGACGGGACGCTCCTCCTGGGCGAGGACGCCATCGGCGCCGCGGGGAAGGCCGCCCCGATCCGCCGGGTCTTCCTGGGGCGCAAGATCAAGGAGGCCGGCGTGCTCGGCGGCGGCTTCCAGCAGCTGGCGCAGCAGTCGCAGGCCGGCCTGGAGGCCAACCCCGAGGCCCTCGAGGCCCTCGAGCGCGCCGACCTCATCATCCTGGGGCCGGCCAGCCTCTACACCGGCATCCTGCCCGTCCTCACCCCGCCGCTCGTCGCGGCCATCCGCCGCAGCCGGGCGGCCAAGCTCATGGTCGGCAACATCATGACCGAGCCGGGGCAGACGGAGGGCTACTCCCTTTCCGACCATCTCCAGGCCCTGCACCTGCACGCCGGCTTCAGCCCGGACTTTGTGCTGGTCAACACCGGCGCCGTCTCGGACCGCGTCCTGGCCCGCTACCACCAGCTGAACGCCGCGCCGCTGCGCTACGACCCGGCGGTAGACCGGCCGTCGGCCTCGCTCTCCTTCGAGGGCGACGCCGAGACGATCCTGGTGGAGGGGGCCATCCTCCTGCAGCGCGACATCGTCGCCGAGATCCGCGACGACATCCCCACCCTCGTGGACGGCCGCATCGAGAAACGCACCATGGTCGTCATCCGCCACGACGACGAGAAGCTGGCCCGGGCCATCGGCGAGCTGATCGAGTGCCAGCTGGCCTGGGGGTATTCGGCGTAGGGCAACCGCAAACTCGGCGGTTTTGCCTGTCAAGTCGAGGCACGGTGGCGAGATATGGCCTCAACCTTGCTGCCCACGGATCCCTCCGATCCGGGGTGTTCTCCTGCAGGATACGCTGGTTCGGCCACGGTAATGATCGTGAATCACACCAACACAAGCCGCGTGTGCTTCGGATCCACTCCTGGGGGTGACTGGTCGGCTAGCTTCAATGCGTTTCCTTTCTTTGCCGGCCCCTGACGAGCCAGTAATCGCGAGTCGCAGGTAACTGGTCGCGCCCGGCTGAAAGGATCAGGAGGAAAGACGGTGAATAGAGATCTGCTCCTGGCCATCGTCGCAATAGGTCTTGTCTTGGGAGGCTGTGGCGAAATACCTACCATGCCTCCGGTAGCGTCGAACGACCCGCGGGCACCAACGGCAGCTTCTACCCCTGGGACGGGCACAACGCCTGGACTGACGACACCTGCTCCTATAACGTCACTGCCGACACCCTGGCAACTTCCGACCTTGCCGATCAGCGCCCCGCAGCCCCCGCCGATCCAGCCGACACCGTATGCGCTGGAAGCGGCCCTACCCTCCGATTTCGCCGTGGCTTACTTCCGGGGCGGTACGATCTGGACCCTACGATCCGGGAACGGTCTGCTGCAAGAGCAATTCCTGGCGAGCGTGAACCCCGGGGGCCAGATTACCCAGGTGGCCCTTTCCCCCGACGGCCGCTTCCTGGCCGTGAGCGCGGGGGATTGGTAGAATGACCCACCGTTTTGTTCTATCTACATTGTCGGCCTGGATGGGTCGATAAGGCTCTTGGAGCGCCCGGAAATCCTGGACATTGCCCGGTTTGGTGATTGGAGTCCTGATAGTAGCGAGATCCTGGTGAGAACCTCGGCAGACGGCTGGCTCCTTAGTCTGGATGGCGCTACTGCTCGCCTGGTTAGCTTCTGGGAATGTGACGAAGGGGCTGCTTTCTCCCCCGATGGGCGGTACGTCTTTTGCTCTGGTAGTATTCATACTGCGCTAGGCAGGATCGAGGTAAGCGCCGGGTTACCAGGTCCGATGGACAGTCTCATGTCTCGTCAGCAGCCACGGGGAGGCGTCTTCGCCCGAAACTTTGCCTGGTCGCCCAACGGCCAGCGCGCCGCCTTCACCTGGGACAGGCTCGTCCTCCCCCTCTACGGCGAGGGGCAGCTCTGGATAATGAACGCCGACGGCTCCGGCCTGCGCGCACTGGGCCGGGAGGACACCTACGATTTCGCCCCGGCCTGGTCTCCGGACAATCGCACCATCGCCTTCGTCCGGCGGGAAAACCCGCCGGAGGACATAGCCCCGCTCCAGGACCGCACTGCGCTGGTGAGCAGTATCTGGCTGATTGACGCCGAGACAGGGCAGGAGACAGAGCTCCTCTCGTCGGCCGGGCAATATGCCCATTGGTCTCCCAGGTGGCTGCCCGACGGCGCCGGCCTGCTCCTGCTCTCCGACCGCGGCGGGACCGCCGACCTCTGGTTCATCCGCTCCGACAGCACGGGGCTGCAGCAACTGACCAGGGAGGGTGGGCTGGACGGAGAGATCGCCATGATACCGCGGTAACGGCGGGGAGGAGGAAGCGATGCGTCCTGGTCTCCGGCTTTGGTGATGCTCTTGTTCGTTCTCGGGGGATTCCTGCCAATCGGTGTGGTCCTGGGGATCTCTGCCGCGCCAGCGAGGCAACAGACGGCGCCGCCCACCGTGACGCCGACGCAGTCGCGCACCCCTGGTCCTCCGAGGACCGTCTTCCCCGGAAGGTTATCCTCCCCTCGAGCCGCCTACATCTACGCCTACCCCGAGCCCAAGCCCCAGCGCAACCCCGGGGCCCAGCCCGACCCCGACGCCGACACGTAGTCCCCAGCCGAGCCTGCCCCCCACGCCCGGAGACACGTTTCCGCCGGTAACAATCTGCTATCTACAAGGTTCCATCGGCGAGAACGGGTGGCACATTTCTCCCGTTCTGGTGACGCTTTCCGCTACTGATGAGGGTTCTGGCGTCAGATACACCTATTACCGTCTCGATGGGCAGGCGTGGCTGGAATACACTGTCCCCTTTCTCGTCCATACTGAGGGGTACTTCCCGCTGGAATACTATTCTGTGGACTATGCTGATAACGTGGAGCAGACGAAGAACACTCCCTTTCAGGTTGATCTGACTCCCCCAGTATCAAGTGCCTCTTCCCCCATTTACGACAACAGTAGCCCCATCCCAGTGGGTTGGACCGCTGTGGACACCACCTCCGGCGTGGCCAGCACCGTGCTGTGGTACCGCTTCGACGGCGGCGACTGGACGGACAGCGGGCTGCGCCAGGGCGGGCCGGCCGGAGCTGGCGCGGGGGCCCCAGAAACCGGGTCCGCTGATTCTGCTTCCAGAAGGGCGAGAGCGAACCGGCAGTATCCGCCGCCTCCCGCCTACGATACCACCTTCCCGCCATTCCCCCACAACCTTGTCCTCCTACGCCGGCGCGGGCCAGGGGCGGCCAAGCACTCGACCCCCGGCACGGCGGCCACTGCTTGACAGGACCTGCGCGGCCGCATAGAATGGTTGTGGCCGGTGGGGTTGAGCCCCCCCGCTAGACCCGTCGCGGAGGCGTAGTCCATTGGTGCCGACACGGCCACGCGGCACTTGGCGCGCCACGCCCCCGCGAGTGGGCCGCCTTCCGGGCGGGCCGCTCGCACGCCCGCCACGGCCGCGGGCCGGCCGCCCGCCTTCGGGGCGGGCGCCGGCAGCCGCCGGGGGCGCCGAAGCACGGACTTTGGATGAAGGAAGGAGGGGCGCGGGCTCGAAATTGCGCCGTTGCCGTTGTAAGATTTCGCCCGCATACAGCGGATAACGTAATGGAGGTATTACGAGCGGAACCGGCGCGCGGGTGGGGGCGACCCACTCGCGGCGGCGCCGACCACGGGAGTACAAGGGGCCCATTGTGCTAGACCGCGACCCTGACGAGCGGATTTATGAAGCATTCGCTGCCGGCGCGGAGGAGGCGCTCCCGGCGCTGGTGCGGCGCTGCGGGGCGGCGCTGCTGCGCTTCATCCACCAGTGCCTGGGCCGGGGCGCGGTGGAGGATGTCGAAGAGGTCTTCAACGATACCTTGCTGGCAGTGTGGCGTGACGTGGGCGAATATGACCCCCGGCGGGCGCGCTTCCGCACCTGGGTGTTTCTCCAGGCGCGCTGGGCCGCCCTGGACCGCCGGCGGGCGCTGGCCCGGGAGGCCGCCGCCGGCCCCCTGCCGGAGCTCGCCGCCGAGTTTTCCTGGGCCCAGTTCCTCCAGTTGGACCTGGTAGTGGCCCTGGAAGAGTTGAGTACCCTCGACCGCCAGATCATCTACCTCTGCCACTATCTGGGCTTTGGGCATCGGGAAATCGCCGGGCGGTTGGGCCTCCAAGTAGGGGCCCTGGACACCCGGCTGCACCGGGCACGGCAGCGACTACGCCGGTCTCTGGCCGCCTGGCACCCGCGCGGAGTGCCGGAGGGCAGCGATGGATGAGCCTGCGCGCGAAGACGACCCCTTTGCGGCTGAAGACGGGGCAGAGCGCGATATTGGCGCCCTGCTGCGCCAGGCCTTTGACCCCGCGCAGGGCGCATACCCGCCCCATTTTTCCGAGCTGGGCATGGCGCCCGGGGAGTGGGAGTTCGCGATTTCCCGGCAGGAGTGGCCGGCCGTCGAGGAGCGCCTCCTGCGGCGGTGCTTTGCCAGCCTCGGCCGGGACTATCACGCCTGGCGGCGGGCGCGCCGGTGGCAGCAACTGCGGCAGTGGGGCCAGTACCTGCTCTTGTTCCTGGCCCTGGTGGCCCTCGCGCTGGGGGCGGGCGCAGCGGTGGGGTGGTGGGGGCCAGGCCCGTCTCCGGGAGCAACGCCGGGGCCGCGGTACTACGTAACCGTGACCGCGATCCCACCTGACTTCGCTGTGCCGCTGCCCCCGGTGGCGCCGGTGGGCTACCGGTTGGCGGACGTCGTATTGGCGGGGGTCCGGTCGGTACTTCGCAGGCTGGTCAGCAACGTCGGGGAACGATTCACCGCCAGCTCGATGCGCCTGGTCCGCGATGGGAGGGGGGCAGCGGTGTGGGGCAGCAACTCTACCCTGCGGACGCAAGGCCGTCGCGGGGCGCAACGTCAGGCGCGCGCCCTGAAACTTGCGCTTGCCGGTGTAGGGCACCGACCGCAGCCAAGCCTGGATGTACTTGTCCGACGTGAGGTACACAGCGCCAATGCTCTCGTCGACCGCAGCTCCAAGTAGCCAGGCCGTCCAGATCAGGCCATGGAGGGTTCAATGAAAGCACTCAAGGTTTGGGCACTGGCCGTACTGCTGGTGCTGGGGGCGGTTCCCTTCATCGGCGCCCAGTCCGTTACCTGGTACTCCTCTTTCACCGTAGTCAGCCTGAGCACCGTCGAGGAAGCCCACGTGACGGTGATCTTTTACGATGAGACGGGTTCCCCCGTGGCCCCAAACCCGCTGGTCCCGGGCGACCCTCCTATCCCCAACCCGTTCACCCTGGCCCCCGGAGCTTCACGAATCATTGTTATGCAATATGTCGACCTGCCGGACGGGCGCTACTCGGTCATTGTCTCCGCCGACCAGCCGATTGTGACCATCGCCAACCTGTTGGGTAGCGAGTCTCCGTACTCCTACAACGGTTCCTACAGCGCCGGCGTGGACATGGGGCAGCTCATTGCCTACCTGCCTAGCGTGAGCAACGTCTTCTACGATTGGTGCAGCCACCTGTCCATCCAGAACCTGGCCGGCGTCGAGATGGCCATCACGGTCAGTTTCTACAGCGACTCGAGCACCCCCATCGCCACGATCACGGCAAACGTCCCGGCCTACTCTACCTGGCGTCTGACAATGGACGATCCTGACATCAGCCCGGCCCTGCCAAACGAATGGCCTGGCTGGAACGGCTCGGCCATCGTCGAGTCCGCCGGCCCCCTCGCCGTCATCAACAACGACTACAACCAGGACTTTTCCCAGGGCGCGGAGCAGAGCTATAGCGGCCTCGGCGGCGGCGCGCTGGACCTGTACTGCCCCGGACTGTATGACCAGTTCATCGGCGAGTGGATCTCGTCCCTGAACGTGCAGAACGTGGGCGCCACCACCGCTACTGTCACCATCGACTACTCCGATGGTCAGGTTGACAACGTCGAGATCGCCCCCAACGCCTCCTACCTGGGCGTCTACATGAACGGCGTTCACGACACGTTCTTCGCCGCGCACGTGGAGAGCACGAACGGCCAACCACTGGTTGCCATAGCCAACGCCAGCCGGCAAGACGAGGAGAATAGAACCCTATCTGCCCAGACCTATGAGTGTGCCACCGCCGGCTCTACGGAGCTCCACACCCCACTGGCGATGAAGTGGTTCCTCGACCACTTCAACACCGGCATCCAGGTGCAGAATATCGGCGCCACGGCCACCAACATCTGCATCGAATACGAAGGATATGCGGCCGCCCCCGAGTGCCAGGAGGAGGTGGTCCCAAACGGCGTGGTTATCTTCAACACCAAGTTTAGCTCTGCGCTAGAAGACGAGGCGCACTGGAGCGGCTCGGCGCGGGTCTACTCTAGCGGCAACGACCTGGTGGGCATCGTCAACCAGAACTACGAGGCGCCCCCTCCCGAGGGGGGGCCGGGCGACTTTGCGCTGAGCTTCCTGCTGTTTGGCCCGTAAACCGACCGCTTGTGCGCCTCGGATCGCGTGTGCCGCGGGAAGCGTGAAACGGGCAAACCGGGGCCGGGGGAACGGAAGGAGTAAGGCGCAAAGTGTAACAACCGGGGTGCCGGGGCGGGGGTAGCGGGGGCGGAGGGCTGGGGAGGGCAGCGGACAAGCTGGCCGGAGGCGCCGTACCGGAAGGTTTCGCGAATGGGGTTGAAGCAACTCTACGAGGTGCCGAGATGAAAGACATAGCATGGGCGGCCCGCATTCCGCGTCTGTTGCGCCAGCCGCGTTTCGCCGTGCCCGTCGCGCTGCTGCTCGCCACCGTGTGCATTGGGGTCGTGGTCACGGCCCCGGCGGCGGGCCCGCCCCCGCCCGCCTCGACCAGCAGCGGGGCCGATCGCGCCCCGGGCGCCGCCGCGCGGCCCCGGGCGCCGGCCCCTGGAGACCCGGCGGCAGCCCCACCCCGCGTGGAGCTGCGCCCCAGCGCCGCCCACCCCGGCTACGCCTGGCTCGTCACGACGGTGGACCCGCAGCGGTTCACCGGCTACGGTACCTCCCTGGCCCTGGACGGCCAGGACCGTCCGCGCATTGCCTATGAGTATGCGCTGGCCAACGACCTGCGCTACGCCGCCTTCGACGGGACACATTGGGTCACCCAGACGGTCGACGCGTTCGGCATCACCGGGATTCACCCCTCTCTGGCCCTGGACGCCGCCGAGCGCCCGCGCATCGCCTACCGCATCGCCGGAACGAACTATATGGACCTGCTCTACGCGTGGACCAGTCCCGACAATAACGGCGGCGCCTGGATTACCACGACGGTGGATGCGTGGGGCGATGCCGGCGGCGAGCCTTCCCTGGAGTTGGACGGCGCGGGCCACCCCCGCGTCAGCTACAACCGCGACAACTGCCTGATGTACGCCTACGACGACGGCAGTGGCTGGCAGATCGAGGCGGTCGCCTGCGGCGAGGGCTGGTATGGGTGGCACACCTCGTTGGAACTGGATAGCCAGGGCTACCCCCATATCAGTTACCAGGCCGCCTGGCCCAACCAGGACCTGATGTACGCCTGGTATGATGGCGCGCAGTGGCAGCAGGAGACGATTGACAGCGAGGGCATGGTCGGCTATAGCACCTTCCTGGCCCTGGACCGCCAGGACCGCCCGCACATCAGTTACTACGACGCCGGCTTGTACGCCCTGAAGTACGCCTGGCACGACGGCACGGCCTGGCACCTCGCGGTCGTGGACGCGGGCCACGTGGGCCAGCAGGGCATCGGGAAGTACACCTCCCTGGCCCTGGACGCCGCCGACCGCCCGCACATCAGCTACTACGACGATGCGCACTATGAGCTCCGCTACGCCCACTTTGACGGGACGCGCTGGCTGACCGAGACGGTGGCGGCGGGAGACTACCTCACCGGCGCCTACACGAGTCTGGCCCTGGACGCCCAGGGCCGGCCCCACATCAGCTACCGCGGCAATGGCGGCTACCTGCACTACGCCCGCCTGATCGAATTGCCGTACGCGGTCTTTGTGCCGCGCGTCGAGCGTTAGCCGTAAATCAGAAGGAGGAGAAGATGGGTCGCGCTCACCTTTCCCTGCTCGCCGCTCTCTTTGGCAGCGCCTTCCTGCTGGTCGCGGTGGTCGTCTGGGCCACGGCGGCCCCCGCGCCCGCCCCCCGGGAAGTGGTGGGCGCCCAGCCCCCCCCGGTCACCGTTACCCCCAGCGTCACCCCGGTGCGCCCCGTGCCCCCCGGCATGGCGACGGCCCATCCCGGCGTCGGCGTCGTCATCGGCGCCCGCGGCACCTACCCGCCCGGCACCCCGGACATCCTTAACCACGCCGCCTTCAACCTCTCGCTCGCTGCCGACTGCGCCGGTTGCCCCATCCCCATCCTGGACGTCCTCGGCTTGAATCCGGCCAATGAGGGCGTCCTGGCCACCTACGAGCTCAACCCCAGCAACGCCCGCCAGCAGGTCAGCGACAACTGGGAGTGGTACTGGCCCCGGGTCACCGACAGCGTCTACCTCTGGGCCTCGGCCCCCCAGGAGTTCGATTTCGTCGGGGGGGAGTGGCGGCCGCTCTTCACGCCCGGCATGATCTTTATCCAGCGCGCTGCCTGGCACCAGGACCCCGCGGACGAATGGCACCAGCCCCGCGCCCTCTTCTGCGCCCCCCCCGCCGTTACCCCCGGCGGGCCGCCCGTCACTCCCGGCGGGCCGCCCGACTTCAACGTGGCCCCGGAGCCCACCGTGGGGTACGTCATCGCGCCCCCCTTCCCGCTGGCTACGCCCACGAATGGCCCGTCGCCCACCCCCCTGCCCCCCGGCGCCCCCACGCCCACCCCCGCGCTGCCCCGCCCGCTCACCGAGTGGAAGTACTGGGCCTGCGCCGGGCCGCTCACCGATACGGCCGGCTTGCCGACCTTCGCGATGTACGACCGCGACGGATTTGAGTTCTGGATAGATCGCAACCAGGGCCAGCAGTACATCGTGGGCAACGAGGAAGAGTACTATATGCTCCCCGACGCCTACGCCGCCTGGTACAAGCTGATCTACGGGATCATGCAAAGAGACCTCGCCGCCGAGCTCTACATCGCCGGCCTGGGCGTCTGGCCCTATACCTTTGGCCCCGGGCTCGGCAACGTCATCCCCGCGGCCTACAAGGGGTGGCAAGCGCCGCCCAATCCCACGGCCCCGCCCGCCCCACCGGGCGCGGCGGGGCCCTATCCCCCGCCCCCCACGTCGGGCGGCTACCCGCCCCCGGGCGGCGGGGCGGCGGGCGCGCCACTGCTCCCGGCCCCTGGGCGCAGTACCGCCGCACCGGCGCTCGCCGCCCCGGCCAGCGTGCTGGACAGCACGCCGGTACCATCGCCCCGCGCGCTCGGCGCGCCGGAGGACTGGGCGCGCGCCAGCTGGCTGCCGGCGGTGCTGCTCACGTACCGCAACCTGTACTGCCCCGCGTATTGCGTGGACGATGCCGGCCTGCCGCCGGCCCCGGCTACACCCGACTCCTTCTACAACCGGATGCCCAGCGCCGGCTTCATGGCCCACCTCTACGCCGTTGCCCCAGACCAGGTCATCGACTCCTGCGACGATGCCGCGTGGTCCTACGCCCAGTGGGCCTTTCGCCTGGGCTACCTGTCCTACTATCTCCAGCGTTGGGAGGACTGTCGTCAACGACGACTTTTATATTCAGGAGACCGGCATCATCAACGGCGCCTACATTGACTATGAAGACGTTGATCTCTGGGGGCACAATCCCTGGTCTACCAGCGCCCAGACCTGCAATCCCGCATTTGCCAACTCCACCTATTACCAGGGCTGCCTGGCCGCGGTGGACCTCACCAACCGCCTCTCCTGGTACATCGTCACCCACTACGGCCAGGGCCTCCCGGGGGCGGGCGCCCAGACCACCGGAACCTCCTTCCTCTCCGCTGACCAATATCGCTGGCAGGGCGAACTCTTCCCGCCTAGTACCCCTACGCCTACTGACGGCCCGCCGCCCTCCGTGCCTCCTGGGGCCACCCTGACACCTCGACCAACACCCTGGGTGCCCTATATCGAGTGGATGCCCCTGGGCCGCGGCCAAAACTGCCAGGTCTACGATACACCGGGGTGTCTTGTCAACAACCCCGACGTGGACTGGAGCGTCTCCCCGAACGCCTACGGCTTCTTCCTCGGCGCCCGGGGAACGCCGTCCAAGTTCTGCGAGGACTATGCCGGGACTCCGGTTCCCCTCATCCCGCCGCCGTTCACCCCCGGCCCCCGACCCACCCACCCATCGAACCCGGAGCACCTGGGCCCGCGGCCCTACGGCCCAGTCTACGGCTGGGAACCGCCCCCGAACATGGACTTCGACCCGCCTACCTCAGACGTGAGCACCCTCACCACCTGGCAGGCCACTGTTGCCTTTTCCGTCACCTGGACCGGGCAGGACGATGCCTTTGGCATCATGAGCTACGACGTGGAGTATGCGTATTCGAGCAGCCTGCCCCTCACCTGGTCTCCCTGGCTCTCCTGGACCACCGCCACCTCCGCCACCTTTGGCCCCGGCGAAGAGGGCATCACCTACTGCTTCCGTAGCCGCGCCCGCGATCTGGGATATACCCTGGAAGACTGGCCGGCTGACCCCGGGGACTGCTGCACCACTCCGGACCCTACCGCGCCTTCTTCCCAGGTCGCGGCCCTACCGACCTACAGCCCGGCGAGCTTTGCCCTCGCCTGGTCCGGCAGCGACGCCACCTCCGGCGTCGCCGCCTACGACGTCGAATACCGTGTCGGTCTGACCAACACCTGGTCCACCTTGTTCTTTGCCACGCAGCAGACGCAGACCCTCTTCGCCGGGGACCAGGACGGGTAGACCTATTACTTCCACTGCCGCGCCCAGGACTACGCCGGCAACCAGGAGGCCTATCCGGGAACACCCGATGCCTTTACCACCCTGGACCTGTCGCCGCCGGCCTCCAGCGCCACGGCCCCGGCCTATGACAACGCGAGCCCTATCCCGGTATCCTGGACGGCCGGCGACGCCACCTCCGGCGTGGCCAGCACCGCGCTGTGGTACCGCTTCAACGGCGGCGACT
>Ga0302251_1001293_pt1 | contig 15906 bp, 14 predicted proteins | sample AAG_RA_Gln_MG_FD_193534 | JGI IMG/M metagenome (GOLD analysis project Ga0302251, IMG submission 193534) | Enriched activated sludge microbial communities from anaerobic digester in WTTP, New Holstein, Wisconsin, United States - AAG_RA_Gln | ecosystem: Engineered > Bioreactor > Anaerobic >...
AGGATATTCAGAGATTTCGTATCCTGTAAAAAAACCTGTAAATATTTATTCGTATAATCGACCAGCTCCATCCCTTCTTTTTCCGAGCCTTTTACGGACTTGTCAGTAAGATCAACGATATCCACTACGTGTTTAACGGCGTACCCTTTATAGATTAAATAACGGCAGATCAGATCGGACACCACCAGACGCCGGTAATTGCCCATATGAGGCGCGTCATGAACAGTTGGACCGCATGTATGGATGAGAACTTCTCTGGGATTGGCAGGTTTGAAAAACATTATCTGCCGTTGCAGTGTATTGTAAAGGCCAAAAGTAGAAGCTTCCTCCTTGACGGCAAATAATTCCGTGCTCAAATAACGTTCTCCGCCGTCCGGGAAAATTACAACGATCGTTCCTTCCTGCATCTGCAAGGCTTTTTCGGCGGCGACAAACATGGCGGCTCCCGAACTCATACCGGCCAGTATTCCCTCTTCACGGGCCAGCCTGCGCGCCATGGTAAACGCATCCTCATCAAGGATATTCACCTTTTCATCGAGACGCTTTTTGTCAAATATACCCGGCGTGTAAGACTCGCGCATATTTTTCAAGCCTTGAATTTTATGCTTTAAATAAGGTTCGACCCCGACAATTTTAATTTGTGGATTTAATTCCTTAAGCCTGCGGGAAATTCCCATGGCGGTGCCGCTGGTGCCGAGGCTGACTACCACCATGGTAACCGCGCCCTCGGTTTGGTCCCAAATTTCCTGGGCTGTCCCCAGGTAATGGGCGGCAATATTATCTTCGTTGTTGAACTGATCGGTGCCGAAATATTTGCCGGGATTTTCACGAAGCATCTTGTAGGCGACTTCAATAGCACCGTCAGTCCCCTGATTGGCCGGTGTGAAATACAGATCGGCGCCCAAAGCGCGCAAAATTTTTTTTCTCTCTTCGCTGGCCGACTCCGGCAGCGTCAAACATAATTTGTACCCCTTGGCCGCGGCGATCATCGCCAGACCAATACCCGTATTGCCACTGGTCGCTTCCAGGATTATTTTATCGGAAGTCAGTTCACCTCTTTTTTCCGCTCTTTCGATCATGGATAATGCGGTTCGATCCTTAATAGATCCGCCGGGATTGGCGCTTTCAATTTTCGCCAGAATCTTCACTTTGCTATTGGGATTGAGCCGGTTTATCTCGACCAGAGGCGTGTTGCCGATGCTGTCGATGATACTTTTATAAAATTTCTGCATGTATTATTAATGCCTTAAAATTAAAGCCTTTAAAGAGTTGGCTCTGGAAATTTACTAAAATAGTTATGGTAAAAAAGCACAAAATATTGAGGAATCAGCTATCCAATTTAGGAACAGGAATCTTGACGAACTGAACACCTTCTTCTTTTAATGTCTCTTCTTCCTGAGGAGTAGTTTTTCCTTTGATATTACGTTTTTCTTCTTCTCCGAAATGAATCTTCAAGGCAACTTCGGCAAATCGATCGCCCACATCTTCAAAATTTTTATCTACATATTGATTAAGCGCCCGCAATGCCTGCCGCAGAGATATTTCCTTATCTTTTCCGGGAGGCTTGGCGTCTTTGCTACGGATTGCAATTGAGGAAGGAATAATATCAACATTATAGCTGTTACAGATCGGGCAAACGACAAGATTTTGAGACTTCTGCTCAGCAAAAGCGTCGCGGTCTTTGAACCAACCGTCGAATTTATGACCGTTTTCACATCGCAAGTCGAAGATTATCACCGCTTCTCCCCTTTTTTATAAATTACATTTATAATAGCATGCCGTCGGGCAAAAAACAATTAAGAGGTTGCATTTCCAGCATGGCGCAAAAACAAAAGGGAGGCTTCGCGGGCTCAAAAATTATGATGTGAAATCAAATTGTTGACAGGAAATTGGAAATTGCAGAAAAAAAAGTGGACATTTAGAAATAAATTTTATATCGTCCGTGCCACGTCGGGATGTGGCCCAGCTTGGTAGGGCACTGCGTTCGGGACGCAGGAGTCGCGCGTTCAAATCGCGCCATCCCGACCATTTTTTATCCCAAACCGGGTAAATATAATTTTTACCAATACAGTTTCTGAAATTATATCATTTCTCAATTCAAGACAATATTTGGGTATTAACCAACAACGGAAGCCATCTTGAAGATCGGCAGATACATCGCGATAATCATGCCGCCGACAACTCCGCCCAGGAAGACCATCATAACCGGTTCTAACAGCGCTGTCATCGCCGCCACCGCCGCATCAACTTCGTCGTCGTAAAAGTCGGCGATTTTGCTAAGCATTGTATCCAAGGCACCCGTCGCTTCACCAACAGCAATCATTTGCACAACCATCGGCGGGAATATGCCGGTTTCCGACAAAGGCTCGGCAATGGTTCTTCCTTCACTGATGTTTTGCCGCGTTTTTATGAGGGCGGATTCAACAACCACATTACCGGCTGTCTTACTGACAATATTTAACCCCTCCAAAATGGGAACACCCGAATTCATCATGGTGGAAAGCGTCCGCGAAAATTTCGCAACTGCAACCTTTTTCAAAAGCGGTCCAAATATGGGCGCTTTGAGCAGCAGAGAATCTATCGACCAGCGTCCTTTTTCCGTCTTATAAAATCTGCCGAAGGCAACCACAACAGCAACTATTATACCGACCATAACCCACCAATAACTCTGCGCAAACTCACTCGCATTGACTAAAAACTGTGTCGGACCGGGGAGCTCACCCCCCATGCCTTCAAACATTTTTTTAAATACCGGAATGACCTTAATAAGCAGCAAAGCTACAACGCCGATGGAAATAACCAGAACGGCGGCCGGATAGGTCATTGCTCCTTTAACCTGGCTTTTCAATTTCATGGCCTTTTCCATATAAGCCGAAAGCCGCCCTAAAATAATATCCAAAATACCGCCCGCTTCACCGGCGGCAATCAAATTAATAAAAAGTTCGTCAAAAACATCGGGATGTTTTTTTAATGCTTCAGTTAAACTGGCCCCGCTTTCGACATCTTCTTTTACTTTTTTAATAATTTCTTTGAAGGTTTTGTTCTGTTCCTGCTGCGCCAAAAGATCCAGGCATTGAATAAGCGGCAAACCGGCGTTAATCATTGTCGAAAAGATACGGCAAAAGACAACAACATCTTTTTCTTTTACTTTCCCTTTGAGAAAGGTCAAATATTCTTCGATATCTTTGGGTTTAGTTTTTACGGTGATTGATTTATATCCCTGTCGACGCAAGAGGCCGCGGGCAGCCAGCACATCAACCGCTTCAATCTCGCCTTTTTTGACCTCATTTCTTCTTGTCGTACCTTCCCAAATAAAAGCCGGCATATCCGAATATTTATCCTTTCTTGCTCCGGGAAAAATAAACCTGTAACGTCATGTATTATATTCCATGTCAATTCAACAGGTTAAATTTCCTGTTATTTTTTTATACCTATATATCGGCTTAAATTATTTATTCTTAACTTTTAAGACGTTGATTGAATATTTCGTATTGGATAATCCCGGCGGCAACCGAGACATTGAGGGAATCAAAACTTCGGATCAAAGGTATCGACAACAAAAAGTCACATTTTTTCTTCACGAGGGGACGGATTCCTTTTGCTTCGCTGCCCAACACCAGGGCCACATTACAATTGAAATCCATTTCTGTTAAATTACCGCCTTCGTGGGCATCCGCCCCGAAAACCCAGAAACCTCTGGTTTTTAAGAAATCAATGGTTTGCGATAAATTGGTGACGCGAGCGACCGGTAGCCGTCCGGTACTGCCGGCGGACGCTTTGACAACAGCGGCGGTGACGGACGCAGCCCTGTCGGCGGGGATTACGACTCCATTTGCTCCCAGACAATAAGATGTTCTAATAATCGCGCCCAGATTCTGGGGATCCATGACGCCGTCCAGAATCAGGATTAAATCATAGACCAAAGGCTCGGTGCGGTTTGCCAGCAAATCATCCAAATCGGAATAAACAAAAGATTTACAAACTCCAAGAATTCCCTGATGATCTGCATTGCCCGCCATCCCGTCAAGGTACTGTCTGTTTTTAAACTCTATGGGGATTTTTTTTTGCCGGACGGCTGCGATGATTTCCGCCAGGGCGCTCCCGCCTCTTCCCGAGGCGACAACTACTTTTTCCAACCCTGTTTGCTGCTGCCGGAGCAGAACCTTGATCGGATTAATACCGTAAATTATTTCCATGCCCTGCTCATGATCTCCACTCAGAAATATTATCCGGCAGCCATTCCAGAGGCGATCTCCTGAACAATATTCCGGCAAGCCGCCAGCGGGTCTGCCGCATTCCGAATGGGTCTGCCGACAACGACATAATCGACGCCCAGCTTGACGGCATCAAAAGCGCTGAGAGTTCTTTTCTGGTCATCCTTTGCCGTTTCCTGTGCACTGCGAATGCCCGGCGTCACGAGAATAAATTCATCACCCAAATGGGTGCGCAATGTTGCAATGTCCTGCGGTGAAGCCACGACGCCGTCAGCTCCCGCTTTTTGCGCCATTGTCGCCAGGTGAAGGACCAGATCATTGGTGTTTTTTTCAAATCCTATTTCACGAAGATCGTTGTCATTCAAACTGGTTAGCACAGTAACCGCCAAAACAATCGGTTTTACCCGACCGCTTTTTGCAGCAACCGCCTGAACGGCCTCCACTGTTTCCCGAATCATTTTACTGCCGCCGGAAGCATGCACATTAAACATATCGACGCCCAGCTTGACGGCGGCCTCGGCTGCACGGGCAACCGTATTGGGAATGTCGTGGAATTTCAGATCCAAAAAGACACGCTGGTTTCTTTGCTTGATGCAATCCACTATTTCCGGACCGACGGAAGTAAACAATTCCTTGCCGACCTTAAACATCCCCACAGAGCCGGAAAGAAGATCGATCCAGGAAATTGCTTCTTCCAGACTGGCGGCGTCAAGAGCGAAGATTAATTTATCAACAGCTTGATTATTCGAGATATTCTTCATCGCCAACAAACTCTGTATTATCAAGAATCGGTTTGAAATCTTCTTTTGACCCTTCCAGATATTCCGGATGAGCATATTTGACCTTGCCGGCCGCAATTTCACGCAACGCGACAACAACCTCTCTGTTCTTGCTTTCCAGCAAAGGCTTCGCCCCTTTTAACAAAAGACGCGCCCGCTGTGAAGCCAAAGATACCAGACCGAACCTCGTCCCGGCGATCATTAAAGAATCTTCCACAGTAATTCTGGCCATATTTTGCAACCTCCCTGCAACTTCTTGTCTGTTATTTTTGCATAAATTGTTTAATCTTCTTTTTTAAGTTACTTATCTTACACTTTTGGGCAATATAAATCGAGATCAATTGATTGACCGCCGTTTCCAAGTCATCATTGAAAATTACATAATCATACCAGAAGATTTCCTGCAATTCCCTTTCCGCCTCGGCATATCGAGCCTGTATGACGTCAAGGCTTTCGTGGCCGCGCCCTTCCAGGCGCTTGAGCAATTCTTCCTGCGAGGGCGGCAAAACAAAAACAAAGACGCCTCCGCGGAATTTTTTCTTTATTTCTTTGGCGCCGCGCGGTTCTATATCCAGTAAAATCGTAGATCCGTCCGCCAGAGACTCCTTCATCGCCCGCATGGATGTGCCGTACAGATTGCCGAAATTTTCTTCCCATTCGGCAAAATCACCCTGTTCAATCCTCTTTTGGAATTCTTCCGGTGAAAGAAAAAAATAATCCTGACCGTCTATTTCACCGGGCCGCGGCGACCGGGTCGTGCAAGACACCGAAAACCTGATTTCCGGATGCACCTGTAAAAGACGCCGGCAAATGCTGCTCTTACCCGCTCCGGACGGCGCCGAAACAACTATAAAGGTCCCTCTGTCCATAGCTACTCAATATTCTGCGCCTGTTCGCGCAGCTTACTTAACTCACTTTTCACTTCGATTACCTGCCGGGCAATCTCCGCATCGTTGCTTTTCGATCCTATTGTATTGATTTCACGGTTCATTTCCTGCAAAAGGAAATCAATCTTCTTGCCTTCGGCCTCTTCGCTTTGCAGCAGTGCAAAAAACTGGTCAATGTGACTGTGCATCCGCACAATTTCCTCGGTTATGTCACTCTTTTCTGCAAATATTGCCGCCTCCTGAGCCAGCCGCGAGTCCTCGATGGCGCACCCGGCCGTCAGTTCCTTGATCCTTTCGGTCAAACGCCTCTGATATTCAACCACAACCTGCGGCGAACGGGCTTTGATCACATCGAGGATGCCCCTGATAAAATCCAGCCGCTGTTCCATATCCCGATAAATTGCAGCACCCTCCTCCTGCCTCATCCGGACCATCATATCCAGAGCTTCTTCCAAAGCAACACCAACCTGTTTCAGAATTTCAGGGCCAATCTCGGTTTCGGCGGGCTGCAAAAAAATTTCACGAAAGCCAGCCAGAGTTTTAAGGCTGATTTCCTCCTGCAATCCAAACTCGTCTTTCAGGCGCTGCAAAGCGGCAAAATAATTCCGGGCTGCTTCCAGATTGATCATTGCCGGTGCGGTATTTGTGCTCTGGGCTTCCAGGCGGATAAACACCTCCAGCCGTCCCCGTTTTATTTTCTCACCGATTTTCTTCTTGAATTCCAGTTCCAGAGGGAAAAGGGCCTGCGGCACTTTCAAGGATATTTCCAGAAAGCGGTGATTGACAGATTTAATTTCCACAACAATATTTCTGTCCTGCCCCGGGGCTTCCACCCTTCCATAGCCCGTCATGCTTTTGATCATTTTTATACCTGTCCTTTAATTCAGAAACTACCGCCAAGCAAAATCGGGAAAACCCTCCTTATACTCGAATATGACACTTATAGATTTTTATTCCATTGCCTTCAACTGCAATAAATATGTCGCTCTTATTTTAGCCAGCATCAAAAGCTGCTTTTCATCTGCATAGTCGGGATACGTCCACGGCAGGGGACAAAACTTCTTATTCTGATAATACAATGTTAAATCCGCGTAAATGCCGTCGCGCAAATAAGGTCTGTGCGCATAACTTTTACCTGTAGCGAGAATCAAGTGCCCCTTGGCTATATAACCGGGATCAATGTTGACCCGGCGTTTGCCTTCCTGCGTAAATTCGTTTTCCAACTCGTTAGTGGCAAGTTTAATATCGGGCAGCGATTCCGGTCTGATCAGCTTTTCCATCGATAAAAAACGCCGCACTAAATTTCCGCCCATTTCCCGGCAATAATAATTCGTATAATCAAAGAGCACTACATCGCTGATAAAATCAGGATGCCCGTAGCGTACCGTCAACCCGGCCACAGCCTCGTCCAGCAGTTCAACCGACGCAGCAAAAACACTGAAAATTAATTTTACCGGCTCAGCGGGAGTGGGTTTGCTCATAAAACTTTTATTAATTCTTCCTGTGAAACCGTCGCCGTCCCTACTTTACCAACCACAATGCCCGCGGCCTGGTTGGCCAGGCAGGTTGCTTCCTGGAGACTGGCTTTTGCCGCCAGACTCAGGGCCAGCACTCCGATTACCGTGTCTCCGGCGCCGGTCACATCGTAAATTTCTTTAGCCTGGGTCGAAAAATGAGTATGGGCTATCTTCTTTCCCTTCTCAAAGAGACTCATGCCTTCCTCGCCCCGGGTAATCAACAGCGCATGAAAATTATATTTATTTAACAGGGCGGCTCCCGCCTGCAGGAGATCATTCTCATCGGTTATCTCGATTCCTGCAGCGCGTCCGGCCTCGTGGTGATTGGGAGTAACTACGTAAACTCCTTCGTATACGGTAAAATCATTTTGTTTCGGATCGAGGCAAATGTAGACCTTTTCATCATCAACAATTTTTCTTATTCCCGTGATCAGTTCCCGTGAAATCACGCCCTTGCTGTAGTCGGAAATAACGATGGCGCCGATTTTACTTTGCAGTAAATTTATATACTCCAGTATTTTCCTCGTGCTGTTCTTCGGAATCGGCTTTCTGCTCTCTTTATCAAAACGCACCATCTGCTGGCCGTGAGCAACTATCCTCGTTTTTAAAGTTGTCGGCCGTCCTTTTTCCACCACAATGCCGTCGGTTTCGATTTCCCGCTGCCGCAATTCTTCCAGCAGCCGTTTCCCGATATTGTCGGCGCCGACAACCCCGGCCACGTAGACTTTACCGCCCATCGCATAAATACTATTGAGCACGTTGGCGCAGCCGCCGAGCAAAATACTATCTTTTTGCACATCAACAACCGGAACGGGCGCTTCCGGCGAAATACGGGATACCTTACCCCAGATAAAATGGTCGACCATGATGTCCCCGACCACAAGAACACCCGCCTCCGGAAAGTTATTGATAATTTCCAAAGCTCTTTTTTTTGTTAATATTTTTTGCACGCGTTAAAAACTCCGAAATAACTGTTCCTGAAAAATAAAAAAGCGCCGCCAGCGCTTACATTTATGTAAAATGTGACCTCTTGTTATTACTCTGTCTGGAATTTGTCAAATATTTTCTATGCTTTTATAGCCATTATATTCATTGTTGACTTCATAAATATTATCAAGTAAAAATCTGCTTAAATATCATATATAAAAGGACAAGTTTGATGATCCGTTCCGTACTGATTGTTACATTGGGAGTTGCCATTACCGGTTTTATGTCCTTTTGGTGTGTGATCTTTTCGCTCATCCCCGATTCCGAAAACAGAATTCATAAAATCGCCAGGCTCTGGGCCAAAATACTGCTTTTAATGTCCAATACGAAAGTAGAAGTCATCGGAGCAAGAAACATCACCCTGGGCAAACCGCAGATATTTATGGCCAATCATCAAAGCGATTTCGATATCTTGATTGTTCTCGCCCACGTACCGGGCCAGTTCCGCTGGCTCGCCAAAAAGGAACTGTTCCGCATTCCCATTTTCGGCCATGCCATGAAAGCAGCCGGTTATATCGCAATCGACAGGTACGATCATGAAAAAGCGATACAAGACCTGGAACAGGCGGCCAGACGCATAAAAGAAGGCAAATCGGTGATGTCCTTCCCTGAAGGTTCCCGCAGCAGCAACAAGGGCATCCAGCCTTTTAAACAAGGTATATTTCATCTCGCCATCAAATCAGGTGTGCCCATTGTTCCTGTTTCTATCATCGGCAGCGGGGAAATAATGCCCAAAAGATCACTGAAAGTTACGCCCGGCAGGGTGAAACTGGTTATTGACAAACCCATTGATGTCAAAAAATATTCTCCTGATGATCGTCAGGAGCTGATCGAGCAGGTTCGAAAAGTCATTACCCGGAATTATGACTCCTGGAGGGAAACATGCACCCCGAGTATTAATGAGATGGAAAACATAGATGGAAGAAAAGCAGCCAAATAACAAGCAGATGCGGGAAATCAAGGGTATTGGATGCCTGGCCCTGGCTGTTTTTTTGCTTTTATGTCTTACCTCCTACCATCCGCAGGATCCTTCCTTTACGCATTTTTCGACCGATGGAAAAGCGGCGCACAATTTTACCGGCTCCGTCGGCTCCTACACCGCCGATTCCCTGATCCGCCTGCTGGGAATCAGTTCATTTTTTTTACCGCTGATTTTTCTGATAAGCTCGTTTCTCTATTTCCTGAGGACGGAATTTAATATCAGCAAAGGCAGATTTCTAGGCGCAGTCTTTTTTATTGTTTCCTTTGCCGGCCTGATGAGCGCCATTATTGGAACTGTTACTCTTTACGGAGAAAAGCTAAAGGCGGGCGGGTTGATCGGTGCGGAAACGGCCTCGATATTATTCAGTTATTTTAATGCCGCCGGAACATACATTCTTTTAATCCTGATTTTAATCGTAGCCTTAATTTTTATGATCAATTTCTCCCTGACGATGGCGGCCGGAGCCTTCTCCCAGGGTCTTTTGTGGATCGTGATTGGAATTAAAACCAGAATAGCGGCGTTTACTTCTTCGACCATCAGCCGCGTCAAGGCCAAAAAGAAGGAAAAGCCGGTCATTATCGAAGAAAATGCGGCAGCGCCCCTGAAAACAAAAATGAAAAAAATGGAACAGACGCACTTCGATTTCACCCAGGCCGACGGCAAATTTCAGTTGCCGCCCTTCTCGCTTCTGGAGGAATCCCAACGCAACAGCACTCGTGTTAAACGGGACCATCTTGTCACCAATTCCCGCATTCTGGAGAAGAAACTGGCTGATTTCGGGGTGGAGGGACGCGTGGTGGAAGTCACACCCGGCCCGGTAATCACAATGTATGAGCTGGAACCGGCGCCCGGAGTAAAAATCAATAAGATCACAACCCTGGCCGATGATCTGGCGCTGGCGCTCATGGCTTCAAGCATCCGTATTCTTGCGCCCATTCCCGGCAAATCGGTGATTGGCATTGAAATACCGAATCTGAAAAGAGAAGCGGTTTTTCTCAAAGACGTACTGGATAATGATGCTTTCGCCAGTTCGTCGCTGCAGCTGCCCATTGCTCTCGGCGTCGATTTTGTGGGTACGCCGGTCATCGCCGATTTAACGAAAATGCCGCATCTGTTAATCGCCGGCACCACCGGCTCAGGCAAGAGCGTCGCGCTCAACGCGATGATATGCAGCATTCTTTTTAAAGTGCCGCCCGACAACGTTAAATTTCTGATGATTGATCCAAAAAGGCTGGAGCTGTCTTCCTATGAAGGCATCCCGCATTTAATGCACCCGGTCGTCGTCGATCCGAAAAAAGCCTCACAGGTATTGCGCTGGACCGTGGAAGAGATGGAAAGGCGTTACCGTTTTATCAGCGACCTGGGCGTAAAAAGCATCGACGCCTACAATGAATTTCTCTTCAAAAATCCGCAGGGCCGGGAGCCGGTTAAAGATCAGGCCCGGACAGAGGACGATGATCCTTCCGGAGCAGATGCGGCGCGTTCTGCTCGGATAAAACACGTTCATCTTCCTTATATAGTAGTTATAATTGATGAATTGTCCGACCTGATGATGGTGGCGTCGCGTGACGTGGAAGAATCGCTGACAAGGCTCGCGCAAATGGCCAGAGCGGCCGGAATACATTTAATCATCGCCACCCAGCGGCCTTCGGTCGATGTCATCACCGGTTTGATCAAAGCCAATTTCCCGACGCGCATCTCTTTTCAGGTATCCTCGAAAATAGATTCCCGGACGATTATCGATCAGCCGGGTGCAGAACAACTGCTGGGAGCCGGAGACATGCTCTTTATTCCCCCGGGCACGTCCAGGCTGACGCGCATCCATGGCGCCTACGTTTCCGATCAGGAAATCAGCCGCCTTGTCAGCTTTATAAAAATGCAGGCGCCGCCGGCATATGACGCCTCCATTGAAAAATTCCAGCTGGAAGCGGCCGCCAACCAGCAGGACGACGAAAATTTTGACGAAAAATACGATGAAGCCGTGGCGCTGGTCGGTGAACTGGGACAGGCATCAATCTCGCTTGTTCAGCGTTACATGAAAATAGGCTACAACCGGGCGGCGCGGATAATCGAACAGATGGAACGCGAGGGCATCGTCGGCCCCTCCGACGGCGCCAAACCACGAAAAGTTCTCATTAGAAAGTTGCCCTCTTGAAATTGCACGAGAAGATCAAAGTCCACATCATCAGCCTCGGCTGCTCCAAGAATTTAGTCGATTCCGAAGTAATGGGTGGGCTGCTCAGCCAATCCGGCCTGCAGCTTGTCAACCGGCGTGAACTGGCGGATATCGTCATCGTCAATACCTGCGCATTTATCAACCCCGCCAAAGAAGAAGCCGTAGAAGAAATCCTGCAGCTGGCCTGGGAAAAAAAGGAAGGCCTTCATCCCTTCCGTATCGTTGTCGCCGGGTGTCTGGCGCAGCGCTACGGCCGGGAGCTCCTTGCCGAGATACCCGAGGTTGATTTATTTATCGGCACGGGCGAAGTAGCCAATATAGTTCAACATTTGGACAGGATGATCAGCACGGAAGCAAAGCGCTCCGCCGTCATCACCAAACCGAATTTCTTAATGAATTCAAAGCATCCACGGGTCTTATCGGGCGCATCGGTAACCGCTTACCTGAAAGTTTCCGACGGCTGCTCCAATTGCTGCACTTATTGTGTGATTCCCGCCCTTCGCGGCCGCGCCCGCAGCCGAAGGCCGGATGATATTCTCCGGGAAGCGCAAATGCTGGCCCAAAGAGGCATCAGGGAGATTATTATAACCGGTCAGGATACGACGGCGTACGGCATGGATTTGAAAGGTCATCCCCGGCTGGCCGATTTATTAACCGACCTGGCCGCGATCAGAGGCATTCAATGGATTCGCCTTCTTTACGCCCATCCGGCGCACTTGAAGGAAGAAATGATGATTTCCATGGCCGGCAGTAAGAAAATCTGCCGCTACATCGACCTCCCGATTCAACATATCGACGATGCCATTCTCAAAGCAATGAACCGCAACGTCACCAGTCACCGCATTAAAGAAATTATCTCCGGGGCGCGCGCAATGATGCCGGACATCGCGTTGCGCACATCGATAATTGTCGGTTTTCCCGGCGAAACCCCAAAGAGATTTGACAGACTCCTCGATTTCATCGGTGAAGCGAAGTTCGACCATCTCGGCGTTTTCCCCTATTCGCGTGAAGAGGGAACACAAGCGGCTCTCCTTCCTTCACGCATTGCGGAGAAGGAAAAGCAGCGCCGCCGCGATATCATCATGAACGAACAGGCGGCAATCTCGAATAAAATTAATCAGGGTTTGATCGGCACTATTCAGGAAATCCTGATTGAAGGGAAAAGCGACCGCAGCGATTATATCTACGTCGGCCGCTGCCGCCGACAGGCCCCGGAAATTGACGGCATAACCTACGTTAAAGGCAAACAGGCCAAAACGGGCTCGATCATTCAAGGCAAAATTGTTGCCGCCGACGACTACGATCTGTTCGCCGAAATAATTGAATAGAGTTGCTTCCAGCAAAGTCAGGCAAAGAATGCAACGCGGTAAAATTCTCATTTGACAATTGACCTTACTTCGTAGCAATATACGTTTCTCATTTTCCTTTAAATAAGTAAACAAGGTAATAATTTCATGCAAATTCAGGATATTTTCGCCGCCTATAAAGACGATATGCAGCAGGTTGAAAAGCACCTCGACAAGTACCTTTCCTCAGATGTAAAGTTGATCCCTGAAGTGTGCCATCATTTGATCGACAGCGGTGGGAAGAGGGTCAGACCGCTGCTTCTGCTGATCAGTTCCCGACTCTGCGGGTTTACCGGTGAACAGCGTTTCACCGCAGGGGCGGTGCTCGAATTTATCCATACCGCATCGCTGCTGCATGATGATGTCATTGATGAGGCGACGATCCGTCGCGGCAAAACTTCCGCCAACAATATCTGGGGAAACGCCGTCAGCGTCCTGGTGGGCGATTTTCTTTACACCAAGGCATTCAAACTAATGGCGGAAACCGGCAATATCCCGCTGGTCAAACTAATATCCGGAACCGTCAACGCCATGTCCGAAGGAGAGGTTTTCCAACTCATGAAGTGCGGCGACGTCAGCATAACTGAAGAAGAATACCTGTCGATCATCGAAAAAAAGACCGCTGTTTTGCTGTCGACGGCCTGCGCCGCCGGCGCGATTCTCAGCGGAGCAGAGCAGGACAAAATCGATGCCCTGGACCGGTTCGGGGCGAAGATCGGCATGGCTTTTCAAATCACCGACGATACGCTCGATTACATGGCCAAAGAGCAGGAATTCGGCAAATCAATCGGCAAAGATCTGGAAGAAGGCAAACTGACTCTGCCGCTCATTTTTGCCCTCAGGAACGCGACAAGCGTCGAGAAAGACAAGGCCCGGGAATTAATAGCGTCGCAGGGGCAAGATGAAGAAACAATTCCTGTAATTGCAGAGTTAATTCAGAAATATAAAGGCATCGATTATTCTTTACAGTGCGCCGCCAAATATATCCGGGACGCCCATACCCTGCTGGAAATCTTCGGCAAATGCCCGGAAACCAATCAGCTCTACTCCATGGCGGAGTTCATTCTGGCCCGCCAGACTTAGACTTAGTTAATTGATTAAACTGAACAATCATTCCTGCCGCCGCAGCTCCTGCAGGCGAAAAACGAGTGCGCCGGCCGGCATTATGAGGACGCCGAAAACAGTAATACCCAGGCGAAAACTATACAGGTCACCGGAAACACCCAGTAAATATGGAATGAGCCCTCCTCCGAAAACCACACTTAAAGCGACGATAATTCCCGTCGCCAGGCTTCGCATCTCCCTGGCAAATGCCTTGGCGATTATTACAAGCCCCACCGGAAAAAAAGCTATCACGAAAGATGATTGCATAAAGAGAACGAGCCCGGTGTATTGAACCGGGGCCAATCCTAAAAGCACGGTGAAGACACTGGTCAGAAACAACACCACGAGCAGAACCTTTCTCAAGTCAAACCGGTCCAGGACAAAACCGCAGGCAATGGATACGGCAACCGCACCCAGTCTTGATATTCCCAGAACGGTATTGGCGTAATCTATATTTAAATGCAGTTCTTTCGTCATATACAGAGGAATTATCGAGTAAATGCCAAGATTTGCTCCCATGCCGAAAATCCAGATTAAAGCCATCACCCACAGAGATTTTATTTTAACAATGTCTCGAAACATCGCCTTCGGGGGATTAATGATTTTTACTTCGCTTGCCGCAAAATAGAAAATAACCGAGCAGAGCAAAAAGACGAACGCATAAATCACAAATATGTCGCGCCAGGGGAGAAAATGAAGAAGGAAGAGCGCAACCAGCGGCGTGGCGAAAATCGCCAGCGAAGCTCCGGTATCATGAATGGCGATGGCCTTGCCCCAGTGTTCTTCACAGTAGTATTCGGTAATGAGCGGAATCACCGAGGGCAGATACAACCCGACGGCAAAACTGAGCACAAAAGCAAAAATATTCAGCAAAAAAAGACTGTGAACCACTGGAATTAAAAAACAAGCCAGACCGAGCAGCAGGAAAGAAAAAATAATGGTTTTCTTGTAACCAAAGCGACCGGAAAAAAGGCCGGAAGTAATCACCGCAGCACCGTATCCGGCGGACAGAAAGATGAAGATGCCGCTTGCCCGGGCATGATTAATCAAGAACTCGTCTTCGATCACCGGTAAAAGCGGCGACAATACTATGCGGACCGAAAAATTGACAAACCAAATAAACCAGAGGAAGAAAAGAAAGAGAAGCGCTCTACCGCGAAAGTTTGAATACCGTTCCATTTATGCCAACTAACTTTACAGTACTTATAATTTCACCCGAACGATGGTAATAACTTGTTGTGACTATTTGATCAATACCGTTTTGTAACAGCAAATCGTATTGTTACAGGCAATTATTTCTTTGGAAAGAATTTATCCATATCCTGTCTGACCGTTTCCAGCCAATTCTTTCTCTGATTTTTCGTACTTGTTACGACCACGTTAAACATCCGGCGGTGAAAACCGGTCACTCCGCAAAGCGCAAAGATACAATTCTTCCAGATCGTCTCCAGAGGGTCGCCAAACACATTCTTTTCCCGCCGGGTTTCGGTGTTGGATGTATTATAAACCAGCGCCGTATGCGCTTTGAGCAAACCGATGGGCACCCCTTCACCGGAATCGCCTTCCAGAAACTCATAAGCAACACCAGGACGAATCACCCGATCCACCCAGCCTTTCAAGATGGCCGGAGGCTGTCCCCACCAGTTGGGATGAATAATTACAATCCCCTCAGCTGCGGCAATTTCTACACAGTGCTGTTCAATTGCTTCCGGCAGGACTGCGCCTTTGCCAATCTCCGCCGCCGGCAGCACAGACTCGAATTTTTCCTGGTAGAGATCATGAAAAAATACGGTATGCCCGTTTACCTGAAGCGCATTATCAGCTTCCCGGGCAATTGCATGGTTGAAGCTGCCGGGCTGCGGATGAGCCAGAATAACGGAGATTTGCATTTCAGGTTGTCTCCAATCATTAATG
>Ga0302251_1001294_pt1 | contig 15906 bp, 11 predicted proteins | sample AAG_RA_Gln_MG_FD_193534 | JGI IMG/M metagenome (GOLD analysis project Ga0302251, IMG submission 193534) | Enriched activated sludge microbial communities from anaerobic digester in WTTP, New Holstein, Wisconsin, United States - AAG_RA_Gln | ecosystem: Engineered > Bioreactor > Anaerobic >...
CATTTTCGTCTTTTTCGACTTTATAAACCCTGGCTACTTCAATCATGGTTTTCACCTCCTTTCGATTTGTTTTTACTTGTCTCATGTAAACCTCCTTTCTTTTGACGACGGAAATTAAAACCCAAGAACTTGAAGCACTTTGTATCAGGCAAACCAGATACAAAGTGCGCCTTTTGTCAAGAAAACAGGACTGCCCGAAAGAAACGAGCGCCAAGCGAGTGAGTTTCCTGGCGTCTTTTGAAAAAATTGAGACTCCCCGCAAGGGGCAGAATACTTCTGATACCTAAAAAGCCTTTCCGAGGAAAACCACGAAAAGGCTTTTAGGTAGAGATGAATTTTCTCAAATGATTTTCTTGAGCAAAAGTCAGGATTGGGTTATTGTAGGCGGATAAAAAGAAAGGTGGATTACATAACGACAAAAAAACCAAAGAAAGGAAGTAGAAGAATTGATTGAGGTAGCGGTTATAGTAGCTGAATAGTAGAACTAAGAATACAAATTTTACAGCTTGTTTTTGATGGGATTGTACTTACGATAGAAATAAATCTGTTCATAATGGCTCCCCACGTTGGACTCGAGGCGTAATTGGGCAAAGCCCTCTAAGTGCAAGGAAATACGTATACTTGTGAAAATGTACCGGCGCCGCGGCCGCGGCGTAGCCATCAGTTTATACGATCCTTTGCCCCCTCTGTCACAATCGCCAAGACCGGTTTACAAGAACATCGTGGCTATGGCCGTAAGGGTTAACGAATACCTATCTCAAAATCCTCAAAGAACACAAACCGCCGCAGGCACCCACTTCGGTGTAACCCGGGCCCGGGTATCGCAACTCATGACCATCCTTGAGAAACTCCCGGATGACTTTATTTCTACCATGAAAACGACCGAAGATCAATCCCTACTTAAACGATTCTCCGGTAAAACCCTTCTCCGGATCGCCGCTCTCAGAACCCCGGAACAGCGGAAAGCTCATATCGTATCGCTCAAAAGCAAAATATAAAACTGCCGAATAGCTAATCCCCCTGCAACAATTCAATCCTCTCTCCTTCGGCAAAATATACCCAGCATCTATCTGATTGCCAAATCGTCGAACCTCCATTCAGTATAATTAACACCGGGCGCTTACAAGCGCATTGATCTCTTTTGGCGACCTGAAACATGGCGTCATCATCCGTAACGCTGGGATAACCGGCACCGTTAGGATGTGAATGCCATTCACCGATAAAATACTTAGTGCCTGATGCCATACGCCACAGTTTTTTCAGAAAACTGTTCGCATCTTTCGCCTCTCTCAAAAAACTCATCCTTTTTCCAGAATTACCCTTTGAGATCATGACCTCTTTAACCTCGGCTTTTCTCAAATCATCGGAATACTCACCAATCAGTATTCCACCGCATTCATTCGGGTAAGATCCTTCACATAAACGTACCATCTTCTGCCAAATCGAATCCGGCATAATTACCGATAAATCATATTTGTGATCAATCCAATTTTTCATACCACGGAGTCCAAAATTCTTTTATAAGTAAAATGCTCATCGTCATAACCATAGATTAAATACCGCCCCTTGTCAAAAGCATCACCACATAATTCATTCAAACAAGAATAAATTATTGATGTTGCCGCTGACATTCTCGCTTCCGAGGCTTCAAACGTCATGAAATAACACCCAGTATTCGGTCTAATTCCTATATCTTTTTCAGGGGATTCAAGCAAGGCAAGACATTTCTTAAGATCGTTATCATCGCTACTGCTCATATAAATCCTCATCTGCGTCAATATTTCATTAATATCAGGCGAAGAATTCTTTCCGGATATCGCAATGATTAAGAATCTTGCTTTATTAGTAATAAAAGCTGAAACCATCCGTTTTGAATGTTTTTTTGCAAAATCCACTAAACATAAGGATGCTTTCACCGGCAAACCGGCATCAACCCACAAATCATATTCCAGAAACCGTCGCATATCTTTTGAATCTACTGTTAGATCAAGAATATCTGCCAAAGCAAACGAAAAGTCCCCCCACGGATTGATATCCTTTAATACCCTGACCATTTCAGATACCTTTGGCTTCCCAACACTGCTAAAGCTCAAAGCATGTCTGCACAAATTACCGGCCTCGATCGTTTCATGATCGCACACTATCATTCTGGCAATACCAGACTTGGCCAAAAAGACTGAAAGATGACTGCCTATTGCACCACAACCAAAAAGAACGCAATTATTCACCGAAGACCGCCCTCCGATTCTGCTATATAAAAATCTCTGAGAACAATCATGGGATTTAAAATATTCAATTTTTGAATTTTCAATTTCATTTTTATAATCGCTGACTGCAAGCTCATAATCGACCTTCTTTTTCTTATTTTTCTTCCTTTGCTTTCTTACAATGTGATAGTAAGAAGAAATGTCTATTGAAAAAGATTGCCAGTGAATATCATTAACCTGCCCACCATTGGTTCTTTTAATAGGAAAGCCTAAAATAACAACAAACTTCTTTTCTGGTAAAAGTTTTATCCCCTCCCTGACCAAGCTTTCGAATGATAATCCTTCGCCTTTCAAAAGCTCCGCCAGCTCTCGGAAATATATCGGCGGCCTTTTATATCTAAGAACAGGTTCTATCTTAAACCATATATAGATTCCGCTTCGTTCACCAGCGCCCAAGGACTTCGGAACTATATCAAATCTGCAAATTCGAATTAACTGATTTTCAAGAAAATAGGAAAATAAACCCAACGTAGATTCTGTCCGAGAAATCCAATTCTGCGGGCTTTCCTCGACAAAAATCAAATGCAATGGCTTAACGGCTGGGAACTGCGGTAACTCGTAATAATCTTCATTTGTTTCTAAATTATTCTCGGCGGCCTTTTTTAAAAACTCATTCAGATATTCCAAGAATGCTTTAAAGGTGGGATTCTCCAGCCATTTTCGACTATCCGGAGGGCATATTTTCCCGTCATCCATTCGCACATGAGGAAATATCCATAATTGCTCATCCACAAAAAAAGCCTGCGGGCTCTCATATTGTGGATATGCCGCAGGTATTACAATTTTAATATTTACTTTTCCGCTGGATAGCTCTGGAATCGGGTTGGCAGGAAGTAAGCGAAGATGAAACTCTCCAGAAATTGTCTTTTCCGCAACACTCTGAGTGCCTTTAAAAAATTCTTCAATTGCATTTTGATCCTCTGCGCTAAACATATTTCTATCCAAATCGATTTGGGAATAATACCGCCGGACTCCTCGGTTTCTCAAAAGTTGCAGATGCCTGTTCCGATGACGAGTCAACCGCAAATCTCTTATCAGAATCAATATCTAGTACACTAATTTGGTCATCAGGAATAACATATTGGATAGAACCATCGCTAGTAAATTTAACAGTTCTCTTCACATTCCTAAACGATGAATAAATCTTCACTGCATATTCGTTTGGTGGGCTCTGGTGATCTTTATCGCCGGGCTTTGTTTTATTCGTCACAACAACAATTGATGGAGCGACTGACAACAATCCGTCAGTAAAACACCCTTCGGTATTTTCATCAAACGCTTCATCCTTACCCGAGTCACCCCGAGAAATAAAGAAACCTTTTGATCCATGATGGGACGCATGAAGCAACTTTGATGAACAACTACGTAAAAACCTCGGCATAATCCAATACTTCCACGTCAACTGCTCCCCGTCCCCCGTAATCAACACGCTTGAATTCATATAGGTAATTCGGCAAACGATTGAACCTACATGAATCAAATCAGATAATGATTTGCTGGATCCAGCCTCGATACTTTCTTCTAATCGCTGTAAATAGGCTTTTACTTCTTTTGATTCCTTAAGCTGATCCCAGACATCACGTGTCGGGGGCGCCATGAATTCAAATTTGACATCACCTATTTGCACGTTAATCAAATCATTCTCGACAGCGATATCTTTATCCGCATGCGTATTCTCACGTTCCTTAATTTTCTTTAAAAACTGTTTATATTGATCAGGCAATTCTTTCTCTTCCTTTTTCTTGAATTCAAATCCGGTATACCAGATTTCGCCTATTTCAAACTCATCGAATAATTCGTTCACTGCCCCCACATGATCCGCATGAGCATGCGTTAACATAAAATAATCCAGAAAATATTTATCATCCTTTTTGGGAAGAATGGTCTTTAAATACTTCCGCACATCAACTTTTCCTCCGCCCTTGTTGTCAATGAGCATAAATTTCCCAGACGGTAACTCCAACAAAGTCGCATCACCTTGACCAACGTTAAAGAAAGTAAATTTCGCTTTATTTGCCATAAGAACCTCACTTTTTAATTCTATTTGTTCGCATCTACGCGCTTCTTAACGTACTCAGTCTGTTTCCTATATGAAAACAAAAAGATAACCAATAAGGCAATCACAAGCATAGAGAATTCCACTCCTTGAGAGATCGAAAATCTCCTCCCCAAAACTTCAAAAAGTTTTAGCAGAATAAGTAAACCAAAACATGCGCACAACGTACGATACGTGTTGTTGACTTCTGACAAAAGTTCGACTCTTTCATCTTTCTTCGTCGCGGCGACATAATCTTTATAATCAGCAAACTTAAGAAATGATGCCCATTTCAATAATGGCTCAACAACAAGAGATCCGATCCTGCTAATGACAAGCCCTATGAAATAATACAAAAAAACTCCTAAGACGATATCCTGCTGAATAAAAGAGTAGTCGGTTATCGCTTCACCCAGAATAACAAATACAACGCCGGGAAAAAGATAGTTGAATAGATTGTATGTTGATAACTTTTCGAGTATATCTTTCATGAATCTTATTCCTCCTTCCGGAACTTCTTCCCACATTTCGGGCATTCGACTTCGTCATCGAAAAACAAACTGCAAGGCACATCGACCCCGCAATGCGGGCATTTCATCTTGTCCGCCTCTTGTTTAAATGTCGCGTAATATCCTCTTTGCCGCTAAGCTCATCCTGCGTCGGCTCACGGTCGAGGATGCCTTTCAAAACACCAGTATAAGCCTTTGACAACTGGTCACTCCGGTGCGAATGCTCGGATGGCATCGTCTTATCCTTGGCATATCGAATCTCGATTCGCGCCGGATCCCCGAAACGTCGCTTAAATTATCTGATATGCTTCTGTCGCCCATAACAAAAATACAACTCATTCTTTTTTATACCATTGTGAAAAATCGGGATCTTCAGAATTTGGCAGAGGTTTTGCTGTCGGGGCATTTATCCTTACTGGGACGGGAATACATGCTCCAAAAACCAATGCTTGTTGTCTAGGCAATCCTGCGATACGCGACACTTCGAGTTTATCAATCCATTCAGCCGCTGTCCCAACCGTTCTTTGATCAGTCTCAGAAGTTAATCGAAAAACTACCCACGTTCCACATTGCGCCAAGACAGTGTCAGAAACCTCCGATGGACGTTGCGTGCTAATCCACAAACCTAAACCAAACTTGCGCCCCTCTTTTGCTAACCGCTCATACGCTAATGCATTCTTAGACCCGTCATCGTCAGCAATTTGTCTTAAATAATGATGCGCCTCTTCTAATACGAGCAAGGTTGGATGAGTTTTCCCCTGCCCCCTTTTAAAAAGCTCAAAAGCAAAAAGCTCAAGCAATCCGCCTAAAACAACCGGCATTAAATCGTGGGCAATATGCTTGAGGTTAAGTATGTGCAATTTCCATTTGCTTTTGTCATCACCAAATAATTGACTAACTAATGCTGAAGACTCTTCACCCCAGTTCAAAGACTTTCCGCAAGGCTTTCCACCTTCTACATCAAGAACGGCGCAGAACATTGGATCATCAATAAACCTTCGTATCCGTGTCACGAGAGGTGCGACATTGGAATAATGAAACCCATCCCGCTCGGCGTTATTCTTACCTTGTTTAACAGAGTGACTTTCTGCAACCAAAGCCGCTAAAGCGGCCATATGGCACCACTCCGTTCCTTCTTGCATCTTTTGTCCTGAACGCAATTTCTGTATAGCTTCCAAGCTACCCTTCGCATCACCCGGGCGACAATCATCATACATACAGGCCTGCGTCTGATCAGCCAAACCTACTCCTCCCTGATCAGAAAACCACTTTACATGTTTCAAGTGTTCAAGAGCAAAAGACAAGGCTGGCCGTTGCGTTTTTTCACTAGGTAACAAAAGGCGAGATAAACCATGCCTACCAAGAGCATAATAAGGAATTTTATATGGTTTTTCACCACCACCAATAGTGGTAACTTTTATATCATCCCCACTCAAGTGTCCTTCAAATGCCGGTTCAAATTCGCCATTTATATCGAAGATCACAATCCGAGGATGTCCAAGCTTTACAAGCTGTTGAACAATAGCGGCTGAAAAACAACTCTTCCCTTGCCCAGAACTACCCAAGACCGCAATATGCCTTCCTAAAAAGTCGTCTATTCCGGTTTTTAAGTCAATACCACTTCTACAATCCGTACCGAGTAGCAATGCCCCATCAGAATCTACTTCAGGGTTAATTACCGCTGATAATTCATCACGAGACAGAGGAAACGCCTCCGCTCCCAAGCTAGGCGTAGTCAGCGAATCGGCGGTAAATATAAATTTGCCGTCTTCACCCCGATTGAGCCAACCAGCCACAACCGCATTTAATTGCCGCAGAGGCATGGCATTCAATTGCCCTTGCGGCATCATCGTTTTGTGCGCTTCTCGTGGTTCGAGGAAGGATAGGGAAACCACGCGCACAACCAAAATGCGAGGCCCGCCGTCAACTCCCAAAAAACTATTGATATCAGTAACGGAAGACACTCCGGAGCGATGCGACGCCACATGCCCCTTGTGACTATCATTTAAATTTAGAGTGATCCGAGCGCCTTCAACGCTTACTACATATCCTATTGCTTCACGTCCTCGCATGCTTTTGGCGGCTCCAATTCTTTTAACGTTTTTCTTATACGCAAAGCTTGATCATCATAAATCGCGGGGTCCGGAAGCATTCGCACAAATCGTTCGAAGTGTGCCGCCTCGCCACCACCAATGATAGTAACTTGCGCAGATTCTAGAGCACGGATTTTCTTGACCCATGCTGAGCATTTATCCAAATCTAACTCACCAGAGTCCTTTTTCTTTGCTTCTGGCAAATAAATAACCAACTGCAATGTTGGATTTTGTAAAGCACGCAATATTATCTGATTCAAATGGGCGTCTAGGAATGAATATCCAGAACAAATTAAACATGCTTGGGGTCTGCTCAAAAAGTCAGTAAACCGACGCAATAATTCTCCAAGAACAAACCCAACTGTCTGTATATATTTTGCCGCAGTTGGAAAAACAATTGGGCAATCTAAATTTCCGTCTGTACTCTTCAGGAAAGTCTCAATTTCCCTCCAAATCATGCCAACGGGTACTTCAATATAATCCTGCTCCTTTTTGCGCCAATTCAAAGAACCGTGCAATTTTACCAGATTAAAATTGTACGCCCCAAATCGCGCTTCGCCTCGAGCCAGTAAATTGTGATATCCAAGATCAAAAGAATGCGGAGCAAATATCCGCTGATGTAACCCCTCGAAACCATTTGTAATACGAAGACCTATGCTTTCCGCCGCCCATTCAATGGATAAATCATAATTTGTCGTGAATATCCACGGAGCGCTTTGCCCCGCCTGCCTTGCAGATACCAATCTTTGAAGCAATCTGCGATGGTTTTCAAGAGCTCCATGTTCAACCCAGACAGAACGATCGCCCGACCAAAATTCTTCGCGTAACAATGTGCCACTGATTACCGCCTTCTTTAAATCATTGGTTATGCTCTTTAATTTCTTAAGGCGCCGCGATCTTCCTTGACGATCCCATTCTTTTGCGGCAATTTCCAGAACATCAAATAAATCTTCAAGGTTAGGGGTCTCGTCTTTCTTGACAAATGACTCATCAATTAACCACTTATAACTTTCTTTCTTCTTAGCGACAAACTCCTTCCAAATGTCAGAAATTGTTTTCCCGCCCAAGTCGCCTCGTGACGAACCGGATCCAAGAAGAACACCGACATTCTCCAATCTGAGCAAAGAAGCCAAATGGGCTTTTAGCTCATCATTGGAAATAGCACTCCCTCCGCGAAAAATTATTATCGAATCCAATATGGTTTTAGATCCGCCGTCCGAAGATTCATCCGTCATTCGTAACTCCCTTTTAACTTAGAAACATTTTCATTTGTTTCCATTAATCATCTCCCGATCTTCTTTTGTAAGTCCATAAATATCCATAACGAGCGCATCTATTTCTTTTTTAAACTCTTGCACTTTGGTTTGCTTATCCACATTTTCGAGATAACGATCCGATTCGGTTAATTTTAGAATCTCATCAACAATTTTTTCTATTTTTTCCCTACCTTTAGCAGTCCCTTCCTTTATGGGAATTGAGTGCAACTCATACCCGCCAATAGTAGGCATTCGATACTTATTGCAATAATAAAAGTTGATTGTTGTTGAGTTCAAAACCCCACATAAATACTTCAGACTGATATCTTTTCGCTTCCAGCTTTTATAATTGCTCACATTAGTTGTATCCAGAAAATATCGTTGACGATCATCAAATGCGACTAATAATTGCATCGAACTGTTTACCCTTTGCGTAACAAGCTTTTCTGGCACTTCAAAGAATTCACGAGTATGCGGCAGACAACCGACTTTTTCCCGCATCAAATCAGGACGATACCAAATATATTCACCACCCCAATTAATTGAAAAAGCTTTAATATTTTTCCCCCTGTATACCTTGACGTATTCATTAGAATTTTTCTTCTCTTTAGTTAAGAAACGTCCATCATCACTTGTTTTAATGCCTCGGGAGAACTCGATTATCGATGATAACGAAATACCGCCATCCTCTATCTTTTTGAAAAGCCTTTTAAACTCTTGTGAAGATGACGTGTCCAACTCAAACAATGGGTTTGCCAACACTTCTTTTATATCGACGAGATTTTTTGGTCCAAGGTTTGAATCTCTTACCGAAATAGAATAATTATCGAAATGACCCTTCTGAAGAAAAATAATTACTGGCTTAACAATAGCATCGAAAACACCAAAATCCAGATCAGCGATTTGCCAAAGTCTGAAATTTCTGAATATAAGCTCTCGAAGTTTAGAAAAGCTGGACGTAGCCTTCCATGTTTGAGGAACGATATACGTCAATAAACCTTTCTCCTTAAGAATCCCCGATCCCTTCTCAAGAAAATAAGCGTACAAATCAACCTTATTCTTCGTAACTGTAAATAATTTCCTGTATAGCAACCGATCCTCTTCTCGAAGGTTAACAATATTTACATACGGTGGATTAGCAATAATCAGATCAAAGCGATCAATCCCAAACATGAAAAGCGAATTGAAAAATCTTGTGACGTTATCGGCGTTAAAAGGATGATACGTTAAAAGTTGTTTCTGCTTCACAGACGCGAACATCGTTTGATTAATCTTGAGAATTTCCTCAAAATCCCGCTTCATCTTCTCCTTGATACGCTGACTATTCGTCTTAAAGTATCGCTCCCTGATAGCCTGCATCTGTTCTGCCATTTTCTTGTTATCAAAAAGCCCTTCTTCCTCCTCCAATGGCACCAAACTGTTCGCGCAAACAAATTTAAAGTCAAGATTTGGCAATTCTTCGATGCCCTTATTCTTTTCAGAAGGTTTGATCACTGAATCCACAACCAGCGACAGCCACGTCCTAAGTCGGGATATCTCGACTGCCATTGGCTCAATATCAACGCCAAAAATATTGTTCTTTATAATCGTCAACTTGGTCTTGTAATGATCGAGCCGGGCATCCAATCTCTCATAAATAGAAAGCATGATCTGAAGCATACCGATCGGAAATGCTCCTGATCCGCAAGCCGGATCAATGATCTTGATCTCATCCAGAGCCTCGATGATCCGATTCTTATAAGAACCCAGTTTTCCCAAAACGCTTTTTGGATCTAATTCATGCTCTCGCTTATCAAAAAGAAGCTGTAATACCTCCCCTTTTCGCGCGTCATCTCCCAATCTCTCCGAAACATAGGCGCGCAAACTTTCCCTGCACATATATTCAACAATTTCTCGCGGTGTATAAAAGGCACCTTTTGCCTTACGGGCCTGCTCGCCTGTTTCCTCAATTTCCTCAGCCAGAAGATTTTCAAAGATGCGCCCTAACATTTCCGGATCGATCGCCACCTGCTGAAAGTCGCTTGTACTTTCATCAGTCGTGAAATTGTACCGATTAAGGAATGAATAAAACCGATCGAAGTAATCCGGAGGGAATGATAATTCTCCGCGCCCGGCGAGATCACTTTCCTTTTCTTCAAAAAGTCCGCCATTTAAGAAGGGTGTCTTGTCATCAATCCCAAACCCGCGTTCATCAAGAGAAGTATTTAAAACCTTAAAAAACAACTCTTCCAGCTTCTTGCTGTAATATTCCGTGGCGGGCTTGCCTTCGGTCTCGAAATAACCGCTTTCTTCCGAGATCATTTCTTTCTTCCTTAAAAACCAGCAAAAGATAATCCGCCCAATAAGACGATTAACGAACTGCGACCGGTGCTTCTTGTCTAAAATATTTTTTTTCTCAAGATGCTGGACAAGCTCGTTAAAGAATCCGGATATCTCAAGGTAGAATTCCTTGTTAAGCGGTTGAATATCAAAGCTGTCCCATAGTACTTTATGCACCTGCGCCTTGTTGGAAAAATCAAATTCCTGCGCCCACTTCTCGAATATTTCCTTTTGGGTATTACTAAGATGGCGATGGATTTCAAGGGTGCGAATTTTGTAGTTACTGCTTAAAACAATAACCAATCGGTCGGCTTTGTCCGGTAGAATAAAATCGATACCAACGCTCTTATTGGAATAAAAAGCCTCGTCTTCAAAATTCGGCGTAAGCGCGACAAGGTTTGAAATGATCCGCTTGGCAGGCTTAGTAACCCAATAAAGCTTAAAATCAATATTGCGGTCATTAGTCTCGGCTAGGGCAAAACTTGCCTTGCGATCCTCATAATCCGGAGCATTCTTTGTCCAACTTGGATTTGCCTTAAGTCTCGGAAAGCTTTTTAAGACCTCCGGCGCATCATCAATGCCCAGTAATCCAGCAACTTGCTTGGCAATATTTAACCCGCTCTCAAAAGAATGCTTTTTATCAGCAACCTCAAGAGCATGATCGATTTTGCTCAACAACCCTATTGCATTACGCGTTCTTACTGACATAAACTAAAATATTCTCCACCTTGTTCGGCTTGATAGATTCTTCTTTATCAGCCGCGATCTCCTTGGCACGTTTTAAAAGACTGCTCAAGACATCCTGATAAGGCTTATTTTCTTTATTTGCCTTAACCACCGTTCGCACCAATTTATCGATCTCTTTTTTATCCAAATAATTCTTTGTTCCAAAAGCCTGCCCAACAATATCAATGTCCTCCGGGGAGTAATGGATGTTACTCATAATTCGCAAGAGTTCAAGTCTTTGTCCAGTAGGCGTTTGCTCCTCGACCTCTTCCAAAACATAACTCTCCGGCTTCTCAGCAATTGCCCTGATGGAAGCCTTGTCGCAGGATATCCGATCTGGCTGTCGCTTATTCTGCGCATCATCGATCCTTATCCGCTGTAACGCTTCAAGTGTAGACATCGCACTTCTACTGCTCCCTTTAAGGCTCATCCGTATGAACTCAGGTATAAGCTTTGTTTGATCGTTAAATAAGTTGCTTAATACCATCACCTCCGCATCATTAGAACGAATCTGCGCATCCGGCAATAAAGCCCACTTCCCCTTTGGTATGCAATAAATCTTTTGTTTATATTCAGCGGAATTCTTCTCATCCCGGTCGAACTTTTTCAGATCCAAAATGAAGTCATCTTCAACAAGCAAGAAGTCTCCGGCTTTTTCCAACTCTTCTAAAGCCTTAGCTCGCTTTTGGGCTTCTTCGCTATACAGATCTTTCAAGTTCTCAATGTATTCAATGGGATTGGCCGCTTCACCCAAGACGGACTGATCGTTGCCGATCGTGTTGTTGATCATATTAATCTTACCTTCAAGCCTTTTGACCAACCTTAAATACAAATCAAGCTTCTGAAGCGGGTTCATGTTAAATACTAAAACCTGATCGAACGAAGACCCGAGCCGATTAATGCGCCCATTGCGCTGAATCATGCGCACGGGGTTCCAATGCAAATCGTAATTAATAATGATTCCGCAATCCTGCAAATTCTGGCCTTCCGATAAAACATCCGTTGAAAAAAGATATTTAAGCTCCGTCTCGCCTTCCTTGAAAGAATAGATTTTTGATCTAGGTGAAAACCGCGAAGCGTAATCATCCGCGTCCTGTCTGTTTTTCGTCGACACAAACCCTGCTTCTTTTTCGCTAACAACACTGCCCTTTAATTTCTCTTCAAGATAATTAATCGTGTCTGCAAAATAGGAAAAAACCAAAACCTTATCCCCTGCAGGCTTATCCTTATCTATCTTTCTCAAAAGCTCAACCAACGCTGTCAGCTTGGTATCTTTCTCTTCAAAATACTGCAACTGCTTACTGATGATATCGATCAACTCGAACTCTCGCTGAATATCCAGCTTAAGGGCATCCAGATTGTATTTTTTATCATCAACCTCGTCTAAGACGATTTGTTTTTCTTCCTCACCGTTTTCCATCAACTCCAAAAGGCCGTCTTCATCTTCTAATTCAAGCGCTGTACGCAAAGCTTCGATATCATCCATGCCGACGATCTTATTTCTTTTTAGCCCCTCATCAAAAAGCTTGAGTTTTTCGCGATATGTATTTAATGAAATCGATATCGCCCTGACAGACGACTCCATCCGCTTTAAAAAGATCGTCCTGAAAATGCCATATATTCCGCGCTGTTGCTGTAACTCCCGGCTCTTGTCTCCCGAAAGCCGAAGATCTGTAATTTCCTCAGTGGTTTTTCCGTAATACTCTGTCCGATAAATTCTCCAGCGATACGGAATGAAGCCAAGCATCAATATGAGTTGGAATACAAAATAAATCGGTGACTCAGTCATTAGCTCATCTTCGTCAAGTTCGGTATCGATAAGATCCAATTGGTCAATCGGATGTTTTAAAACCGTGCATTTTTCTGCGATTTCCTCCGGGTCTCTGGAATAAATAAAGGGCAAATCAATCAAACTACTCTTAAGAGAACGGACTTTCTCAAGAAGATCGTCCGGAAGCGTATAGGCATAATTTTCCGGCATAGATTTGGGAAATCGCCGCTCTTTGCCATCGATAACCAAATGCCCATACTCTCTCTCAATGCCGTGGCGCGTCCTGCGGACAACAATGCTCCGAATAATCGGGCCCATGACCCTCTTTATTTCTTCATAATCGACATCGACCCCTTGATTAATTTGTTTTTTAATCTTTTTCTGCAAATCTTCTACTACCCTAACAAAATCCTTGGTGCCACTCAATCCTGTATGAGGGTCAACGGTCGTGACCTTAATCGAATCTCCGAAACCACGCGTGCCGAGCAAAATCTGATTTGTCAAATCTTGAAGTTCGTTATTGATGGGCGTTGCGGTCAATAAAAGCACATGCGCTTTTTTATTCTTTTTAATCCATTCGAGTAACGCCTCATATCGGGTGCCGGTAGTTTTTCTCAAATTATGTGACTCATCAATGACAAACAGGGCAACTGAAGCGATATCGTCCAGTCTCTTTTCATCCTCGATCGCCTGCAAATTCTGAAGGACAACCGGTTTGAGATTTGGGATCCCGGATTTCAAAAGCTCTCTTTCCCATTGAGGTTTAAGTGACTTAGGACATACGATGACAACGCGCTTACGTCCCACATCGCTCTCTGTGTAGTGCTTTATCACTTCAATAGCCGTAATCGTTTTCCCAAGCCCAACAGAATCCGAAAGCATCGCGACGCTGAATTTATCCAATTTTCTCAAAAGATGTTGGACATTTCTTTTCTGAAAAGCTAAAAGTTCATAGGCGCTATTCTGATTTACTCCAAGCTTGATTTCCTCAAGCTCTTCCTTATAAAGTTCATAAAGCGTCCTGATATATGTTTCGTAAGGGCTAAAAAGCACATCGCCAACCGGCGACTCTTCAAGCAATTCAATAAACTTGCCCTGCCAATCTTCGGTATCGGGATCATTCCACAGCTGATCGAACCAATAAAGGTGCCCCACCTCTTGTTCTTTAGTTTGTGGTTGGAAGGTAACGATGCGGTGATCAGATTCAACAGAATTTAATTCAGTATTATGAGTAAAACCATTTCGCGTAAAATTCGATGAACCGATAATCCCAACAGCTTCGTGTGAAGAGTATCCTCCAAAGACATAGCATTTAGCATGCAAGAACGCTTTGCGATAAACCTTTACTTCCAAAATTCCACGTTTGATAAGATCTTTTAAATCGATAATAACTTGCTTCAAAATAGGATCCGGAACCATCCGTTCGAGATCGAAATAAAGATCCGCGTCCGGATAATCCGGCTCTGGGCGATAGGATTTATGACGTGGGATAAGCGGTTCCCGACCAATGAGTAAACGAACCTTCTTGAAACGTTTCAGCTCATCGATGATCAGCCTCGTTCCCGAAAGGTCCCAATAGCCGGTCGCTATAGATAATTCTTCATATTGCGGAGCAATCTGCTTAATCAGGTCGACAAAAACCCGCCGATTATTATCAATAATTTTAGGTATCACGTTATATCCTTTGTTTTTCTTTTCTTCCACATTTCCATATCGTCTTTACCTTTGAATTCCGCTGAAGAAAGCCAATTTCCTACAAAGATTTATGTTTTAACAGTTCGTTGCCATATAATATACCCGATACCATAAATAGATAGGTAATTAGCTTGTTTCTGATCTAAAACAGCTTACCCTGCCGTTATATTGCCAACAAATTTCCGATAAATTACCGATAAACTATAAGCTCTCAACCGGTTAGCTGTATCTACAACCAACAATCAAGCCACCTTTTCTATAGAAAACTCTAATTCTTTTAATTATACCACTTTCAATTCAAAATGGTAAGGGATTTAGGGATATGAAGATATATAAAAATTTGGTGGGAATTTGAAGATTGGGATTAATATTCTGTAAAATATGGCTTTTTTAGGAAAGGAACCAACTATACACTCAGCTCCGCAGGGATAAAGTCTATGCTAAGCTTGCTTTTAATGCCGCGGCGAGCCGGGCAAGGGTTTTGATGTTAATCCGCGCATTTCTTAAATCTTCCAAGCGCGAGATTGTCTGCTGGGTAGTATTGACTTTTTTTGCAAGTTCTGCCTGGCTTAAATGCCTCATTTGCGATCTTAAAGCCTATCTGTAGCCTTGCTAACTCTTCATCATAGGCTTTTCTAAACTCAGGGTTCATCCAGAACTCTTCTTCAACATGTTAGCTTACTGACTTTGGAACTATTATTTTTCTTTTCATAAGAACTACTTAATTTTTAAAATTGACTTGGCAGTAGTTATGAACTCTTTTGCTGCCTTTAATACCGCTTTAGCACCTTCTTTTGTAAAGTTACCATGATAATCAGCATCTTCGCGAAGCACCATTGCATCATGGAACTCTGAGGTTAAATCACCAGATAAAAGCCCCGCATCCACAAAAAGGCTATTTAAAGCAACGAGAAGATAGTAATGGCTTTTTTCACGGTATCCTTTTGAATAAATAAGGGCCCTGGCAGAATGAAACATAGAATAGTATCCGGTGATAGTCGCGTATTTGTATTTCTCGCTCTCAAACCTGTTAAGAGCCTCTGTTAAGTCGTTTTCTGCCTCCTGGAGCTCGTTTTTTACCTGCCGCTTTCCTTGCGCAAAATGCAATATCCTCTTTTTCTCTATAGCCTTTTGAAATTCAATGTTGTTCATTGTTTAGCCTCATAAAGAATTATACCGCTTGAAACCTGTTTATGAAATACAGGATTATCCCTTTTTAACCCGATAAACTCCTG
>Ga0302251_1001295_pt1 | contig 15904 bp, 14 predicted proteins | sample AAG_RA_Gln_MG_FD_193534 | JGI IMG/M metagenome (GOLD analysis project Ga0302251, IMG submission 193534) | Enriched activated sludge microbial communities from anaerobic digester in WTTP, New Holstein, Wisconsin, United States - AAG_RA_Gln | ecosystem: Engineered > Bioreactor > Anaerobic >...
CCTGAACCTCAAAAAGATCCATACTTCAATTTCATGAAAATAATCAAACATGAGGACAATGAACTCGCTTTTTCGAACATGTTTGCTTACTTTTTCAATCTCAATAGAGATGCCTTTTCTCTTTTTGCTAACGATGTTCTGCATATCGAGATGCAAGCAGATTTCACTATTGAGAGAGAAAAGAAAAACATTGACCTGCTTGTATCAGATATAAATAATGTCGTCGTAATAGAAAATAAAATAAAATCGAGCATCAATGGTATTAATGACCGTCACGATATCTACAGTGATCAAGTACAATCACAACTAAAAAAATACTTTCAATTTGTTACCTCTGATGATGATTATTGCTCGAAAACAGCAAGTTGCTTTATATTTTCACCCAATTACAATCGCATTGAACTGAGCAAATTTTCGTGCGGTGAAAAATATACTGTTATTTATTATAGAGAAATTTATAATTTCTTCATTGAACATAGAAAACTGTTTGATGATGTGCCTTATTTTAATGACTTCATTAATGCAATGTACAAGCACACAAAGGACTATGATAATGAGTTAGAGGAAGAGATGCAAAGAAGATTTCAAAATACGATTTACAATGCAAAGAAACGGTAGAAATAAGTGGAGGGATAAAATGAATAAAATAACCATCGAGTTTTTTCATGACGTCATATGCAGTTTTTGTTTTCCAATGTCCTATCGGATGCGGCAGCTCCAAAAACTGATGCCGGAAATAGAAATCGTGCATCGCTCCTATGCCTTAGTGAAATCGGAACGCGATTTCGACGCGATGTTTGGTTCAAGAGCAGCAGCCAAGGCTGAGATTATGAGTCATTGGGAACATGCAAATCATAATGATGACCACCATCGGTTCAACATCTCCGGAATGCGCCAGACAGACTTTTTGTTTCCGTCTTCTATGAAAGGCCTTATTGCATGCAAAGCGGCATACTTCGTAGCGGGCGATGCTGGGTATTGGGATGTTTTTGACGCGCTGCAAAATGCTTTGTTTGTACAAAATCAAAATATTGAGGAAAACGAGATTATCGAGGACTGTGTCAGAGAAAGTGGTATAGACTTTGAGTCCTGGGTGCACCATTACAATAGCATAGAGACAAAAGATGCAGTAGAGAGTGACTTTCTTCTTGTAAAACAATATAACATTCAAGGGGTCCCGGCACTCGTCATAAATGGGAATCAGCAGATTAGCGGCGCACAACCCTTATCTAAAATTATCCAAGTCATAGAGGAAATTACAAAAGGAAAAGAACAGCCGACATCTGACGGAGCTTCCTGTCGCTTGGTGGGCGGAAAAATCGAATGTGAATGATCCATTTGAAAAGTATTGATATGTTCTCACGAACAGACAAAACCATTGCTATGTTCCCTCGTCCCTAGAAAGAGCAAAAAAGGTCGTTGACCTGTTTCCACTAACGTAAGATACCAAAATTGGCAACTGACATCATAAAAAATGACTCGGGCCATCCAGAACATGGAAACATGTCTATGTTCTTTTAGATTGTTATCCAGATCAACAAGTTGCTTGGACACCCGATTTGGCTAGTTGGCTATATTATCGATTTTATTGGTTATTCATATTCTATAGAACCCGCTCTATTTTTTTATCTTCTGGGCATGAGGCTCCCATAATAAGATCGACGTTGTTTTTTATGATTACAGATTGTTTCATAATGCTCTTCATAGACCTATAGTCTGCTGATAGCGATTTTTTCGCACTCGAGCACTTCCGGTATTCTAATTGAAGATTTTTCATGGCAGGTATTTGCTTTGCTGAGAGCAAACTGAATGCTTGTTTCGCAGATTGATGAAGCAAAATATCCTCTGTGTTTGCTTCATAAAACCTTCCTGAAAATCCGGACTCTCGATATGCTGTATATATCTCCTTCGTTTTCGCATAGTTAATGATATGCTTCTTCAACTCAGCAATCTCCGCCATCCGTTTTTCAATTTGCTTAATCTGCTGTAACAGCTCGTGATATCGATCCGTCGCAGCTTTTGTTTTTTCAACCAGGGTTTCATAGTCGGCGATGTTATTCTCCGTCAGAAAATTGATGGTCTGAGCCATCTGTTTCAGATTGAACACCTTCGCCCAGCGCTCATAACCAGGACCTTTACCAGCTTGAAGTTTGGCCTGGATATCCACCAGAAGATTAATCTTGTCTGGATTTTTTCGATAAGGTCTTTTGACTTTTGGAGTGTGGATGGTCTTTCCGAGTATCGCTGATCTCAGTTCATCTTCAGAATATCCTTCACCCAGGGATCGTAATCTGGTGAATTTCTGCTGACCAACAGCTTTGAAAGCCAGATGTTGTCCATGTTTAACTTCATAACCATTCTCCGCCATCAGCTTCTGGAAAGTTTCAAAATCTACTGGCTTTTGCGCCATGACAGCATCAATGGTTTGTCTCAGCTTCTCCTGCCAAGATAGAGGTTTTTTGTCGCCCAACCACTTACCGTAATGGGACGGTCCTTGCTTTGGAGCTTCGATGATCGATAGTCCGTTCTCAAGACAAAGCTTGTCGCTGATTTTTCGGATCGCTTCACTGGAGCCAAGGAAATTTCTGAATTTCTGTGTATGGTCGACGGATGTGGAATTGAAAATGATGTGATTGTGGATATGGGCATGATCGGTATGGGTGGCGACAACGAATTGATACTTGCCCTTGGTGAAGCTCATGGCCAGTTCATAGCCGATATCCTGTGCCTTCTCCGGGGTGATTTCTCCCGGTTTAAAGGACTGCCGGATCTGATAGAGTACAATGTCGCTCTTCTTCTCTTCACCGCGGCCAATGTAGGTCTCATATTCTTTCTTGCAAAGCAGCATCTCTCCGGCGGCGGTTTCCGGTTCGCAGCCATAGGCTTTGACAAGCTGGCCTCGGTTGGTTTTATCAGGATTGATGGCATAGGAAAGGCGTTCATGTGCCGTGTGGGCCACGGATTGACCTTTGATGACGTGCATGGGGATTAATCTCGTGGTTGCCACAGCGGACACCTCCTTCCAAAAAAAAGGCGCAGCAGATTGCTCCACCGCGCCCGTCACAGGATCATACTTCTTTTCCTCAAATAGCTTTCAAAGAATCATTGAATACGCCAAGCAGCTCAACCAGGAAGGCTGCGATCAGCGGTAGTCCGAAGGGACTGATCAGCCAGGCCAAGCCCATCAATCTCAGACCTTCCGGGAAATCCTGAAGCAACACCATGGTTCCCAGCGCGATGGCAAAGCAGACAAAAGCCACGATCCCCAGCACCATGGTGGACAGCTGACACAGCAAACGGCAGGCTGCAACAAGGATCGTTAAAGCCAGTGTAATTGGGAATAAGAACAGCTTGATGAGAAATCTCATGCTGCACACCTCCATTCATCCGAAAGTTTTCTTCTACCCTGATCGTAGCAAGGAATCCAAATGTCGTCCATGTTGTCGTTAAAAAATTTTAGTCTATGGTGGAAAGGCGGGTCATGATCTGATCCGCCTTTTCCCATACACTCTTTAGGCTGCTCTGAATATCCTCAATATCGGCTTCATAGATGCGTCCGGTCTCATGCGCCCGCTTGGCATATTGATTCAGATTGTTGCTGCTTCTTCGAAGGAGCGATACCAGTTCAGAAATATCGGAGAGGTCCAGGCGGACTACATAGCCGTCAATGGCCATCTTCCTGATGTAAGCCCCCATATTCTTGGTCCCCAACTGGCGCATCTTTTCTTCGATCAGCGCTTTTTCACGCTCATTGACCATGATTATTATGGGGACCTGACGCTTTCTATTTGCCATATCATCACCTCCTCAAGTTTCCACCACCTTTCTGCTTCAGATGCTCCTATTTAATGGCTACTGAACAAATGCCAAATTTTCGCGTAAAACAACAGCCAGGAAAAACCGCGAAAAAAGGGCAGAAAAATCATGGCAAATCTTCTTCAGATTCACCATGAGGATGGACAGGGCGATGACGCTTTCGCTCGTTTCGGCGAGCCGGGTATAGATTTTACCCAACCCACACTTCAGTTTGGCTAGGCTGAATTTCCGTTCGACTTCCACTCGCTCGCAGATGTCGCGGTAGTCCTGTTTTCGGTCAGGTTTCTCGTTCTTCTTCGGTCTGCCCAGGGCTGGACCCGATAACCGGATCCCTCGCTCCTTGCAGAAAGCCAAATTGTCGCGATTTCGATAGATCTTGTCCGCAAGGACTCGTTCCGGGTACCTGCCTGTTCTCTTGCGGTAACGCTCGATGACGTCTTTCAAGGTCGTCGATTCGTTATACGCTTCAAAGGACTGCTTTTCCAGTCGAGTGAACCCGTCGCATACGCTGATATCGAGCTTTGCGCCGAATTCTACCGGAGCCTTGATCTTTCCTCGGACAATAGGCCTCAGATAAGGCTGAGACAAGCTGACAATCCGATTTTCCACACTGTGGGTGCGGTGGTCGAACATGTATTTCTGCTGTTCAACGAGGGACCGGACGGTCCCGAGCCTCTTCTCCGACTTTGGGCTAAGGCTTTTTCCTCTGCTGAGCAGCATGTCGATGGATTTCAGGTTTCTCTCGAGATATTGCAGCTGTTTTCGAATGCCCTTGCGGATTTCGCTGGAGGTTTTTTTCTTTTTTCGAGCCATGTTCAGGTAGTCCTTGCGCGCCTGTTTCTTGTAGGCTCGGGGCTTTCGGCCATCCTTCGGGTCATGGAGTTCCGTGACCATGTCCTCCGTGTTTTCACGGGCTTCGTTCATCAGCTCAATATCCTGGGGGTATTTGATAGCGGATGGCGCACAAGTGGCGTCAACGATCAGCGTGCCTTCGTTCTCCAAAGAACCTTCTGGTCCGCCATCAGGATCATGGTCGTCGTTTGAGTCGTCTTTCACCGCGTTTTTGATGATCATCTCGTTGATTTCTCCCACAATGGAAGGCGTGAGCCTCTTCCGGAAATAAACCATCAGGGAGGGATCAAAGGGCAGCTTGTACTCATACTTCGCAAAGCCGCAGAAATACTGGAGATAGGGGCTTTCCTGGATCATCAGGGCGGTTTCCTCATCCGAGAATCCGTATTCCAGCTGGATGATCAGCGCACCTAGGGCAAGATGCAAGGGTTTCGCCACATTGCCTCTACGGTTGGCAAACAGTTTCGCATACTTCAGTTCGATCTCGACCCAGGGAATGGCCTCGGATTTCTTGACCCATCGGTTGTCTGGACTCATTTCCATTCCTACAGGCTGGCCGAAATCAGCAAAACTGATCTGTTTGCTCTTGAACTTATACATCGTGTATCTCCTTGTGCAAGCTTTTTCGTTGAAATCAGGGTTTTTCTCTACACCAATTATACGATAAAAGTGCTTGAAACACACCTGTATCAAGGGTTTTCACATTATTCAGTAGTCATTATTTAATCGTCTTCTTCCTTATAATCGGGCACCAGGATCAACTCTCCGTATTCCTGATCACTCATGGCTGCCAGCTTCCTCAAAGCACTTTGGATAAGCTGGGAGAGCTCTGCGTCTTCAGGAGCAAGCTCTGTGGAGATTTTCTCAAGTCCTGCGATCAGTCCGGACCGGGTGCCGGTATCATAAATACACATGAGATTAAGCTCTTCAATACTGAATCTATCCATCATCATCTCTCCATTTCTGCAGTTTTATGTGACAGCACTTTGCTGAGCTCTGGTTTCTCAGCAGACTTTTTCAGCCGCTGCTTAACGGATTCTTTCTGCGGATTTTTCTCTTCATGTCCTTCGACAGCCTTTCTTGTCTTATCCACATCTTTTGTAGGAACGTTATTGATTAGTCCATCAAATTGATTGTCATTTTGCTCCACCGTATCCTCGATGCTGCGCAAAGGATTGATGGGTTTGATGAACTCCGGTACATCCTTGAAGCCAATGGCATCCACATAATGAGCCGTGTGCACACCGTTTTGCTTCAGGACGATGACATCGCTCATGGATAGGCTATGCCCGGTGAAGTCCTTGGGCCGGTCCTCATTGAATTTTTCATAGATGCCGTTCAGCGTCCCATTGGTGTCCGCAGCCGCCTCAAAATGTCCGGTGTAGGTCAGATCATAATTCTTATAGTCCACAGTCAGACCGAGCTTTTGCAGATGATGCAGGCTCTCGAATTGATGGTTTCGTAGATTCTCGTCGTTTTTCAGTTGGTAGATGGCGTAAGTGTCATCCGGACCTGTGAGGAATTCCACCTCCTGCAGGCGAGGAGAAGGATTCTCATCAGTCCCCGTCTTTTCGCTTTGCTTTTCTATGTCTGCTGCAGAAATCCCGCGCTCCTGGGTGATTTCCTTAAAATGGCGGTCGATGTCATCGATGAGCTCTGCTGAAGACTTACTGATGGTCTCCAGGGAAGCCTTCAGCTCAGGCAGGTCCTTGTCCTTGCTCCAGGCAGCGATATAGCCAAAGCTGTTCTCGTCGGTTGCAATGCCATAATAGGCACATACTGCGAAGGAAACACTTTCTGCCTCCACTTCTTCGGTTCTTCGATCCTTGGGGTTTACCGGTGCTTTCTCATCTTCTCCGAGATCCTTTTCCTGGTCAGGCTTCAGATTATGAAGCTTGGCGTGGGCGATCTCATGGATGGCTGCAGAGACCGTCTGGATCTCACTCATGTCTTCCCGAATGGCGATTTTTTGTCTGCCCTGGCTGAAATAGCCGTCGGTGCTGGCGGGCATGGCTTCGAAGGAGATGGGAACCGGGGAGGATCGCTTCAGAGCCTCCATGAAGACATCATATTGCTTGACGTCACCGGTCAGGGTACTTGCCAGCTGGGGAAGGGGCTTCCCGTCCGTCTGGGAGACATCAAAGACAGAGACGACCCGAAACCTTGGGATCTTGATCTCCACTTCTTCTGTCAGTGTCTTGCCAGCGACATCCCGCAGGGGCTTCTGGGTAACAGGATCAAGCTTTTCAACTTCCTTTTTCGTTTTGACAGGGGCCGGGGCAATGATGCGGATGCCTTTTTCACCCTTCAGTACATTGCGCTGGAACTGATGCTGCCAGCGGTTGTATCCCGCCACCAGTGTGGCATCCGGTTTTTGCATGGCGATCAGGATCGTGTTGTTCAGGGAATAATGATGAAACCTCGACATGGTGCGCAGGTAGTCCTGATATTTTTCACCACTGAAAAAATCACGGATGCCTTGCTCCAGCTTATCCGTGATTTCCCTAAGCCCATCCTTGATGTTTTTTCCGGGTGCAGCCTGAGCTGAGGATTCCCTGACCGCTTCCTTTTGGCCGTAAGCAGCTGGCGATTCCAGTACGCCGTGGGCTTGGAAGGAGTAGTGATCCTGCTGATTGATTCCATTGATGATCAGGTGATCCAGCACCTGGATGCCCAGAAGATTGCCGGTTTCCTTCAGCCTTTTCGTCACGGTGAGATCTTCAGAGCTTGGCGTCAGATCGCCGGATGGGTGATTGTGACAAAGGATCACCGCATTAGCCTTATTGACGATGGCATTGCGGAAGACTTCCCTGGGATGGACGATGGAGCTGTTGATGGTCCCCAGGGATACGACCTCGTGATCGATAACGCGGTTCTTGGTATTGAGGAAGGCTACGACAAAGGTTTCCTTGTCATGGACCTGATCCATCACCGAGCGAAAAAAGGCCGCTGCCGCATCCGGTGAATTGATGACCGGGTTTTTCGTGTTGATGCTGCTGCTCATGCGGTAAAGATCCAGAAAGGCTTGATGCTTTTCCCTCTGTGCAGGTGTACTCAAAAGCTGGGTGGCGTTCTCCACCAAAGCGCCGATACCCTTTCTCTGGGCATATTCCAGCGCGTCATCCTCCTTAACGCCAATGATCCGGGCAAAAGCCTGGACATAGCGAAGCTCATCAGTGTTATTCATCGCTATCCACCTCCAGCTCGGCCATCATCTCAACTAAGAGAAACAGATCTCCCAGTTTGTCAGCTTCTTCCGGTGTTGATACATATTCTTCCGGATTCTCCCAGAGCTCCAGCAGATTATCTGTGCTCACCTCAATACCGAGGAGAGCCTTGATCCGATCTTTGACATTCATGATTTTTCCATCCTTTCTTTAGATTTTGTCGATGTTTTGTCCTTATCCTTGGTTTCACCAGACGTGAATTCCAGCCTGAAATTGACGTACTTGCCGCCGGTATCCTCCATGATGATCCAGGCATCGTAAGTCTTTTGCGTTTTAGGAGAATAAAGGTTTTTCATCAGGATGCTGCCTTCCTGAAGAAGAGCGGCAGCTACCTCGCGAGTCAGTGATTTTTTCTTGTTCTTGAAGAAACGGTTATCCTTCCACAGAGCGAATGTACAGGTTTTGTTCTGGCAGAAAAAGCGACGTTCCCCTTCCAGCACCTGATCTCCGCAACGGGGGCAGGAACCGATGCTTTCCGGATTTAAGGCCAGCTCGCCGGGGGCTTCAGAGACCGCCCTATAGGTTCTGACCAGATCCTTCAGGTGCTGAGATATCTCCGTCATGAAAAGCTCAGGAGAGAGCTGTCCCTTTTCAATGCGCTTCAGCTTTTCCTCCCATTCCGCCGTCATCTGAGGGGATTTGATCTGCTCCGGCAGGATCGTGGCCAGAGCAACTCCCTTATGAGTTGGCTGCAGAGTCTTGAGCTTTTTGTCGCCTCGGCGCTCCACCAGCTCAGTCTTGATCAGCTTTTCCAGGATGCCTGCCCGTGTGGCCGGAGTCCCCAGACCTTTTCGTTCCGCATCCTCAGGCAGATCCTCCAGGCCAGCATTCTCCATAGCAGAGAGCAGGGTATCCTCGGTGAACAGCTTAGGCGGTGTAGTTTTCCCTTCCTCCAACCTTACGGTGACCGAATCAAAACGCTGGTCTTTTTCCAGTCTGGGCAGCGGGGCTTCTATTTTCTTCTCCATTTTTCGAGTGGTAATCGTGCCGCGAAAATATTCATCCACTGACTTCCAGCCAGATTGCAGAACCATCTTTCCCTTGGCGGTGAATTGTTGGCAAGAGCAGTCCAGCGCAACCGTCGTTTCAGAATACCGATGAGCTTCTCCAGCAGCTGTGATGAGGCGGATAGCCAGTAGCTTTAAGAGCTCCTGCTCGCCCTTGGGCAGACTCTCCAGGATATTTCCCTTCAGAGCATGGGTCGGGATGATGGCGTGATGGTCACTGACCTTGGAATCATCCAGCAGCTGCTTTAGATCCGTCGAATATCCCTTCGTTAAATTCTCTGGCAAAAGGGAAAACGCTGACTGAAGGACGCCTGCAGTGGACTGTGCCATGTCAGTCGTCAGGTAGCGGCTGTCGGTTCGGGGATAGGTGATGAGCTTTTTTTCATAGAGGCTTTGGGCATAATCCAGCGTTTGCTGGGCTGTGTAGCCAAGAAGTCGGTTGGCTTCCCGCTGCAGGGTGGTCAGATCATAAAGCTTGGGGGGTTTTTCCGTCTTTTCCTGAGTCCGGATCCCAGTGATTGTGGCAGACTTTCCCTGGTATTGATTTAAAAGTTTTTCAGCCTCGGTCTTGATCTTCAGCTTTTCACTGGCAGCTTCAAAGCCGGGGAGGTTCAGCACAACGGTGTAGAATGGCTCCGATCTGAAATCCTGAATCGCGGACCAGCGATCCACGATCATGGACAGCAAAGGAGACATGACGCGGCCAACGTTTAGGGTCTGACGATACAAAACTGAAAAGAGCCTCGTTGCGTTGATACCAACCAGCCAATCCGCCTGCGCCCGGCAGAGGGCAGATTGATAGAGCGGATCATATTCTTGGCTGGGCCTTAGTTTCCTGAAGCCTTCGCTGATGGCCTGATCCTCCATGGAGCTGATCCATAAGCGCTTCACCGGTTTCTGACATCCCACCTGGCGATAGACCAGACGGAAGATCAGTTCCCCTTCACGTCCGGCATCCGTAGCGCAGATGATCTCCGTCACTCGGGCTTCACCCATCAGGCTTTTAAGGATTTTGAATTGCTTTTGCTTGTCCTTGGGCACCTGGTATTTCCATGGCTCCGGAAGGATCGGCAGATCCTCGAAGCGCCATTTGCCATAGCGCTCGTCGTAGACATCCGCCGGAGAGAGCTCCACAAGATGTCCAACGCACCAGGAAACCAGGACATCCGTTCCTTCGAGATAGCCGTCCTTTCGGCTGTTTGCTCCCAGCACAGCTGCAATGGACTGGGCTACACTGGGCTTTTCTGCGATCACCAGTCTCATTTGTCCACCTTCCTTTTCTTTTGGGGGAGGATCAGCTCACGGTAACAGACACCAGTACAGCAGTTTCCCTGAAAGTAGCTGCAGCCATGGCAGGGATGGGTCTTGGGCAGGACAGGAGAGAGCTTCTCCTGCCGCTGCCTGGGTTTTTGCTTCATCAGCCGCTCAAATGGACTGTCCGTAAAATGCGTCATTCGTCATCACGCTCCGATTCGAAAGCTTCCTGATCCTCTTCAACCAACAGTTTTTCATCATAGTCGTCATCGTCATCAAAGCTGTACTCATCCAGCTTGGTAATTCCCTTGACGCTTGGCTTGGGCTTTCGCAGCTTGAAGTACCACAGTCCGCCACCGCCCAGAAGAACCAGGAGGACTAGGATGATCGGTACAGGATTCATGCCTTTTTCAGACACTGGTTCCTCCACTTCCGTTTCTGGCTCCGGGGTAGGCTCGGGCTCCGGCTCAGGAACGGTAGGAACTGCACCTTCACCCGGCAGTGGCTCCAGTGTGCCGTCTTCCTCCATCAGGGCTCTGAGGTCTGCTTCATCCACCAGGTTCAGGAAGTAGACGTTATTTTCCTTACCGGCTCGGTCGATGATCAGATAGAAGGTGTTGCCCGCTTTGGTCTTGACCGTAATGAACTGCTTGTCCTCGGCCTGTGAACCTTCCAGGTCATCCACAATGGTCAGATTTCCTTCCGGAGTCAAGGGCACAGAAGCTTCCGGATCTGTTTCTTTGACGGGCTCCGAGGGTTCGGGTTGGGAAGTCGGCACCACAGCTTCCTCTATCGGATCAGAGCTTGCCGTGATCGCTTTGGATTCATCGGTCTTGGCATAAGTCGGGACTGAAAGAATGGAAATGCAAAGAAGCATGACCAGCAGTAGGGCTGAAGCGCGAGGCCATTTCTTACTCATTTTCATTGGCGTTATCCTCCTGTGATTTGAAATAATCGGGCGCTCCGCCTGTTTCGCGAAACGCTCTGATGAATGCGGCCAGCTCTTCTGGTGTTGCAGAGACACTGCGGACCATTTCCACGATCTCGGTCTTCTCCAGCTCGTCCTTTTGTGCCTTTAGCTCGATGAGTCTGGCCTCAAGGCTTTTGATTCGGTGAGTGATCTTATCGATCTCCTCCGTCAGTTTTTGTATCTTTGGATTCATGGGTTACCTCCTTGGCAAACGCCCGAAGGCGTAAAAATGGGATTGGAAATACGATGTGTTCATGGAGGCATATTGGATGGGATTTCCGGCGTGGATCATCATGCCGTCGCCCACATAGATGGCCACATGGGACACCGGACCGATGCTGTCGTAGGTGCCGGTAAAGAACACAATGTCGCCGGGCCTGGCCTCCGAGGGTGGGATGATGGCACACTGGTCAAAGATCCCCTGGGCAGTGGTCCTTGATAGTGGATAGACGCCCGAATTTTTGAACACCCAGCAGACAAAGCCTGAGCAGTCAAAGGACGTCGATGGCGTGGAGCCTCCCCAAACATAGGGATAACCCAGATACTTTTCAGCTTCCTTGATCAGGGCCGCGAAGGTGGGATCTGACAGCGCTTCCGGCGGGATGTCGTAGTCGGTGTAAGCGCCGTTGGTGGCGCCGACGGCTGGCGGGGTGTAGGTGTCAGTCCCCTCGATGAAGAAATAGGGATTGAGGTACAGGCCGTTTAGCGTCAGTTCCAGATGCAGATGGCTGCCGGTGCTGGCACCGGTGCTTCCTGCCTTGGCGATGGCCTGGCCCCGCAGGACGCTCTGGCCTTCTGTTACCAGAATGCTGGAGCAATGGGCATAGGTGCTGCGGTAGCCATCTTTGTCCGCAATGACTACATAGTTTCCATAGCCGCTGGCATCGTAGCCGACCCGGACCACTTCGCCGTCATGGATGGACTGGATCGGTGTGCCCAAAGCTACGCCCAGATCGAGACCCCGGTGGATCTGCAGCCGATCCGTGATGGGATGGACCCGCCAGCCGTAAAGGCTGGTGACATGGCTTGGCCAATTGAAGGTAAAGGGATTGCCGAAATACTGTTTGTTGCCCTTGGTATCCATGTACACGAGATACATTTCCCGCTGGTCGGCGCTCATGCGGGGATAGACCATGGAGTACAAGGACTGGCTGTTCAGCTTGATGTTCAGGATGTAGAAGTTATAGGGGACCTCCACTTCATAGCTTTCGCGAATGGTCTGAATCTCACCGGTTTCCGGATCAGTCACAGTGTAGGTCCGGTAACGGGTTTCGGTGCGGTATCGCACTTCGACGGTCTCCGTGATGCTTAAGTTGTACATGGAGGAAAAGAGAGATCGCAGCTCAGCCTCGACCTCCGCGTAGGTAAAATCTTCGAACCTCGCCGTCAGGTAGGCGATCAGCTCATGAGGATCATGGCCGATGGGATCAACCGTGTAGCGGTATTCATCAAAGCCGGGATAATCCCGTTCGATGTTGAGCAGGTCATACTGAAGCTCTGCCTCCAGCCTGGTGTACTCCAGATCAGCGGCAGTGATGTCCTCATCGGATGCGGTGTAGGAAGTCGTGAGAAAGGCGTTGAGTCCGCCCACGGCCATCTGGGAGCAGCTGGCAAAGGTATTGAGGATCAGCATGACAACAAAGAAGATGCCGATAATGCCCAGAAAAACTTTGCTGTGCCGGGCAACGAAAGCGGTAGCCTTCTCCAGCGCCTCCTTCGCTTTCTTCGCGGTCTTCACGGTGGTCTGGGCCGTCTTCTGAACAGTTTCCGCACCTTTTCCGGCTTTGGCCGCAGCGTATTCCTTCTTGATTGCCTGCTTTTGCTGCCAACGGGATAAGGGATTGGTCGAGAAAAGCGGCTGCTCCCTGGCTGCCTGTTTTTGAAGCAGGCTGATGTTGGCCTGGTCCAGCTTATTCTCCGCCTTCAGGGATTTTCGCTCCGCTTTCAGCGCATGAGAACGATGGGCATTCTGCGCAGTTCGGACGGTGCCTTCAGCGGTTCCTTCCAGGCGGTGGGCAGCTTCCACGCCGACATTGTCATCTTCGGATCTGGCAATCTGCCGGTGGACCTCCGCAGCAGGCAGGGCGCCCGCAGCGGACTTCAAAGTTGAGGGTGTTTTCTTCACCTGAAGCTCTTCAAACTGCAGCTTCACAGGCTTTTTCATGGGACCAAAGGAAATGCTAGTCTCGTGAGTTGCCAGCGATTCTGCTTTGCCCTTTTTTGCTGCCTTCTCCAGCTTGGTCGCAGCCTTGTCTGCCTTCTGTGTGGACTTTTGAAGCTCCGGGCTGTTGCGTTCCTCCTCTGTGAACTGAAGCTGGGTGATGGTGCGTTTGGCTTTCTTAGCGCTCATGTCACACCCCCTTGACCTCAGCTGGCTTCGTCGTCATAATGCGGTAAAGCTCGGTATCCTTCGGGAAACGGTCTGCAAAGGGAAGGATCACATTCCCATAGAACAACAGACCTTCACCTTCACCGGAATGGGTGACATAGGACAACTGGTGGGGAGAGATGTTGAGCTGCTTGGCCAGGATCTGGCGATCACCACCTGCCTGGTTCAGCATGTAGACAAAGTCGCTGTTTTCAAAAATGTTTTCGATCTCCCGTGATGACAGCAGGTCCTTGACGTTCTGGGTAATGCCCGTGGGAATGCCGCCCCACTTTCTGAATCGCTTCCAGATCTCCACAGAATAGGCGGCGGTCTGCTCTTCCTTGAGCAGCAGATGGAATTCATCGATGTAGTAGCGAGTGCTTCTGCCTTCCGCCCGGTTGGCGGTCACGCGGCCCCAGACCTGGTCCTGGACGATGAGCATGCCCAGCTTCTTCAGCTGCTTGCCTAGTTCCTTGATGTCAAAGCAAACCAGACGGTTCTGGATATTCACGTTGGTCCGGTGGTTAAAGACGTTGAGCGAGCCGCTGACGTAGATTTCCAGCGCCGTTGCAATGAGCCTGGCTTCCTTTTCCGGCTGCTCCAGAAGGATTCGGTGCAGATCTCCCAGGATAGGTACATTCTCCGGCCTTGGCTCATTGAGATAAGCCTGATACACCATACGGACACAGCGGTCGATGACAGTCTTTTCGATGGGCTGGAGGCCCTCTCTGCCGCCGACGATGAGCTCACACAGGGAGAGAATGAAGTCAGATTTCAGGGACAGAGGGCTCTCGTCCTCGGAGTAATTCAGGTTGATGTCCATGGGATTGATGTAGTGACCACTGGTGGGTGATATCTTGATGACCTGCCCCTGAAGGCGCTCCACCAGGGGGTAATACTCACCCTCAGGATCGCAGATGGTGATGTCGTCCTGGGTGATGAGAAAGGCATTTGCGATTTCTCTCTTGGCAGAGAAGGACTTGCCACTGCCAGGGGTACCCAAGATCAGGCCGTTTGGATTCTTCAGAGCCTTCCGGTCCACCATGATCAGGTTGTTGGAGAGTGCATTGAGCCCGTAATAGAGGGGCTCGCCTTCGCGCTGGAACAGTTCCTGGGTGGTGAAAGGCACGAAGATGGCCGTGCTGGATGTGGTCAGGCCTCGCTGGATCTCGATCTGATTGTGACCGAGGGGTAGGGATGAGTTAAGACCGGATTCCTGCTGGAAGTCCAGCCGTACCAGCTGACAGTTGTATTTCTGGGCGATGCCCTGAGCCTGAAAGATGTTGTTGTCCAGCGTCTGTTTGCCGTCGGCGGTATTCATGATCAGAAAGGTCACGAGGAACATGCGCTCATTGTGACTCTGCAGATCCTGCAGCAGCTTTTTGGCTTCACCGCCGTAGGTGGCTAGGTCTGACGGGATGATGTCCATGTCGTAGCCGGAACGGACGGCCTTCTTCTGTTCTTCGATCTTCATCCGGTCCAGATCGGTGATCTTTCGCTTGATGGTCTTGATGGCCGAGGTCTGATCGATGGACTGGATATGGAGCGTCACCACCAGACTGTTGTCCATGGACAGAAAATCCGCCAGCATGCGGTCGTTGAGCTCGGGGGCGAGGATCTGGAGGAAGGAAACGGAGCAATTCTTTCTGCCCATCCGAAAGTTCCTGCTCTCGGAAAAATCAAAGGATGAAGGCGCAATATAGTCCTTGGTAGAAAGGCCCGATAATGGCAGCCAGTCCCAGTCAAAGAGAAAGCGCTCCTGACCGTCCAGATGGTAGATGCTGTGTAGGAGCTTCAGGCGGTCTTTGCCGCTCAAAGGATCTGCTGCGACGCCAAGGCGCTTGAAGCTGTTCAGGAGATCATTCTCGATGCGCTCCAGCCTGGGCTTTGCCGTGCGAAGATTCTCTGCTTCAATGCCAAAGGTGATGAACTTGGTCTTGGACAGGCCGTTGTTGCCTTTGGCCAGCTGACCTCTGAGCATATTGGCATATTCTTCTCGGATGTCATCGAAGTCATCGTTCTGGTTCGGGATCAGGATGGACTGCTCGAATTCCTCGATGCTGGCGCTCAGATTCAGGAAAGAAAACTGAAAGCGGATGGAGCTGTCAAAATAGTTGAGAAAATCACACCAGCCGTCAAAGATGGCCGTCTTGTCCTCGTTCTGAGCCAGCTGGTAGTTGATGTCCTGAAACTGAATGGTCTTGGTATATAAGGCATCCGTTGCCTGGCAGATGCCGTCGGGATGCATGCGCAGGTAAGGGATCGTCTGCTGGGCCGTTGCCGGAACCTTGCTGTCTCGCTTGGCTCTGGCGATGGCGATTTCAATGCGATTTCTTTCCTCGCGGCTGAGTTTTCTTTGGATGGTTTTCTTGGTGGACAATCGCTTTTACCTCCTTGTCCAGATTGGTTT
>Ga0302251_1001298_pt1 | contig 15873 bp, 20 predicted proteins | sample AAG_RA_Gln_MG_FD_193534 | JGI IMG/M metagenome (GOLD analysis project Ga0302251, IMG submission 193534) | Enriched activated sludge microbial communities from anaerobic digester in WTTP, New Holstein, Wisconsin, United States - AAG_RA_Gln | ecosystem: Engineered > Bioreactor > Anaerobic >...
GCAGCATAAGAACCACTATCCCCCATCTCCACGGTGTTCACCACCGTCAGTACTGCCTTGCTTATCTCGTAGTTAAGGAAATTCATAAAGTCCTTGTACAACTGAGAGCTGGCAGATTTCCCTCCTGCTTCTTTCAAGTCGATTGACTCATCGTCATTGATTACTGCCACTGCATCCTGCACCATGTTGTGCAACATACTCGCTAATTCCATCCTCATTTTCTTATCACTGTTCTTTGGAACTTTCCCGATTGCAAAAGGCATCCCATACTTCTCATTCATCTTCAGCCAGAACTTCATCCCTCCCCTCTTGAATGTAACAGGCCAGAAAACTTTCTTCGCTATCCTGTCTCCGTAAGGGTTCAGATAGTCACCGTTATACACGGCATTGATAAAGATTCGTGGATCAGCTTCCACACCCATCGAGTCCTTCGTCCTTATTCTTAGCTTGTTGCTTGTGTCAAAAAAGAAGTAATCCGGAGGACGGTCTTCCAGACGTGGTATTCTCATTCCGTCCTTAAGATCCCAGTTGATAAGGAAAGGTTGGTATCCGAAATACACACAGTCAAGAATCTTAGTCATGATGTCAGGTAACTCGAGCTCGTTAAATAGATTCTCAAAAAATTTAACAACCCTTTTACTGGCACCATTCCCCTTTATCTCCCACTCCATACTCTCCACACCGGTCTTACGTTTAGTAAGTACCGCACTCAGGTGACTGTCAATCTTCAGATCTCTGTATACACTAATATCTGTCCCCTGTGCTATCAGTATCGGGTCAGGATCAGGTAGGCGTGTGAGCCATGAATAATAGCCCATCTGTGCTTCTCTGTTAGCAAGTGTCTGCTGAGGTGAATTGAAAACATCATCTTCGAAATTATATATGAAACTCATTCTCGGTAATCCTTATATTATTTATCCTGCCAAATATAACAAGTTATTATTCCACAGTTTTGTCAACGGTTGACATAAAGTGTGGAAAATTTAGTCTACACATTGCACCATCAGATAATAAAAAAATGATAATTAAGAATTAACAAAATTTATAGGTGCATAATGAATGAATGGTTTGAAGTGTTCAAGATCGGTGAACACACCGACAGTGCAGGCAATAAAAAAGACTGGACTGAAAAGGATTTAGACAATATAGTCGCTAAGTACAATGAACAGAACGACCACGAAGCCCCCCTTGTTATAGGGCACCCCAAAAGCAATGATCCCGCTTATGGCTGGGTCGAATCTCTTAAGCGAGTCGGAGACAGGTTGCTTGCTAAACCCAAACAGGTAGTTAAAGAATTCGCAGATGCAGTGAAAGATGGACTCTACAAAAAGAGGAGCATATCTCTTTATCCGGATGGAACTCTGAGACATATCGGATTTCTCGGTGCTGTTCCTCCTGCAATAAAAGGGCTCAAAGATCTGGCTTTCAACGATGCAGACAAAAACCCCATCACTATCGAATTAGAATTCGAGGAAGCTAAGGACGTTGATTCTCTCAAGCTTGAAATTGATACTCTGAAATCTCAGATAACAGAGAAAAAGGCTCTTGAGAATCAGCTCACAGAGTACAAGGAAAAGACCACTAAGCTCACAAAAGATTTTGAAGATGCAGTCGCTAACCGGTTAGAAGCAGAGCAGAAGCTTAGCTCCCTTTATCTCAAACAGCGTAAACTTGAGTATGAGCAGTTCCTCAACGAGAAGCTCGCTTATGGCAATCTTACCCCTGCTCAGGCTGATGCAATCAAGACTCTGCTCACTTCACTCGAAGCAGTCCAGGAATTCAGTGAGGGTTCAAAAGATACCATCATAGAGCAGGTATTTTCATCGTTCAAAGAATTCGTTAACACTCTTCCGGTACAGATACCCCCTGCTCCCTCTACTGCGGATAAGAATCAGCAATCAGACCCGACCGAATTCAGCGAACCTGTTAAGGTAGCTGAAAGAATGGCCGCTCTGGTCAACAACAAAGTAATCAATAATCAATAACATTTAACGGAGAATAAACAAATGACAGATTTAGGAATAACATTGTCTCAGCAGTCAGAGCTGAACCTTTTCGCAGGGAGTTTCCCTCGTGTCGAAGTCCCTATCGTGATTGTCACCGGTGCAGGAGTACTGGTTAAAGGCACAGTGCTTGGTAAGATTACCGGTACAGTAACCTACGATGCGTATAGTAACGCAGATAACACCGGCTTGGAAGTCGCAAGATTAATATTAGCTGAAGATGTTGATGCAACTAACCAGGCAGTTAACACCACCGGCTTCGCTTCCGGAGAGTTTAATGAAGACGCTCTCACCGGTCTCGATGATGCCGCTAAGGTTGATTTCGAGGGCACACCGATTTTCATTAAGAAAATTTATTAATATAATCTAAGGAGAAAAACAAAATGCCAGGATTAACAACTTTCGGCTGGATGACCTTAACGGAGCTTGTCAATAAAATTGTCGCTCCGAAGACATTCGTACTTGATAAGCTATTCGCTCCCCGGACAAGACAACACCTGACCAAATCAATTCAGGTCGATCTCAAAATCGGGAACAGGAAATTAGCCCCATTCGTTAAAAGAACTCAGGGTGCTACTGTAATTGAACTTAACTCAAAGACTTCACAGTTCTTTGAAACCCCTCGCATAAGATTGAAGAAACAGCTTTCTGCAAGTGACCTGCTCTTTGTCAGAGCTGAGGGATTCCCAACATATTTAGGTAACGGACAGACCATCGCAACAGCTCGTGAGCAGAAAGTAGCTGAAGAGCTGTTGGACTTGAAAGACATGACAACCAGACGCCTTGAGTGGATGGCTTGCCAGGCTCTTACCGGTGCTATCACCGTCACCCAGGACGACCTCGAGTTTACAATAGACTTCCTGATGCCGGGTGCCAACAAACCTGCTCTCCAGGGCAATGCTCTGTGGAGTGCTGTCGCAACAGCAGATCCGCTCGCTAATATACGCGCTTGGAAATTGGTTGTTCAGAATGCTCGTGGTATCGTACCAACTATGGCAATTGCAAGACATGAAGTTATTAACCTCTTGCTTCAGAACACTAAGGTAAAAGAGATTTTGAATCTGCGTAATCTGAGTGTTGGTTCATTGAACACTAACGCACAGCTCAGTCCTCTGGGTGTTACCTTTATTGGTAATCTCGAGGGTGTGGACATTTACGAATACAACGAATCCTACGTTTCACCGTCGAACGTTGTTACCCCGATGATCCCCGATGACAGATTCATACTCGCTTCCCCGTCTGCTGATAACAGACTCCATTACGGTGCTATCGAAGACCTCGATGCTCAGCAGAATATTGCTATGGCGTTCTTCAGTAAGGACTGGATTGAGAAAGATCCGTCTGCTTACTGGCTGTTAACCGAGTCAAGCCCATTGACTGTTCCTCACGAGCCTGAGACAATCGTTTGTGCTAAGGTGAGGTAGTCACATGAAGATGATTAAAGTACTTGTAACCGGTTCATTGTGGGACGGAGAAAAGTTCGTCACAGGTGAGATCAGTCTCTCAGAAGAAGAAGCACGTAGCTTGTCAATCAGCGGACATGTCAAGATTCTTCCGGAAGAGAAACCTGTCGTAGTTGAAGAGAAGATTGAAGTCTCTGAAATACCCCTTGTTGAAAACGAAGAGAAACCACGCAGTAAAGGGAAGAAAAGCTAATGTATTGTAGCATCTCGGACATACTGACAGATCTCCCCCGAAACGAGGTTATTAACCTTGCTAACGATGAAAATAGATTGGAGTCGGCAATTAATCTGAATTCCGGCTCCGATGTTCTCGTGGTTCGTGTTAATACAATTATCTCGTCAACCGAGGAACAGATCAATATGTATCTTCGAAGCAGATATACTCTACCGCTTACTACAGTCCCCGCACGCGTGAAAAAGTACGCTGTAATCATCTCAATATATAACCTGTATTTACGCAGATTTCCAATTGAGACTCCCTATTCTAAGGAATATTCGGTAGTAATTGCCGAGTTAAAGGACATCCAGAGGGGCCTTTTACACCTCGATTTCCCTCAATCTGACGTTAATTCAGACACCTCGGATGACTACTATGTCTGTAATAAGACTTCTTCAGACCGTGTTTTTAGTGATTCTTTATTGGAGAATTACCAGTAATGAACACACAAGCACAGAAATCAGCTATCGTCTCCAAGCTACAGGCTCAGTATCCTAAGATAAGGATTGAAGTAAGAGATGTAAACAATCTTCTTACTCATCCTGAGGGGAAAATTGTTGTCGTGTATGTCGGGAATGATGTCAATCGAAGCAATGCTGTAAGTTATGAAACTGTCGAGAAGTTCGAAGTGAATATCCTCTTTAGGGACCCCCTCGCCAATGAAGATGTGCTCGAAATGATCGACACTATCCGGGAGCTGCTCCATGCTTTTAAGATTAATGGAAACGATTACGAAAGGCTCTACTTCCAGGGGTCAAGGTTAGAAGAATTTATACCTGAAACTTCGGTCTATGCCTACAAGCTGACCTTTGCATGCGTTCAGGAGAAAGCAGTGAGTGTGAATATATGATATTGTTGTTTATTCTATCCCTTGTTTTCGTTGCTCTTGCTGCTGGCTGTAATGCGATTATGGACGTAACCATGTTCAAATTCGACAAGTCCATTTTCAAAACGGATAACGAGAAGTGGAACAGGTGGTGGTCTGACAGGTCGCACAGGTTCTGGATAATTCAGCTCAACGACGGTTGGCATCACTCTAAAATGTGGATGGTTTTCTTCCTTATTCTCGCAGTTTTGTCACATGCACATCACAAATACTTCTGGGATTCGTGGAATATCACCCTGCTTATCGAGTTTGTATTCTATGCCTTGGCTTGGAACCTGTCTTTCAATTTCTGTTATGATCACTTATTTATCAGGAAAGAGAAACAATGAAATTACTAATGAATAATGCATTCAGAACATTCACGATTATCCTCTTAATCCTGATCCCTCTTGTTCTGATCAGTCTCACAGAGGAGTATATCCGGTTCTCGGTATTTACAATTGGACTAATGAAAGCAGTTACCTCAATTTTCCTCTTCTGGTTATTCGATAAATATGCGCTTTCTGAAGTAGACACTATTAAAGAATTAAAAAAAGGAAACATAGCCTATGCGATATTCTTACTTGCTATTGCTCTTATTGTGTCTTCCGCTATCGTTTCTTTTTAGCCAGAATACAACATATCACCTGGACACAGCTTATTCCTACCTGGGAGTAACTGAAAAAACAGGAAATAATGATGGCAAACAAGTTGAGATATTTCTTAAATCAGTCGGGAGAAAAAAGGGAGATTCCTGGTGCGCTGCTTTTGTGAGCTACTGCCTGACTGTTTCGGGAGTTATTGATCCCAAAACAAGGAGCGGACTCGCAAGAGACTTCGCTACCAAGACCGATAAAAGACTTGTAATCAAGGCTACAGATGTAATCTTGAAAAAATACAAGGTGGTTAAGGGTGATTTAGTTGTGTGGCAGAAGGGGGAAACAGTATTCGGACACATAGGAATGACAACCGAGGACTGGAACGCAATAAAAGGAAAGACAATCGAGGGCAATGTCAGTAACAAGGTCTCTTTAATGACTCGGAAAATAGAACCTGCTAATTACTTCAGAATTAAATGGTTTGTAAAAGTTAAAAATGAAAAAGATTATTCGAAATATATTTATCATAGCGCTCCTTTCTACTCTCTATTTTAGTTGCTCTTGTCCCAAACAGCTGACTGAAATAAAGCCTGTAGTATTGCATCCGGAGATCATCGAGGATACCGTCAGAGTTACGTCCAGAACAGACTCTGTTATCATCGGTGTTGAGACTATCCGGAATGACACGGTTATGATCGTAAAGTATTTTCCCGAATATCAAAAGTTTTATGTCAAGGCTAAGCCGGACAGCATACTCTTCTTCGATACTACTCATATAGTCGAGTACGTCACGAAAGAGGAGAGTTTTTGGGACCTTAAAACACTCCTCTACATTGGTTTGATAGTAGTAATTCTAACAATCATAATAATACGGAAATGATACCCATGACAACAGAGCAGAAGTTAGACTATTTAGTCAGCGAAGTTGGTTCAATAAAAATCAACCTGGCAGTTTTAACCGAGAAAGTACACAACAACAAATCACTGTTAAATTGTGCTGTTCATACTGAGAAACTCGATGAACACGCAGGTGACATTACAGAAATTAAGCAGGACATCGAGCGGTTCAAAACTGCAATAAAGGTAAGCAAATATTGGTTAACAGTTATAACAACTTTGCTTATTATCATTTTAGGATTAGTAACAAAACAATATTTATATCAATAATACGAAAGGTAAGAAACAATGATACTTCAATCATTTTATGATTTAGCCGACTTAATGAAGGCAAAAATTGATGAAAGAAACGCAATGCTCGGGACTCCCGCAGACGCTTATACTGTCTTTCTGCAAGCCTGTACTCTTGTCGGCGCTGAACTGGTAACTACTGGAACTGTTACCAAACCATACTCAGATGGTTCATTCAACACCGCAGTCGATACTGCAACAACTAATCTGGGCTATGATCCAACAAACCTCACAGAAAGACAATACGGACTGGATGACATTGTTGGAGCTCTCAGTCTGCCAACAGGAGTTTCAGCATCACAACTAATTACATTAATAACGGAAGGATGGGCTAATATGTTCACAATGGATTCTCAGGGAAATTACAACGTGGTTGAAGCAATTGCTTCGCAGGATATTGATACCGAAGCGGTTGAAAGTAACGGAGTTATGATACCGAATGATGCAGACGCATTACAGTTGTCCTGCTCGGTTGATGACCTTGAAGCCGCTAACAACGTAGTATTTGCGTACGCTGTAAGTGCTGATGACGAAAATTATTCGGATTATTCGGATTTAGGCACTATGGTTGCAGAAGGAACAAAGATTTACGCAATCGACAACCTCAACATTCCGAAATACATAAAAGTCAAGGCGACTGCTTCCGGTGAAGCAACTGTTAAAGTTTCTGTTTCAGTAGCAAAGTAAGGAGGAAAAAATTATGTCACTTGACAAATATATTCCTGGCGTTAGTCAGGGTGTTACCCCAAATCCGCTTGTAATTGATATTACGTATGCGGAATTGGTTGATAAAATTTCTCTGTCTGCTTTGATTCCTGGACAGAAGTACCGAATAACCGATTACAGGACGGCGTACAATATGCCGAATGTTACGCCTGCAGAAAAGATTGTTTGTACAGTCGAACCTTTGTTAGTTACAGCAAACTCGGTAAATACTTTGTCAATGTACGCTTATTCAGAAGCGTATCCGCAAGATGAAATATATTATAATCCTACGAGCGACCAAGTAGTAATGCCAGGATGCGACAAGGGTTACATTTACAGGCGTATTGATAAACAAAAAAACAACGATATAACATTCGATTATCGAAACGTTAAGTTTCGCAGATGGTTAGTTAATATTCTTGTTACCGACACTACTGGGGCAGTCGCTAACTACACTATCGGCTCGGTGGTAAATAAAACAGGCACAACAGAGCTATACCTCAAAATCGGAGACGGAAATACGAAACTGTTCACGGATACAACCGAATGGATTAAGTTGCCTTTCGCTAACAATACATACAGCCTTTACGAGACTACGGTTTATTTGATAATTGATGATATTACACCAATAATGGCTGAGATAGTTACCGCATCCCCAACTGGTCGGGATTACTATATGTTTTCTGTTGATGAAGCTGGGACACAAAACGATTACGCAAATGTTATAAATAATAAAATAAACATTAGTGCAACCTACAATTTTATTTTTCAGCATAATACCGTATTCAAGAGTACCCAATACATTAAGCAGAATGTAATTGATGTTGAGTCTTTTTACAATAACCACATTACAGACATATTCATAAACAACAACATTAAAAAAGCATTTTTCACTAATTATTTCAAGGCAGTCTCTTACTGTGATTTTAACTATGGTGCGAGTTTGGTGATGTGCGGTACTGGGATTGGAAGAAGCATATTTGAGGAATTAACACAATGTTGGTTTGATACTATAAGTTATTGTAAGGCAAATTACTTATATGCTAATATTTTCGGTGGTACAATTAGTCACTGTGAAATTACTAATGCGATGCAAGGATGCAGAATACCCCCCTCTACAACGAAAACAGTTTTTGGGCTTGTTGCAGATTCAAATTTAATGAATTCTGCAACATTGCCTTTGACTTTTACAAAACAAGTTGACACAAATCAGGGTAATGTTTTATATGGTTCTTATATTAATGCGAATAATGAAAAAGTAATATTTGACCCTAGCACAGATGCGATTATATCCATTAAAGAATACACCGCTCTCCTTTCCGAGACAGGTTACGCTGCTACAAGCGGTTTGCTTATTGCAGGACAGACTTATTACATTGCAAGTTATGTAGCAGGTGATGACTTCACAAATGTTGGCGGAACAAACGTAACAGGAAACACATTCACGGCAAGCGGAACAACGCCGACAACTTGGACTAATAGTTCAATCCTTGTGAGTGTTGGGATAAGTGCTCCAGCGGTTACATTGCTTGCAAACAGTTTGAGCGGTGCAATTGTTTGGACTTATTCAGCAGTCGGCACATACATCGGAACTTTGTCGGGTGCATTCACGGAAAATAAAACCGTATTCAGTTATCCACCTTTGGGAGATGACAAGGCGGTTACGGTCGAATGGACTTCAGCCAATGTTATAACGGTTAAAACTTATGAGACAGGTGCGTTAAAAGACGGCTTGTTAGTGAAATTCCCATTAACCATTAAAGTTTATCCATAGGATAAGGAAGGAAAAATAAAATGGCAGTAGTAGTAAACACATTTCTCGGAGAGATCTATTACCTGAGTGATGTTGGAACAACAGATCACGATACGTTTTACAACAACACAACGAACGTTACCCCGGCAGATTTCGCCACCGATTTCACAAAAATAGGTGTCTTTTCGGATGACTCCGGAATAAAGATCACCAAAGATGGTGAAGCCGCAACAAGTGACGGGAAGAGCATTTCGTTTGGTTTCAAGAGTGATATTTCCTTACCGATTATTGCTCAGGACGACTCGGTTGTAAGCGCATTCGAGGCAAGAGTTGCAACTGTTCAGGATTGTTGCTTACTGATTAAGTACACTAACCGTTCAGGTGCTCTGCTGATCCGTCCCAATGCCTGGATAATTGAAGAAGACATTAACTTCGGAAAGAACGCAGGCAGTAAGTTCACAATTACCGGTTCTACAAGAGGACAAACAAAAGCAGAACTCCGTAAGACAATCACTATGGTAACTCCTTAAGGATAAGGTAACCTGATGATTTACAAAGACAAAACAAAAATCCTTAGTTTTGTTAGTGATGTAGTGATCTATTATTCAAACACAGGTCAAACCTCTGTCGGTATAATTCCTGATGGTAAGGTTACGATCAAAGCGGAGAGTATAAAATCCAAAGACTTAGAGGGAGTCTCATACGGTATCGGTTTCGATATTAGTTTTGAGATTTCCTCGATGAATCTCTACGATCTTCGACGCTTTGAACAGTTGAATAATAAACTCGTTTGGATTGAGTTCCAGCCGGCAGCTCTGTATCTTGCAGACGTCACGATAAACCTCGACGTTGATATTTCAATTAACAGCAACGAGAGAGGTACTATAAAAATGACTGGTACCAAACGGTGCGAGAGGATTACTGACGTACTTCATGGTCATAACTGGGCAGGTGTATGGAACAATAAGTGGACGGCCCCCTCCCCGGGCATTGGGAGCTGACAATTGAATGATTGCAATATACTCTCACTGGAGCGTCCCTTGTAACCTGAACGGTAATAAGATTCACGGCAAACTGGATAAGGATTACTTTATGGCGTATCTCTCCACCTCGGTCAGATACGCTAAATTATTCTTCGATAAAGTAATCTTATTCACTGATACCGAGGGTCTTCAGTTCTTTTCTGATAATACAACCCCAATCCTCTCCCCGGCTGTCTTTGACAAAGTCGAAGTAATCCTGGATAATATCAATTTCCCCCCTAATTTCTGGGCTATTGGTAAAATATACGCATTCCAGTATGCAGCAGTTGTTTATCAGCAACCATTTATCCACTTCGACTACGACAGTTTCATTACAGATAACGTTGTCCACATCCTCGAAAATCAACCTCTCATTGCACAGCACAAGGAAACAGAAGATTTTTATGCGGATTATTCCAAATATGGACTAAAACCTAATAAATATGCTTACAACACAGGTATATTTGGCGGATCAGACGTCCGGACAATAGCTGATTACTGTGCAGGAGCCCTGGAAACAGCTGAAAAACTCAGAGAATTCACACATCCGGTTAAGGACCGACTTATTTCTTGCATCTTTGAACAGAAATACCTCTATGACTTCTGTAATGAACGTAAAATTAAACCATTCTTAGCCTCTGAAAACATCCGTGAAGTCTATCGCCACTATTGGCACAACAAACAGGACCCGGGGGCAATGAAAGAAGCATTATCTCACCTATCAAGGAGTTACAATATTGGAACATAAAAGGGAAAAATTCATTTTTAAGAACAAACAGAACAAACCAATCAGCTTAATTACCCGAAAATTCACCTTTGAAGTGGATGAATATCTTGAAAACAGGTTCCCCGGTTACACTTCCGGGGAGTCCCTCGATCTCCAGGTGAGGTTATCCGAAGTAGCCGCCGATTTTAAGTATTTGTTAGAGGGGAAAACAGACAATATCGACTGGGGGAAACAGGATTACGAAGATATTATGCAGGTGTACGCTTTTTTTTTAACGTACAAAAAGAATGCCTTATTGAGGCAATTGGAATACAGAGACGAAACCCTTGCTATGGCTACGAGCTTAGCAGTCCGGATGATGACGACTTCAGAGCTTCCGACTGGGTCTCATCCGAGCTGATCAATAAACAGAACAGGTTCTCTATCTGCAAGGACATTACAACCTTTGAACACGTTAACCGGACTCACTGCAGATGTAGTTTCGCTCTATATGAAGTCTTTACTATGGTCGAGGCCATAAGAAATGACATCTCCATAAAAAGACTTAAGAGTAAATAATTGACACGTAATTGATATTGTAAGGAAATAAAATAATGCCGTTACCACAGAATACCATTGAACAATTAAGACAAAAAGTCTCGGACATTGAACTCCTTGAGATCGAGAAATCAAGCCTGGATATTCTCGCTCAATACCCCACGATCCTTGAGGGCTCAGAGCTGTTCGTTTCCGTATCCGTTCCCTCTGTCGCCACGCGTGCTATCCAGAGCATAGCCCTTAAAAACCTGTTCACCCCAAGCGAAATAGTTGTGAGAGCTCTCCTGAGACGCTCAGCAGTTCAGTCACAGATCGATCTGCTCCTTGGCAACCAGGGTGAAATTAACATCCCACACGAGGAATAACTATGGCTGACATTAATCTAAAATTAACTATAGACGGAAAAGAGGCTATCCAGACTCTTAACCTTACCGAAGCTCAGGTTAAGCAGTTAAAAGCCGATCTCGACAAGATCAAGAATGAGAAGATAAAAACCACCCTCGAAACCGAACTCAAGGGTATGCCAATCGATCAAGCCAGGGCAATGTATAAAAATCTCAAAACCGAGTTCCAGGATAAGATCAAGGCAAATGTCCCCCTCGGTGAGCTCGATGAACTCAAAACAAAACTCGGTACAGTCCAGAGCGCCCTGAATGGAGTTGAAAACGAAAGTAAAGACGTCGCAGAATCCTTTAGTAAATGGGGGATGGTAACTGCCGGATTGAGTCAATTCACTCAATTAGCCGGTCAGGCAATGGATATTATAAGCAAGCCCATTGAAGGAGCTATGCAGTTTGAAAAATACGAAACCTCCCTTAAGGTTATGCTTGGTTCAACTGAGGCAGCCCAAGCAAGATTAGATGAACTTGTAAACTTCGCAGCGTCCACACCTTTTGAACTCCCACAAGTAATCGAATTGGGAAATCAACTTCAGGCGATTGGCAAATATAGTCAGCAAACTATGACGGATCTTGGTGATCTTGCCGCCGCATCCGGGAAACCAATAGAACAGGTCGTCGGGGCATTCGGTAAACTTGCAACCGGACAGAAAGGCGTCGCCGTAGATATGTTCAGAGACTTGTTAATTTCAACAGCCGACTGGGAGAAAGCAGTCGGAAAGAGTATAGACAAAATCACCTCAGATGAAATGTTGGGAAAGCTTCCGGAGATTATGAAGTCAAAGGGATTTGCCGGTATGATGGATGAACAGAGTAAGACTCTGGATGGAATGATTTCTAACATGAACGATTCAATGTCAGGAATGGAAAGAGCGGTTGGTCAGTTCTTATTACCAGCGGTTAAGAGTATCGTGGGAGGTATGGGTGAAAGCGGAAATGCTATGCTTTTGTTGGGGAAATATGCTGTCGGAGTAGTCCCATTTCTTGGTTCTTTGGGAATGGCAGCCTCCGGATTAGCTCCGATATTTGCAAAGTTAAAATTTGCTATGGTTTTTGACGTTCAAAAGTTTAAAGCGGTTATGGATACTTATAGGTTGCAAATGCACTTGGCGGCAATGGATTCGAGAGCGGCCGGGGTTTCAATTGCCGGGGCTGGAACGGCGGCTCAGGTTTCAGCAACGGGATTCAGGACGGCCGGAATGGCTGTAAAAGGTTTTTTGGTTGCAATGGGCCCAATCGGTTGGGTAACTCTAGGAGTTACAGCCCTGGTTACTGCAATGAGTTTCTTAGGAAATGAGGCAGATGAGCTAAATAATAAAATGTCTGAAAACGAAATCAGTTTAAAAGCTGAAAAAGAGGGATTTGATAAACTTGCAAAATCCGTTTTAGACACCAAGCTCCCAATGGAGGAGAGAAAGAAAGCACTTGATACCATTCAAAAGGATTACCCCGGGTATCTTAGTAATTTAAATTTAGAGACCATAAGCCAAACCGAGCTTGCAAATGCTTTGAAGTTAGCTAATGACCAATACGAAAACCAAATAAAATTAAAAGTTCTTGATGAAAAAAGAGAGTCGCTAACCAGAAAGAAAATAGAACTTGAAAACACAGCTCCTGAAGCTAATTTTTGGGATGCGACCACTGGTGCAATAACTTCATTTGCAAGCGGTGACAAAGGCATAATGACCGCGGTTAATACCGGGATAAGTGCATCACAGGACTGGAATGAAGAACTCGCCAACACAAGAAAACAACTTGGGGATATTGATAAACAACTTAAGGAACTCAAAACTACTGACAAAGTTGATACAACACCCACAACCACAGGTGGAAAGACCAGCGGAAGCAAAAAAACCTTTGCGGATGACCTGAAAAAGCTTGAAGAATCCTATCAAACCTCACTCTTCAAGATGAAAGAACTCGACAATGCCAGTAAAGAGGATCTGTTAAAGGCAGAAAAGAAATTTATTGAAGACAAAATCCTCCTATATCGTGAATATGATAAGGATAAAGCCCCCCTTATTGTTGAACTGAAGACGGTAATAACTCAACTCGATATTATCGAAGAAGAAAAATTCCTAAAAGAGCGTAAAGATTCACGAAATAAGGATCAGAACCTCGGCATGATGGAGCAACTGGAAAAAGAAGTTAATCCAAACTACAAAGCTCCTCTTTCAGAAGAAGAAAAAAAACGAAATCAGGAACTCATAAATCAGGAAGCTGAATTAAAAGAGCGTAAAGAGAAGTTCCGGATCTCCCAGATGGATAACGAGTTCGACAGACAGCGTGCTATGGTCGATTTTGAGGCTCAGGCAGAGCTCGATAAATACAAAAACTACTCCAATTATGCTCAGATGAAGCTCCAGATTGACGCAGAAACAGCCGCTGCAAAGGAACAGATAAACAAAGCCGAGAATGGTGCACAGATTTCTATGGCAAAAGAAACATTAGGTATATTGGCAGGTATGATAAATGAACAGACCGTACTTGGGAAAGGAATTGCAATAGCTCAAGCGACTATTAACACATACGAGGGAGCCACCAAGGCACTTGCTCAGGGTGGCATAATGGGCCCGGTTATGATGGCTGTGGTTATTGCCTCAGGTATGGCTCAGGTCGCTAAGATTATGGAAACTCAGCCACCCCAGATGAAGGGTTACGAAAGGGGTGGTATAGTGGTTGGTGAGAAAGGTCCCGAAATTATTTCTCCAATGCAGGACTACGCATCCGGACAGGCAAGATTAATCAATGCCGTCCTCAACCAGGTCGGCAGTGGCGGTGATGGTGCCAGAATGGAGAGCCTCTTTATGGGCTTCTATGCCCGACTCGAGAGCTGGCAAACCAATATGCAATTCCAGATAAAAAGAGGAGATCTGTATAGTTCGGTTCGTAAAGAAAGCGTTAGCAAAAACAGAAGAGCACTATAATGTTTTATATACTATCGGAAATAAAAGGATTTATTTATAATTATCAGTTGGTTATTGATACCCCAAATTTGCCAAGAGAATTGAGTGGTGCAAAATTTATTCTTTCGGAGTTAGATTTTATTAGTGAAAATATAGATGACATTAGTAATTTTATATCATACGCTTCAAGTGCGAAAGCAAGCATATCATTCACAGATTATTCTTTGTATCAAATTGTGTTAACTGCTCTCAATACATCCGGGGAATGTCGTATATATAAAGAGGGAAATTTATGTTTTATAGGAAATATATTAGACAGAGACAACATTGAATTTGATAACGAGGGCAGGGAGATTACTTTTTCTATAGTAAATCGGATAAACGAGTTAAAAAACATTAAAGTTGCTGATGTTTATATGGAAGATTATTTTGTATATCCAAGCCCTTATAATAGTCGACCTCCTGTACTTAGTGGGACTTATTACCTGTTAACTGATGTAATTAAAGTATATTTTCAATTAATAGGAATAAATCAGAATAATATCCATTTTAGGAATTTAGAAAATGTTTGCACTCGAGTGGTGGATTTTGACAATGGTTCAAGCCATATCAGGAATTTCTATAATTTATATTTTGAATTTATCGGAATCAACCAGAATCCTGACCTCAAAATATGGGACTTATTAAAAGAAATATTTAATTTATTTTTACTTGATTGTTTTATCGTGGATGACACTGTAATTATTCAGAACAAGTTCATCTGGCGTAATCCTCACATTCAGACTGAGAACCTAAATTTCCCTTTTTCTCTCAATACATCTTACAGTATAAGACAAGGTAAGAATTCAATAAAAGCTAAATCTGATTTGAGAGAATATACACAAGGAGTAAATATTGGCGATGATGATAGCGAACTTATTATAACGACATCAGTAATAGATTGCTTATATAACGGAAACTACTGGCATGGGTTCGGGGCAATTGCAGGTGGTTATATGGTCAGAACTGATTTTTTTGCATTAACCCAGTACGACCAAAACTTTAAAGATTTGTTGCAGGCATTTTGTAATGTTGCATATGGTAATTTATATGAATCGAAAATGTTAATAAAAACGTCTAAAACTGGAGAATTCGACATAACAAAGTTTTATCAATACCAAAACAGATATTACAAAGTTGTCAATTATTCTTTTAATGTAAAAGATCATAAATCCGATATATCTCTTGTGGAGGTAAAAAATGGATTATAATATATCATGACAATCCCCTAAAATCCCTAAATCTCTGTTATACTTTCTGTTATACAAAGATTCCTTTAAAATGAAAAACCCTTGTAAGTGCTTATTTTACAAGGGTTAAAGTGGTGGGGGCTGAAGGAGTCGAACCTCCGACCCTCTGCTTGTAAGGCAGATGCTCTAAACCAACTGAGCTAAGCCCCCCTTTAACAAACTTTTCTTTCCTCTGACCCCTCCGATGTATCGGAGTGCTCT
>Ga0302251_1001300_pt1 | contig 15843 bp, 19 predicted proteins | sample AAG_RA_Gln_MG_FD_193534 | JGI IMG/M metagenome (GOLD analysis project Ga0302251, IMG submission 193534) | Enriched activated sludge microbial communities from anaerobic digester in WTTP, New Holstein, Wisconsin, United States - AAG_RA_Gln | ecosystem: Engineered > Bioreactor > Anaerobic >...
CTCGATTACGATGAACCTGCTCATGTTTTCTGGTACAGATTACCCCCTGAACGGATCCTGGGATACGCCCAGAGGTGGATGAATGCGGAAGGTTAATCTATGTAAAATTAATTCGGGATACTACAGTTAGGATAAAAGAGGGGGGGTCCTTCAGCGGGAAACTGGCGAGTTCCTCAATACCCCCGGGGATTTTTGCCCGCAGACCCCGGCCTCCCGGATATGCACTTTCCAAATGTATATCAGGCGCAAGAGGCTACCATTCTCATCGTTTTATGGACCTCATGAACATCCGTCCCTGGATCTTCTTCTACCTCATCTGTTTCGTTGCCTTGCTGCTCGCAACAACGTTCATCGTCCAGGGGATCACCCCGCTCTTCTGGATGGCCTCAACCCTGATCATCGTCGTGGTAGGCTTCAACTTCATCATGATCTTCAACGAGATCAAGGAACACAAGAAGAGAAAGATGCTGATGAAAAAGCTGTCCAGCACCTCTGCGAATGGAAATCCGGGTGACAAGGGGAAGAACTGAGAGGATGAATCCCGATATCATCGTGCATTCGAGCGTACATGAAGTAGAGTTCTGGAAGAGGTACCACATCCTGTGCAGGATGCTCACGGACCTCGGAGAGCAGGAGCACCTTGTCCGGGCAATCAGGATTGAAGGAAGTATCCCCGAAAAAACGAGAGATGAGGTGATTGCCGTTCTCAGGGCCGAACACACCCAGAACATGGGGGTGTTCCATGATTTCCTGGTCAATTTCATCAGCATGAGCCTCCAGGGTCTCCATCATGTTGATATCAGCCTCGAATTCTCGTTTCGAACCGAAGGCCCCATTCTCTGCCAGAAGATTTTCCTTCATGTCGATCAGCACATAAAGGAACTGCCGCAGGAAGAGTGTCAGCGCATCATCTCTCAACTTTCATGGATCCTTGAAGAGAGCCAGCCTGACAAAGCGCTTATTCGTATATATGAAAGGCACCAGGAGAGGTTCGATCGCGATCAGGGGGCTGACCTGAACCGTTGCAGGCTCGAGATTCGGAGAGAAGTATACCCGGGTTCGACGTTCCATATGAACCTTCGCCTGCCTGCGGAGGTGTTCATGGAAGAGGAATTCGGTCAGGCTCCCTCATCAAATGAGAATGGGCACCCTGGGGATTCCACCACCTCCACGCAGGGTACATGAGTTAGTTTTATCATATCATCTCCCGGAAAAAGAGATTGAGTGAGACGATGGATGATGTGAGCATATACCTGGTGATAGGAGTATTGATGTTTTGTATCGGGCTCATGGCAGGATACCTGCTGATGAACACCTATTATTCCAGGAGATTCCTTGCAGTGGCGAAGGAATGCGAGCGAGCAGACTCCATCGCACCCCTGATCACTGAGATGGAGAGGGAGTCATAGGAAGGTTTCAATATGGTAAACATTACTTCATATGCTGCGATCAGCGTGGTGACACTCTGTTTCGGCCTCCTGGTGAGTTTCCAGGTCGCTCATATCATGTATGTACGAAGGCTGACAAAACTTGCGAAGAGATCGGTTGATACCGGCACCATTGCCCCGATACTTGTAGAGATGGAACTTGCGTTAAAACCCTGAATTATTGTTATTTTTTCCCGCTGGAATCAATATTTTTCAGCATCATCCGTTTTAATTTCTCCCTGCAGCTGTCATGGAGGTCAGTCCAGGAAAGGGCTTCTGCAACATCCACACCCTTTCCTGCCTCTTCCTTCGTCATATCGACTGCCATGGCAATGTCTTTATCGAGGGCTTTTGCCCTGTCCCAGCACTGTCGTGCCTCCTCGTCTTTCCCGAGACCACCCTGCAGGGTGATTCCCTTGAATGCCCATACGTCGGCATTCCGTGGTACGATCTCCAGCGCTTTATCGTAATATTCCACGGCTTCCTCGAACTTCTGGTCGTGTGCCAGGAGGTCCGCTTTCAGCACGTACCCGTCAGCGACCGTGAGTGACTTGTCGGTCTTCTTCCAGAACCCGGTTTTTTTCTCCACCTGGCATACCCCGTTTCCTGAGTATGAACGTATACCTCTGAGTTTTATATAAGGATTTGTCAGGAGGCATTTTATTGATTCACGTGATATGCAGGACTACTGATTCTGGTTGTACAAGATAAAGCCATAAATACCGGTGAATCCAACCCACATTGAATGAAGTGGCTGGGGTACTTTCAGGTTATGATGCTTTTCCTGGCCATTGCTATTCTCTGTACCGGGTGTATCACTCCTCCGAAAGAGAATGGATCGTCGAATGGAATCCAGGGCGGGCAGCAGGGAACCGTGTCCGTTACGGCGAGCCCCACGCAGCAGATCATAGATACACGCTACCTGACCCCTGCAACTCCTTACCCTACAGGAACACCCCAGACAACCAGGGTGACCTATAGCCCGACTCCGACGGTCACTGAAAAACCCACCGTGTACAAGGCGATCTACCTCGATACCATCGATTTCCAGTATAGCGTCTCGGCATATTCAACGACGATATCTGATCCTCCTCTCATCATCGAGATCTGCTTGTCACCCAAAATGGTGACAAGGAACATCTGGTACGAGAGCAGGTATACTACCCGGGAGGACGTGTATACGACCCAGACCTATATCAGCCCGGCATCGTATTTCGAGATAAGGGTGAGGGACAAGGCGACAGGGGATATCGTTGAAAAAGAAGGATTTGGAAAGACCTACAGCGTTGAGACAAAAAAAGTCCTGCAGATCCGATCGGCAGGCGAATACCTGATCGAATTCTCAGGCAATGATATCACGGCCACAGTCCAGATGCGGGTCCCGGCACGGGAGGATGATCCAACAGTCACACCCGCTATGACCCTTGCCTGTCCTGACACACCTATTCCCAAATAATGTGGATAGCTGGGCGATTTTTTTTATCGATCGCGGTATGATCATTCAGGCTCTCAGTTGCTCTCCCTTTTAAGAGGGACCATGTATGGACGTCCATCGGTTCGTCACGAAAGCCGTTTCAGGTCCTCGATCTTATTGATATTGGTAAATGTCCTGAGTTCCGGGTCGACATCATGGAGGCTTTGGACATCGACATACCTGGTCCGCATCTCCCGGAACATCTTCCTGAGAGAGAGGGATTCATGATGATCCAGATACGTCAGAAGGGGTTCCCGTTTGTACACCGCGTGCAGCGGTTCCATCATATCGGTGTTCCAGCAGGGGATTGCGGCATCATAGTCGTCAAGGAGATCGAAGAGACGGTTGACGACGGCGGTCGATACACAAGGCATATCACATGCGCAGACAAAGAGCGCATCTCCGCTGGCTGCATTGGCCCCGGCATGAAGACCTCCAATGGGCCCGTACCCGCGCCTGATGTCAGTGACACACTGCACGCCTTCCAGGTGTGAGAACCGTTCGCACTGGGCAGGATCTTTTGCGACAATGATGATCTCATCCACGGCCTTCTCGAGGGAGTCGATCAGCCTCTCGATGAATGTCCGGCCTCCCATGGTGAAGAAATATTTTTCAAGGCCGTTCACACGCCTTGCTTCTCCACCGACAAGGATCACTGCGGTCTTCTTCATCTCCATCCCCCGGAAAAAAGGGAAGATGCATGGTCAGGATACACGGGGAATAAACATGGTGCTGCCCTCTGCATATGTCTCCTGATGCTCATTTCTTCAACCGACCCGGTGGTGTTGATAATGCAAGGGGGCTGAAAGACACGTTCAGAAGAACATGATGACATGGGATTTCCGTTCCTGAATTCTGGATTCTATCGGGATAAACCCCTTGCGTTTTTCTGCTCCATGGCAAGAAGGGCTATCTTGATCTCGGGATCGGGGGTAAACCCCCCGGGGCCATCCCTGGATACCACCCTGTGGCAGGGTATCACGAGGGGAGTAGGATTTCGTTTCATGGCGAGCCCGACTACCCTTGGAGATGTATCGAGAATCTTTGCGATGGTCCCATACGTCTCATTGCTACCATAGGGGATCTCCCTTACTTTCCGGTAGATGGCTGAAAATGGGTATTCGGGATCGAGCGCAATACTTGATACACCTTTTAGATCCTCGACATAGCCGGCACAATAGCGCTGGATCTCAAGGGGGACCTGCCCGGGCAGAGGTTCGCGGGAGAACCGGCATGCATGGATGCACCGCTCCGACCAGTACACATGCACGTGCCAGAGCCTGAACCTGCACGAACCCTCATTCAATGCCATGCTCTGACCATTCCTTCGAATTCCTTGATGCTGCATGCGGTTATCTCCTCCTTCATCCATCCGGGCAGACCATGCATCACCCTCCTTTCAAGGAATCTCTTCTCACCGAGGATGAGCATACCTCTGTCTTCCGGTGTGCGGAGCACCCTTCCCAGCGCCTGCTGTGCCCGGTTGATCGCGGGCAGGGTATAACAGATGAATTCTCCCTCCTCTCCAAAACGCCTCCGGAAATACTCGATGATCATCTTCCTGACCTGGTTGAACGGCGCAAGAGGCAGGCCGATCACCATGGCGCCCCGGAGCAGCTCCCCGCGGTAATCCAAACCTTCGCTCCATTTCCCTCCGCACACGGCAAGAAGCAGCCCCGATTCCCCGGATTCCGGGAGGGACAGGAACGCGCGGAGGGATTCTTCTGCCTCCCGTGCATCCCTCGGCTCCACAAAGACTCTCTTCTTCTTCACAGAGCGCGACACCCTGCCCGAGAAATGTTCAAGGACCTGGTAGGAGGGAAAGTATATCGCACAATTCCCCGGAAGTCGTGAAAAGGCTTCGATATAGGACTGGATGAGCGCGAGATTCTTCTCGTTCTGGCGCATGGAAAAGGCTGTCGTGATGTCCTTTGCGCAGAGGATGAGGCGGTTCTTTTTCGGAAACGCATTGGGAAGCGCGAGCGTTTTTACCGGGAGCGACCCGAAATAGAACTTCGCATAGCTGTCGACAGGGGAAAGGGTGCCTGAGATGAGCAGGCAGGCGTGATGTGCTGCCGCCATCTCCTGGAGGGATGACCCCGGGTCAATGCTCCTGACCTCAAGAGAGAGAATCCCCTCCTCTTTCCGGAAGAGCGTAAGATACGAAGCGTCCTGGTAGGACTGCGAAATCTTCTGTATGAAATTCGTGAGGCGTTCCAGTGCAGTCTCCTTAAACTCCCCGGCCCGGATATTCTTCTCCCTGATCTTCTCAGAGATCTCAAGCAGGTCGTCCAGGATCTCCGACATTTCGCGGTAAAGCGATCCTTTCACCACCATCCTATCGAATATCGCCGGATCGAACCAGTCCTCGGTCTCAAAGGAGTTCTCGAGCCCCTCCATGAACTGCGATATCCTGGGAATCACCTGCTGGAGTGCTTCAACGCCAGGCCGGATGCGCCTGAGACCGGAGAGTTCGACTCCTGCCTGGAGCAGGGTGTCACGGGTGATCGTCACGCTCTGGGCGGCCGAGATCGCATCGCCGCAGTTATGTGCTTCGTCGATCAGCAGGATTGTCTCCCCGGGATCGAGGTTCAGGTTTGCATACAGCGACTCCCTGATATCTTCTGAAAAAACATGCTGGTAATTGAGGAGGATTACATCCGCCTTCTGGGCGGCGAGGATCATCATCTCGTAGGGGCATATGCCTGATGCAATCTCCCGGATGGCATGCGGCCAGACGGTCTCTTTTGTGACCCGGTCGGCCTTGGTCTGGAGTGCTGAAGAGGGGACCATCCGGATGCCTCCCTCGGACTGGACAAAAACCCGGCTCCCGATGAAATGGGGGCATAAAAGGGGTTTCTGGGGGTCCATCCGGCGTATCTGCTGCTGTATGTAGGGATCCCGGGAAGGCACGAGCGCTCCCTTTTCCGCCCGCTGCCGCATGAGCGTGGTGCTGAACCCTTTCACCCCCTCGCACCTGCGGTACACATCGCCATCTCCTCCAAGGAGGCACATCCCCCGTTTCCCGATGAGGTACGCAACCTTCAGGCCAGGCTTCTTCTCCCTGATGAGCGAGAGTTCCCTGATGAAGGTGTTCAGCTGGCTGACAGTCCGCACCGCCACGAGGATCTTCTTTCCTTCCCGTGCGGCAAGGAGCGCAGCAAGGACGCTTGACTTTCCGCTCCCTGTGGGGGCGTCGATGAGCCCGATTGCGCCATCCCGTGCACAGGAGAGGCCGAACTCGAGCATCTCCTTCTGGTACGGGCGAAAATCCGCGTAGGGAAACCAGTCGTCAAGCGCATCCATGTGTGTATGCATTGGAGTTCTGACTCTTTTTTATTATCGGGCAGCACCAACCTCTCTCCCATGGCGATCCATCCCATCGAATACCGGTACGGGACCGGGGAAATGCGGGCGGTGTGGGGAGAGGAGCACCGCTTCTCCTGTATCGTGCAGGCAGAAGTCGCCCTCGCAAGGGCATCGGCCGAACACGGGTTCATCCCCGACCAGGCTGCCGGGGCAATAGCTGTGGGCGCACACCATGCCACGCTCTCCAGAGCGAAGGAGATCGAGGAGGAGATCAGTCACGACATGATGGCAATCGTTCGAGCAATCGCCGAGCAGTGCGGGGAGGGTGGGGGATTTGTGCACTACGGGGCGACCTCGAATGATATCCTTGATACTGCGACAGGACTGCAGGTCAGGGACGCCCTTGTGCTCATCGATGAGAAACTCCGGACACTCCTCGCAGCACTCCTGAAGAGATCGGAGGAGACGAAGATGCTGGTCTGTGCCGGGCGCACCCACGGGCAGATCGGTGTTCCGACAACCTATGGCCTCCGGTTTGCCATCTGGGCAAGCGAGGTTGCCCGGCATATCGAGCGCCTCGCACAGATGACCCCCCGCGTTGCAGTGGGGCAGATGACAGGCGCGGTCGGGACCCAGGCAGCGCTTGGAGAGAAAGGGATGGAAATCCAGGAGACCATGATGGAGATCCTGGGTCTCACGCCAGTCGATGTCTCCAACCAGGTGATCGCGAGGGACCGTTATGCAGAATACTTCATGTTCCTTGCACACGTGGCCACCACGCTTGACAAGATAGGAATAGAACTCCGGACTCTCCAGAGGACAGAAATTGGCGAGGTTGAAGAGGCATTCGGGTCCCGGCAGGTCGGCTCAAGCACCATGCCGCACAAGAGGAACCCCATCAAGAGCGAACAGGTCTGCGGTCTTGCCCGGGTGGTCAGGTCAGCGGTCGAACCTGCGCTCCAGAACAACACACTCTGGGACGAGCGCGACCTCACCAACTCCTCCTGCGAGCGGGTACTCTTTCCCGAGGCAAGTATCCTGACCGATCACATCCTTGCCCTCATGATCAGGGTAATCGAAGGACTCACTCTCAAGCCAGCCAGGATCGCACAAAACCTCTCCATGCTGCAGGGGGTAAACATGGCAGAAGCGGTGATGATCGAACTGACAAGGAAGGGGATGAACAGGCAGGAGGCGCACGAGATCATGCGGACTGCCAGTATGGATGCCCTTGCCCGGGGAATACCCCTCTCGCACATCCTTTCCGAAGATAAGGGTATACAGCGATATGTAAGCCCAGCAGAGATCCGGGCACTCCTCGATCCCGGACGGTATATCGGCACCGCCCCTGCGCAGGTCGACAGGGTGATTGCGAAACTGACCCCGCGGTGTTCCCGCGTGAAATAAGCCCGCGAGTATTTTTTTTACCAGGATTTGATCATTTTTTCCACGGTTCTTGCATATGCTCTACAACAAGAAATTATTGAAAACCGGCCTCAAAAACAGAATTGAACAAAGTGTGCCTCGAAGTCGAAGTCAATTGGGAGTGGATTTACAAAGAGTTACATGACTCACTTGGTGATGCATGCCTACAAAATGAGAAAGGCAGAGCCATTCTCATGCACACAAGAGTTATTCTTCGGGATTACCGGATTCGGTTTTTTCGGGGTGCTTGAAGGTTTCGACCAGGATGATCTCGTCGATCCCGGGTATGAGTTCGAACGCGTCGTGGATGACCCTGCTCCTCCATAACAGCCAGCGGCGATCATAGGTGATCCCTGCAGGCAGCTGGATGGAAAGGACGCCTGATGCGAGCGATACCTCCATCTCCCGTCCGGCATACAGCTGGATCAATCCCTTCATCTGCTCTTCCGCGCTTTCGACTGCACTCTCAATCCGGTAGGTATAGGAGAGTGTTTTCCCTGACAGCGGGTGGTTGAAATCGACCAGCACGCGGTTGCCGATGACATCCACCACGGTCCCCTCGCCTTTCTCAGGCACCTTGAGGGACATGCCTTTCTTCGGCTTGTCCTTGAATGAGTTCTTATTGAAGGCTTCGATATGTGCAGGGTCATGCGCACCGAATCCCTTGTCCGGAGTGACTTCCACCTCACCCTCGGTTCCAATCTCTTTCCCTTCGAGGTCTTCGTCGAGGCCGACGATCACGTGGTGCTTTCCGACGCACACGGTCACGGGGCCATACGTGGCCTCGGGATTGAAGATCTCTGCATCCTTCGCAACCTGCTCGTCGGTCGTGTCAAACACCTTTCCGTCGACCTTTCCCGTGTAATTGAGCGTGATAAAATCTCCGGCTTGTATTGCCATGGTCTCTCCTGGTATTCCCGGCTACCCTTCCGGCTATACTCGATAGATCCATCTGGGTAGAGGTTCTTACTACATTTGCCGGGATAGTCATAAATAATTATTCGATATTCTCACACAACCTCGCAGATCAGGGGAGAATGCGATTGTTCAGCTATGCTTCGGCCTTTCACTCAAGGTTCGTTGGATCCTCATGTTCGCATGGTTGTATGCTCGATGAGCCCCACGTCCGAAGAGGAGAATACTGTTCAATCAAGGTCCCCATACCAAATCCCACATATTATCATACCTTTGGAGAAGATGAAAAGAGGGAATCATGCTCGAGATCGAGTTGAAGGCAAGGGTTTCTGATCTCCAGGCGATCAGGGAACGGCTCATCGCGCTCCAGGCGGATCTGGAAGGAAGGGTCCATGAACATGACCTGTACCTGAATGCACCCCACCGCGACTTTGCAGAGACTGACGAAGCGCTCAGGATCAGGGATGCCAGCGGGAAGTGCACGGTAACCTACAAAGGGGCGAAGAGGCGGAATTTTCACCTCAAGGCAAGGGAGGAGTATAACTGCGACGTTGCCTCCGGAAAAACCATGGGGTCCATTTTCGCATCACTCGGATTTCGCGAGGTAGCCGAGGTGAAAAAGTGGAGAGAGTACTACCACTTCAGGGATGCAACCATCTGCCTTGACCAGGTGGAAGGATTGGGGGAGTTCGTTGAGATCGAGCTCTCGGACCCGGATTCGGTCGATGATCCTGCGGGGCATGTCGCAATGCTTGCAGAAGAACTTGGTGTGACGGGTGAGCCCATCCTTTTATCCTACCTTGAACTCCTCCTCTCCGCTCATCCTGTATCAGGGTCCGAGGAAAGGTAAACCACCAAAAAAAAGGATTATCGGAAGCCTTACACTCCTGGTTATACCTGGATCAATTCGATTTTTATGTCCTTGGGTTCGGTTCCGAAGTGAATCATGGCCCCCTGGCCCAGTGCTGCCATGCCGGGGTTCACCACCTTCACACCGTCATTCTCCACGATCCCTCTCTGCTCGTGGATGTGGGCGCAGCACACAAGGTCAAAACAGTGCATATGTTTTCTCACGCTGGCACTTCCCACGTGGTTTCCCCCGGCTTCGTCAAGGAATCCCTGCGGAGGAACATGCGATATCAGCACATTGTGCGTCGCCCTCTCCATTTTTTTGAGGCTTGTCTGGAGGAGATTGTCGATCTGCTTGTCTGTCATCTCAAACGGGGTGTTGAAGGGCGTCGGATTGGATCCGCCGATTCCCACGAGGGAGATCTTCCCAAGACTCATGGAAGCACCATGGAGACAGACGCAGTCCGAATGCTCCAGGGCATCGAGTATCTCGCGGGGATCACAATTCCCGGGCACTGCAAACGTGGGCACGTCAATACGTGAGAAGAGCGACTCGACTGCATCCGCAGGGCCCATATTGGTTATGTCGCCAGCGATGAAGATGGCATCCGGGGAGAGTTCCAGGAAGGATTCTACCTTCCCGAACTCCCCATGAAGGTCTGCCAGCAAAAGAACATCCATCATGTCAATAGTCATTCGAAGTGGTCTTTAAAAAAATCTTCGCGTCGGGTCACCCCACGATCCTGTCACTCTGCCCGATAACGCGAGCGATCCAAGGAGCCGCTCAACATCAGGCAGGAGGGTGCGCGGAAAAGACCCTTCAAGAGGAGTTCCAGGAAGGGGGATGAAGCGGTGCAGGTGCACCATGCCGCAGCTGCTGATCCACTCCACAAGCCTTGCCGTCATCCGCTGGTCCTCGTCATTTTCTCCCGGGATCCCCACAATGAAGTCCACTACCGGGGTCATCCCATACTCTCTGCAGAGTTCCACTGCATGGATCACATGTTCGACAGTATGTCCCCTCCGAAGGGATGCGAGGATCCGGTTGCTCCCTGACTGGGCGCCAAAGTGAAGACGCGTGTTGTCACAGTAGGTAGTGATAAGGTCAAGCGCTTCTTGTGTCACCCATTCCGGGCGGACTTCGCTCGGGAACGTCCCGAAGTAGATACACTGCCCTTCATGGTGGAGTGAAGAGAGAAGGGCGCGGACCTTTTCGAGGCGGGGATTGATCCCGTCAGATCCGTAGGCCAGCGCGTTGGGGGTTACGAAACGGGCGTCCCTGAAGCGGCGTGCGAATCTCGTGATAGCTTCGATGCCACGGTGCCGCATCCTGGTGCCACACATCCTGGGAGTCTGGCAATAGGTGCACCCGAACGGACAGCCCCTGGAGATCTCGATATACCCTTTCATCTTGGAAAAGCAGGGATACGCATCGAGCCTGACACAGGTATCAGGAGGGGTATATCCAATCCTCGTTGCCACCCCGGGAGGCAGTGATAGGTTCTCATCAAGGGCACGGAGGAGCGAAGGCAGGATGTGTTCGCCCTCTCCCACGACAACATAATCCGCAACATTCGCCATCTCTCCGGGACATGCGCTGGCGTGGGGTCCGCCAAGGATTGTCGTGCAGGGAGCATCACGAATCTCCTGGAGATACTGTAGTGCATTGAGGGAATTAAGGCTGTAACAGGTTACATCCCCGATGGGGGATTTCACCGGATCGAGGATGTAGCCCTCCTGCTCGCAGGCTGCATACAGCGCCGCATAGGAATTCCGGGACGCGGAAATATATCTCCAGTGCACATCCATGGCGGTGGAAAACCCAGCCCCCGGAAAACCCACACCCCGGGGGCACTGTTTCTTAATTATCCGCGAGTGCGATACGGGACGAGCTGGTCGACAACCTTGTAGACACTGCCTGTATTCAGGGTGACCCAGGCCTCGATACGGTCCGTCTCCTTCGTGCCGTCAAATTTCAGTTCGGCACCCTTCACAGGTTCGAGATGTTTTTCCGTGACCTGTCCGTCAGCCCGGGTAACCCTGATTCTGATATCCTTCACTGCAACCTGGCCTTTACCCCCGGCAAAAGAGACGGGAATCGTCGCATAAATCGGGTCTTTCTCATTGATCTGGATCTCGACAGTCTGCTCCGGGGGAAGCGTCACGGTCGGGCCGGGGGTCATCCCCCCCTGTGAATTTCCCTGGAACGGTGATCCTGTCCCCCCGGGAGACTGGGTACACCCGGAGATCGCAACACCTGCGAGGACCAGTGCTACGAAGAGCATGGGAATGTATTTCATGCGTGAGAATTAGGTGGGCCGGAGTGATTAGGTTGTCCCTTCGTGAGACGGATCATCAATGATTTCAACGGTTCCTTTCTCTCCATCTACACGGACGAGAACGCCATCCTGGAGCGTTGAAAGGCCGCCTTCGAGGCGATCTACCAGCGGGATGCTGCCAATAATTGCCCCGGTCGCGATGATCGGTTCAGCCTCCTCGTTGATCATTGCTGCCGGGGCCTTTCCATTTTTACCGAGGGCATAGATGATATAGGAACCAACAGTCGAGCCCTTGCCATGGGGAAAGACAAGCACCCTTCCGCAGATGAACTCCCCTTCGAGGGGATGGCCGCTCTCAACAATCTTCCCCGACTCGGGATCGACCCCTGAGAGGAACGAAATGGGTGCCGGGCTCTTCAATACCGGTCCGGTTCCGACGCCCTTCGAAATGCTGCGACCCCTTATGAGCACGATCACACCACATAAATGTAGGGAACTCCAGATATAATGGTAGCATGGATGAGAGCGTCATACAGAACGCAGGAACCGATGCGGAACTCAAACACCAGCTGAAGGTTCAGGATCTCGAATCCCAGCTCCTCGACCTGAAAGTCAAGAATGACGAGATCCTGCGTGAGAATGCGCAGCTCAAGAGAGAAAATAACCAGCTCAAGCGGATGCCTCTTTTTGTGGCAGTTGTGGTTGATCTCATCGACAAGGGAGAGGTGTACCTGCGTCAACAGGGAAACAACCAGGAGTACCTGACCCACGTCAACGACGAGATCTACCAGCAGCTCAAGCCGGGCACCAAGGTCGCGGTCAACAATGCCCTCTCTATCGTGAAGATCGTGGGGAATATCTTCGATTCGAGGGTCAGGGTGATGGAACTCGAGGAGTCACCTGATATCACGTTCGATAACATCGGGGGCCTTGAAAAGGAGATCGAGGAGGTCCGTGAAGCGGTCGAGTATCCCCTCACGAAACCGGAGATCTACGTGAGGGTTGGTGTCGAACCCCCAAAGGGAATCCTCCTCTATGGTTCCCCCGGGACGGGGAAGACTCTTATTGCAAAGGCCGTCGCACACCAGGCCAGGGCAACCTTCATCAGGATGTCGGGATCCGAGCTGGTGCACAAGTATATCGGAGAGGGCGCCCAGCTGGTCCGGGAGCTCTTCTCACTTGCACGCGAGAAGGCTCCCTCGATCGTCTTTATAGACGAGATCGATGCTGTAGGGAGTACCCGTACCAATGATGGAACCTCGGGGAGTGCAGAAGTGCAGCGGACCCTCATGCAGCTCCTTGCCGAGATGGATGGGTTCGATACCCGTGGTGATGTCAGGATTATGGCCGCGACCAACCGCGTCGACATGCTGGATCCCGCACTTCTGCGGCCCGGCAGGTTCGACCGGGTGATCTCAATACCTCTCCCCGATCCGATAGGGAGGAGGGAGATCCTCAGGATTCACTCGTCAAAAATGGTGCTTGGCAAAGATGTGGATCTGAATGCGATCGTGGAGATGACGGAAAATGCCACCGGGGCCGAACTCCAGGCAATCTGCAGGGAGGCAGGGATGATGGCAGTCAGGAGAGAAGCAAAAACCCTCTCCCAGGATGATTTCACACGGGCGGTCAGGAAGGTCCGGGCGGAGTCGAGCATCGATATGAGAATGTACACCTGAGCGGTCCGCTTTTTCTTTTGGGTATAGTGACAATCTAGCCACCGACCTTTTTGTCAAACAGAGAATATAATCGCGATATATTGAAGCGAGTTTCCATGTTGTTTTATGAATATCAGATGATAATTTCGTTTTCAAGGTCAATGTGAATAGTTTTTGATTCGCCGCCGGGGCGCCCTTCGGGGGCGGCGGGGTCAATCGCATATGAGAAGTGAGACCGACAACTCGTACTTTTTTCCCCCAAATTTTAGTCATTGGATTTTTCTTAATTCTTCGTCGTGATTTATAAGTGAGATTGGTGGTAACAATGACACTATACCCTTTCTTTTTTCTTATCTAGAGCTTTCATATTATCTCAGTATCTTTCAGATACCCGTATGATCCCAACCCCAGCATCGCAGCTTAAACCCTTGCAGGTAGAACCACTCACATATACACGCAGGGCTCATGAAGGTCATTTTCATTCCCAAGAGTGGTGTGCCTCTCTTTGAAACCCTCCTTGCCTCGGAGACCAGCAGGGATGCTCTCCGGTTTTACCGGCCGGTGCAGACACTTTCGGGGGTTCAGATCTCCATGGCCACCATGGGTGGCGCCCTCTCACTTGCCTCTGATCTCCGGTGGTATGTACGCAGGTACATGTATGATGTCCTCTTTGAACTCCCGGAAGGAGTGTATTGTACAAGGGCGCTCGCGAAGGAACTGTACTTCAGCAGGGCAACAATATTGCACACCCGCTGGAAATTCCGGCGTGTGTATGCCATGAAAGACGGGCAGCTGCTCTCTGATGACCCACTCCCCGTAATCAGGGGAAAACCGGTCCCCGGGCCTCTTCGAAAGGACGACGATGAAGTAATCCTCGAGGTTTGGTGCACGGAAGAAGAATCATATGGACAGAAAACGAGTGTTGAAGAAAGTGATGAAGAAGAAGAATGATCCTACTTCTTCTCGACTTTGTCCTCTTTTAATACCTTCTTGGCAATCAGGAAGATCACGAATGCCACAATGATGAAGTAGATGATATCCGAAAGGAACTGGCCCCAGCTGATCATGACAGGACCGATCGCGAGTTTTGCTGTCTGCCATTCTCCGCCAGGGATCAGGGCACCGACGACAGGCATAATGACGTTATCAACAAGGGACTTCACGACCTGGTTTGCGGCCATGCCCATGATAAATGCAATTGCGAGCCCGATGACCTTATACTCATAGAGGAAATCCATGAATTCTTTGACCATACTCATGTTCTTTTCACCTATAAGAGAGAAAATGACCCCTGAATGTAATAAAACCTTGTATGGCGCCCTCGTTTTTTTAAAGCCGATTTTCAGGATTTAAAGAGAAAAAAAGGAAAAAAACGAAAGAAATTTTTGTTCAGGCAAACATTGCCCCGTACCCGCTCTTGTAGAGGTGCCGCTCGAAATCAAGTCCTATTTTCTCAATGGCATCGCAGAAGTCTTCCTTTGAGACCGCGTCCCTTTCCCGGCGGATGGCAAACATCCCGGCCTCCATGCAGATTGCTTTCAGGTCTGCTCCGTTCTTCCCGTCGGTCATCGCGGCGATCTCTGAGAGATCTACCCCGGGATCGAGGCGCATCTTCCTCGTGTGCACGTCAAGGATTGCGATCCTTCCGACTGTGTCGGGAAGAGGAATCTCGATAATCCGGTCGAACCTCCCCGGCCTGAGAAGGGCACGGTCCAGGATGTCGATACGGTTGGTCGCACCGATGATCTTCACATCGCCTCTCCGCTCAAACCCGTCCATGCCGGCCAGGAGCTGCATGAGGGTCCTCTGGACTTCCCGGTCCCCTGATGTGGTAGCTTCGGTCCGTGATGCACCGACTGCGTCGATTTCATCGATGAAGATAATCGTCGGGGCTTTTTTCCGTGCAAGATCGAAGAGCTCCCTGACAAGGCGGGCCCCCTCGCCGATGTACTTCTGGACGAGCTCGGAACCCACAACCCGGAGGAAATGGGCGTTGGTCTCGTGGGCTACCGCACGGGCGAGGAGCGTCTTTCCGGTCCCGGGTGGCCCGTGAAGGAGAACTCCTTTGGGAGGCTCTATTCCTATGCGGTCAAAGAGTTCCGGCTTTTTCAATGGGAGCTCCACGGCTTCCCTGATCTCGTTGATCTGGAGATCGAGCCCGCCGATATCGGCATAACACTCATCAGGGCTCTCCACGACTTCCATCCCGTAGATCTGGGCATCGTAGCTCTCCGGGAGCACATCGATGACCGCAAGGGACTGCTGGTTCAGGGTGCAGCGGACACCGGGTTTCAGTTTTTCCGGGTCGATGCACATCGAGCTCCTTACCATGAACCTCGGGCCCGCACTGCTCCTGACAACGACCCTGCCGTTGTCAAGGATGTCGGTGACGGTGCCGATGACAAGCGGAGGACTCCGGAGCTGCTCGATCTCGCTCTTCAGTTTCCTGACCTCGCGTTCGTACCGTATCTTCTGGGTCTCGATATAGCGCTTGTCAGATTCGATCT
>Ga0302251_1001303_pt1 | contig 15800 bp, 20 predicted proteins | sample AAG_RA_Gln_MG_FD_193534 | JGI IMG/M metagenome (GOLD analysis project Ga0302251, IMG submission 193534) | Enriched activated sludge microbial communities from anaerobic digester in WTTP, New Holstein, Wisconsin, United States - AAG_RA_Gln | ecosystem: Engineered > Bioreactor > Anaerobic >...
TGTCCGCTGAGAAGTTCCAGTACGACCTTCGATTTGAATTCCGGGTTATAAGTATTTTTCTTTTTCATCTCACTATTGTATTCGGTTCTGTCATATTTTTCATGTCTCATTTCATGGGAGCAGTATATTTTATTGCCGATTAAACAGCAAGCGTAAAATATCCCGGATCTGGATAATCTCCAGTAATCCGGGATATTATTTTTATGTAGTCAAGACAAGCAGTAGTTCTGAGTTTCATAAGTTTACTGCATGGAGAAATAAACAACCACCGAATATTATTTTAATGAAGGCTGAGTTTTCAGAAAAAAACAGAGGAACACACCGGAGGAGGAACACTCCGGGGTCAGACCTACACAATTGACATTTGCTGTAGAACTGTGTTTTTGTTAACCCGAAGTGAGCCACCTGTCTGCGAATGTCAAGGTTTCAATGGCTGGTTACGGCGGAATGAATCGCCGTTCCTATCCGGCACAAAAGACTTAGATGTCAACCGGTAAATAATGGCCGCAACCATGGCATCAACCCGTTTACTTGGATTGGAAATGATCTTGAATACCATCTCGGACTGGAACCGGTCAAAGCTCACATAACCCATCTCGTCCAGAGTAAGCAGATCCGCCTGACGGAAAAGCTTCTCAAGTTTGCCCAAGGGGTAGTTATCTTTTGCCTCAGCCAATCCGGCCATTTTGTCAAATGTGTAGGTCTGACCCCTCTGGTGTTCCTCCTTGTGGGCATAAGTCCCGCCACCACGCCCGGCTTTTACAAACAGGCCTACAGCGTTTGTCGAGTTAACCCATTTCATAGGCGACAGGGTGAATGCATTCGCTCCCGATGCTCTGATAAACCCCTCGAATTCGAGGGGTTTAAAATTTGGATTGTAGAGTTGTTCCCAAATCCCTAAATATTCAATTGTGTTGCGGTTACGAAGCCAATTTGCAACTACTACGTTAGGTTCTTCTTGGTTTTTGTATTTCGCAATATCAGTAAGGCTTATAAAATCATCTGCCGTGCCGACTGACAGTACAGTAATTTCCCTGCCTTGCGCACTTATCTTGCCCTTGAAGGTCTTGTCAGCCATATTAGAGCCTCCTATATATTTTCTCGCTTCAGTTTCGTCTGCCAAGCAGGTCAATTAATCTCATCAGCGAGGATGTATTCAAGCGATTTATGATCCTGTGACAAACATCCGTTAAAAGTATACCGCCAACTTTGGACTTTGTTCACAATATGGAATCCCTGTAGCAAGTTAAAAAAACATCTTAGAGTTCGCTACTCCGTTTGCCCATTACATGGCGCCCCTTACCTCTCTATCATTTTCCCAAGGTTAGCAACCCTGTCAATTATCCACATTTTGTCAAATGTGTAGGTCTGACCCCACTGGTGTTCCAGTTCACCCTGCAGCAGGCTTCGATAAAGCGAATCGGCGCAAATATGCACTGCTAACGCCTTGATTCATCATCGCACGAACAATAAACCTGTCCCAGGCTTCCTTGTGTAGGACTGCCCCCATGACTTTCATGCTGTGGTGATTAGTGTTAATTGTGTGCAATATGCAAATATGTCAAATGTGTAGGTCTGACCCCAAAGTGGTTCCCTTCAGCGTGCTATCTTTCCATACCGAACGAATCGAATCAAACAAATTGACCAAGGCGCCCTTATACTCTCCCGTTACCAGCCCCAAACAAAGAGACGCTTTAGCAACATGAATGTCTACTGGAATCGGAACTTCTTCCAGACGTCGTAAATTTTCATATTTCAAGTTATCGCGCAGCATTCTGATCCATAAAGGGCCTATCTTCGGTCCGCGCAGAAACGGAAAATCCCAGGTGCTCTTGTTATTATCCGTATGGGTGTCCGAGCGCAAGCGCGATAAAATCTCGACCGCATCCCAGTTGCAATCGGCTAAAAAATTGCGAGGATCCCCCTGCCACCTCTTCAAAAAGCTGCCCGAATTCGTACGCCAAATGAAACAATCATTTTCATGTTTTTGCGACAATCCCGTTTCCATCATATCCTGCTTAAGTTTTTCCGGTGACGTCTCATGGACTGACTGCGGATCAAAAAGATAACGGGTCTGCGGATTTTCAAATGCTGCTCTTGCCCTTTTCCATAGGGTCACAGCGTCACGCTGATAATCAATCGAAACGGTCAGTGTGATGAACAGCAAGTGTTCCAACGATGATTCCTCAACCCCAGCAGGAGGCGTATCTTCCGGCATCTCTTTTTGCCCATGAATGCCTGAATTTTGAAATGCCTCGAACAATTGGCTGGCAACCTCGCGTCCACGCTCACTATGTAGTTTCATCAGCTCAGCTCCCCCGGTTCCGTTTCATATTTCCACTCATGCGCCACAATCCAAATATGATGGCGGCCCAGTTCACCCTGCAGCAGGCTTCGATAAAGCGGATCGGCGCAAATATGCACTGCTAACGCCTTGATTCATCATCGCACGAACAATAAACCTGTCCCAGGCTTCCTTGTGTAGGACTGCCCCCATGACTTTCATGCTGTGTGATTTGTGTTAATTGTGTGCAATATGCAAATATGTCAAATGTGTAGGTCTGACCCCAAAGTGGTTCCCTCCGGAAGGCGTGAGGCCCGCCGTCTATTCGACCCCGGCCAGCGCGTTCTTCGGATAGAGCAGGTGGTTGTAGCTGCTTGTGATATGCTCCCGCATCGCGGCCTCCGCGGCCTTCGCGTCGCGCCCGGCGAGCGCGTCGATCACGCGCCGGTGCTCGAGATAGCTCAGGCGCTCCGTCTCTTCGTTCGAATCCAGGCAGTAGAAGCTCATGAAGAAGAGGACGTAGAGGTTCGACCGCCAGTAGAGCTGCCTGAGGTACATCTCCATGTACGGGTTGGCGCAGGAGCCGGCGATGAGCATGTGGAACGACTCGTTCAGCTCCGCGTACTCCCCCTTCTCGTTCGCCCTGAACGTTTCTTCCTCGCGCTCGTTGATCCGGCGCAGCTCGACCAGCGCGCTCTCCGGCATCGTCTGCGCGCAGAGCATCGCCGCCTTGCTCTCAAGGATTCCCCGCATGAAGAAGACATCCTCTATATCCTTCGGCGTCAGGAAGGGGATCTGGTACCCCCTCGTCCCCTCCGCCTTCGCCAGAAAACCTGTGGACGCCAGCCTTCCCAGCGCCTCCCTGACGGGCGTTCTGCTCATTCCCAGAATCTTGGCGAGCGACGTCTCCAGCAGACGGTCTCCCGGTTTGAAACGATGCGACGCGATGAGCCGGACGATCTCCCGCCCGGCCTTCTCGGTCGCGTTGACGTTGACGTTCTCGTTTTCCATGAAGCACCTCGCAATTTTCTCTTTTCCCTTACGAAGGGACTCCAAAAGTGTAGCAGATATCCGATAAAGATGCATTCTTCCGGACGCCTTTTTTAAAAAAACTCTTGACAAAACGCTCGCGAGAGATAATGATTATACAATAACGTATCCATAAAAGAATCCAGAAAGGGGGAGTGAAACGCCGAGAAGAGTGAAAACAGCTTCTCCCTACGTCAAGTTCATCCGCATTTATTTCTTATGAGCCACTCGGCACAAGGAGGTTATCGTCCACATGGAAGAACGGAAAGCACGTGAAATATCGCTCCGGGGCGCACTTATGATTTTTGGCGCCATCCTGGCGATCATCGTCGTCGGAAGGCTGATCTTCACATTCGACGTCGCCCTGCTCCTGATGTTCATCGGCATGTTCACCACCTTCACGTACGTGTATGTCTATAAGTTCACCTGGCGCGACCTCTTCGAGGGGGGCGTCGTTCCCATGATCGCCCGCGCGTCGGGCGCCATCATGATCCTGCTCACCGTCGGCCCGCTCATCGCGTCGTGGATGCTCGCGGGAACTATCCCCTACCTGATCTACACGGGACTTCAGATCCTCAGCCCGAATACCTTCCTGATAGCGGCCTTCGTCATCTGCGCCCTCTCGTCCACGATGACGGGAACCTCGTGGGGGACCGCCGCAACCTTCGGCGTCGCCTTCATGGGGATCGCGCAGGGGCTCGGCGTACCCCTTCCGGCGGCCGCCGGCGCGGTGGTCGCGGGCGCCTACTTCGGCGATAAGCTCAGCCCCGTCTCCGACACCACGGTTCTCGCCGCGGCGGTCGCTGAGGTCGACGTGGTGGACCACATCCGCTCCATGCTCTGGACCACAATTCCGGCGTTCGTCATCAGCCTCGGAATTTACGGCTACGTCGGTTCGCAGGCCTCCGGCGAGATCGATCTCAGCGGCGTGAACGAGATCATCGCCGGCATCTCGAAGACCTTCAAGATGACGCCGCTCGTCCTCGTTCCGCCGCTTGCCGTCCTCGTCCTCGCGTACCGTCGTTTCCCGACCCTCCCGGTGCTCTGGATCGCCGTCGCGCTCGCCGTGCCTCTGGCCATGATGCAGGGGTACGACCTGAAGGAGATCATGCGCGCGATGGCCGCCGGCCCGAAGATCGTCACCGAGGTCGCCAGCCTCGACAAGCTCCTCAGCAGGGGCGGACTCGCCTTCATGTCAGGTTCGGTGGTCGTGGTCTTCTTCGCGTACATCTTCGCGGGGCAGCTTGAGTACACGGGTACCTTCCGCCGCATCTGCACCTCCCTGAAGGAGGGCTTCATCGGGAACAGCAAGGGGCGCTTCGTCCTCTCCGCCTCGCTCTCCGGCATCCTCACCGGACTGGGCACCGGCAACTCCTACCTCAGCGAGATCGTCCCGGGCACGATGTACAAAGACCTCGCCGACGAGATGAACATCTCCCGCCGCGTGCTCTCCCGTACGCTCGAGGACTCCGGTACCGTGGTCGTTCCGCTGATCCCCTGGTCGGCGGCGGGAATCTACATGTCCTCCGTGCTCGGCGTTTCCGTCTTCGAGTATGCCCCCTGGGCATTCCTCTGCTGGCTCGGCTTCCTGACCGCCTGGTTCTACGGCTTCACCGGAATCGCGATCTGGCCCTCCGACAAGAAGGCGGACGCCTAGCGCGTCTGCCGGGAGAGAGGTTTCCTTCGGCGCCAAGCGAGGGAACCTCCCTCCTCTCCGCATCGCAACGCGCCGCCCACGGGCCGGACGCGGGAAAGGAGACACACCAATGCTCTTGATACGCAACGCCGATCTCTACGCTCCCGAGCGCCTCGGTCCCGGCGACATCCTGATCGCGGGGGAGAGGGTGCTCGCCGTCCGCCCGGCGGGGGAGATCGATTCCACGGCGGCCGCCTCGTTCAGCGATCTCCGGGTGATCGACGCCGGGGGCTGCATCGTCGCGCCCGGCATCATCGACCGGCACGTTCACTTCAACGGCGCGGGCGGCGAGGGGGGACCCGCCCACAGGACGCCGCCGCTCCAGCTTTCGTCGTTCATCAAGGCGGGGGTCACCTCCGCGGTCGGCATGCTGGGGACCGACGGCGTTGCCCGCGCGCTCCCCGAGCTGCTGATGAAGGCCAGGGGGCTGGAAGAGGAGGGGATATCAACCTGGATCCTCACCGGAAGCTACGGCCTCCCGTCGCCCACGCTCACAGGAAGCATCCAGCGCGACCTCTGCCTGATCGACAAGGTGATCGGGCTGAAGCTCGCCATCTCCGACCACCGGAGCGCGCACCCCTCCGTCGAGGAGATACGCCGCGCCGTGTCGGACGTCCGCGCCGGGGGCATTCTCTCCGGCAAGGCGGGGTTCCTCTGCGTCCACATGGGAAGCGAGAAGGAGGGGCTCGAACCGCTGCTTCGCGCCATCGAGGGGACTGATATCCCGATCGCGCAGTTCGCCCCCACGCACATCTCGCGCACCGAAGCGCTGCTTGAGCAGTCCGTGGAGTTCGGCCGCCGGGGCGGTCTTCTCGACATCACTGCCGCGCCCGGAAAGAAGCCGCTCTTCGGCATGGGGACCTCGGTCGCCGTCGCCCGCCTGCTCGAAGGGGGCGTCGACCCGAAGAACATCACCCTCAGCTCGGACGGGAACGGCTCCATGCCCTCCTTCAACGAGAAGGGGGAGATGACGGGAATGCGCGTCGGTCCGCTCGACTCGGTCGTCGAATCCGTCGCGGAGATGCTGCGCGACGGCGCGCTCCCGCGCGAACAGGTCTTCTCCTTCGTCACCGCGAACCCCGCCGCGCACCTCAAGCTCCCCCGCAAGGGGCGCCTCAAGCCCGGCTTCGACGGCGACCTTATCATGCTCGACGGCGCCTTCCGCCTGCGGACGGTCGTCGCCAAGGGAAGGGTGCTGATGGACGAGGGCGAAGTCGTCGTCAAGGGAACCTTCGAGTAGCTCTCTCTTCGGCAGAGCATGGAAGGCCGGAAGGAACTCCGCGTATGGAGCGTCCCTTCCGGCCTTTTGTGTACACTCGTGTCTTTGACAGTCGCACGGCATTACTGTACAATTCAGGCATGTCGGATGATCGCCCCTCAACGCGCTTTGTTGCGCTGCGGCCGCTTTTCCCGGCGGGAGGGGGCGTCTTTGTTCCGAAAAAAACAGGTTCCAAACGCGTTCGTCTTCCGGCGCAGGTCGCCGGAGCGATGGGAGTACTGCCTCGAAGTGCGGAAGTGCGAAGGAAAGGATGACATGATGAGAAAAGAATATACGGTTCGGTTCACGGGTGTCGGGCGTCTTGCGAGGGTTTTCATCGCCGTCGCGTTTGTGGTGCTTGCTGCGTTTCCTGCCTTTGCGCTGAGCGACGCGGACCATAAGGCGATGCTCGCCGCGTCGCAGGAGTACCGCGATGCGGACGAGGGGCTGAACGGAGCGTGGAAGGAAGCGAAGAAGATCCTCGCTGCGGACGAGTTCAAGAAGCTGACCGCCGAGCAGAGGGCGTGGGTGAAGAAGGGACGCGACGACGAGGCGAAGGCGCTCATCTCCTCGGGCTTGACGAAGACGCAATAAAATAATCTATGGCTGTTTTGCCATCAACAACTTTATTCGCAAGCAGGTAAGAAAGTATTTTTAAAAAATGCGATTTTCCGCTTCCAAAGAATCCGGAGATCCAGACTCCCATTTTATCGGTGTTGCCGCTGATGCTTCCGTTGTAGTTTGAAAAGAACTTTGCAAAGTGCTTTTGCAGCTCCGCCGTGACTACATACTCTTCCAGTTCCTGGCGGACATTCGACTCGTCACTCTGTCCAACTTTTATTACACCCTTAATGTCTCTTTCTATCGGCTTAGCAAACATGTTCTTGAGTTTCATTTCTGACACCCCTCAGTCTACAAGTCTAAAAGCTCTGTAATAGTTATGATCCTTTAATTCTGAGAACAGGATCAATTCCTGTCCGTCATATTTTCCGGGGTAAAACATTACGACCGGGACTTTGTCCATTACCTGATGTAGGTTATTTAGTATGTTGTGGGAACGGAGAATCGGATAACACTTTCCAATCCCTGTTAAAAAAACCACAGAGTTGTCAGGTGTATTTTCTTTGATGTACTCAACCAGAAGGTTCTTTTCTCCTGAGAAGCGGAAGGCGCTCTCGATTGATTTAGTGATGTGGCTGAATCCCTTTGTCTTTTCGAAATCGAAACATTTTTCGAGAAATTTCTTTTCTTCCAACATGGAAATGATAACTTCATATAGGTCAAAAATTACAAGCTTGAAGCCATAAATGCCCTTCTCATGTTTCTTTGCGATTTTTTTGATTCTCTCCCGAACAGCAAGCTCCTGATCGGCAGGGTAATCAAAGACATAATATCCGACCTCGTTGCTCAAGCCTTTGTTCTCCCTGAATGAGGGTTTTTTAATTATTTCTTCAACAGCATTTAATCTATGCTCAATGTCTGCCATTTCACCGGGCTCCTGTAATTGCCTGCAAATAGTTTTTCATGCCAAGTCCCAAAAGATGTTGTTCAACGTCATTGTCCAATATAGGAGGAGTTATTTTGTTAACCTTGCCCTCTCTTAAGATAAAGCCTGAGTCAGAGAGGAAGTTAAAATAACTGTTTACAAGTTTTTTTATCGTGCAGTCTTCCCATGAAGCGACCTTATCGCTTTGGGATTGCTTATTTTTCATGTAAATATTTATATCACTCTCATCAAGGATTTCATCGCCGAGGATTATTTTTTCACGGTAAACTTCGTACATGAATTCAAAGAATAGACGGTCTGTTTTCATTACAGCAAGAAGTGCAAGAGCCTTGCTTGAGGAAAGGTCGGTTGAGCAGAAAAGGTTAATAGTCCTTCTGTCCAGAGATTTAGCACGTCTGCTAACAGTGTTGTATATTTCTTTTGCCCTGTAAATTTTGGGAAGGACCTTCGGAGGGGTCAGACCTACACATTTGACAAGATTGCGAAACGCGTTTTTTTAGAGCCACCGGGTCGCAGTACAGAGAGCCATTGACGCGCGGCGGTCAGAGCCAGCGGCGCGGGGTTGAGAGCCATCGCATCAAACACAACTGTGTTTATCAACCCGAAAGTGAGCCACCCAACGCCAACCCGAAAGTGAGCCGCCTGTCTGCGAATGTCAAGGCTGCAATGACTGGTCAAGGCGGAATGAATCTCAGTTCATATCCGGCACAAAAGAGTTGGATGTCAGCCGGTAAGCAATGGCCGCGACCATGGCACCACCCCGTTCACTTGGATTGGAAACAATCTTGCATACCATTTCGAGCAGGAACAGGCCAAAGCCCACATAACCCATCTCGTCCAGAGCAAGCAGATCCGCTTGACGGAAAAGCTCCTCAGGTTTGCCGAAGGGGTAGTTATCTTTTGCCTCAGCCAATCCGGCCATTTTGTCAAATGTGTAGGTCTGACCCCGTTGCGTTCTCTCATCGATGCGGATAACGTGTCTGTTCTAAGCTAAAAATCCCCAGAATTGCAAAACGGCCATTGAGAGTTTTTATCAACCCGAAAGTGAGCCACATGTCTACGAATGTCAAGGTTTCAATGGCTGGTTACGGCGGAATGAATCGCCGTTCCTATCCGGCACAAAAGACTTGGATGTCAGCTGATCAACAAGGGCCGCAACCATGGCATCAACCCGTTTACTTGGATTGGAAATGATCTTGAATACCATTTCGGGCAGGAACAGGCCAAAGCCCACATAACCCATCTCGTCCAGAGCAAGCAGATCCGCTTGACGGAAAAGCTCCTCAGGTTTGCCGAAGGAGTAGTTATCTTTTGCCTCAGCCAATCCGGCCATTTTGTCAAATGTGTAGGTCTGACCCCTATGTGGAGATCCTTCAGCGGCAGCCGTCCCTGCGCCGGAACCGGACAGTCAGCGTCAGTTGCGCTCTGCGGCAGCCTCAGCCTTGGGGCTCAGGACATAGGTCTTTACGTCCTTGACCACGATGAAGAGCAACAGCAGAATGCCAACGTAGCCGTTGATGCCGTAAATGATGTTGACCAGGCGGTTGAACGGCAGGGCCAGTCCGACAAAGCAGCCCACCGCAGCCAGTATCACAGTCAGCAGCCAGAACTTTTTCGTTTTTTCCGCGGCGAAGCGGGATACCACCTGCCAGAGCAGCGGCACCGCAGTAGTGTAGATGCCGAGGAAGATGATGGCGGAGAACACGGTGGCAAGTGTGCGGCTGAAGGTGCCGGCCAGGATCAGCGCGGGGATCTGCGTGTTGGCCACAAGGTCGATGTGGGACAGCAGCCCCAGCATCATGGCGAGGCAGCCGGCCGTGAAACCGACTGTGCCGAGGCTGGTGCCGATAATAGCCTCTTTGCGGCTGTGGGACGACTTGCCGATAGCTCCAAGGAAACAGATCAGCCACAGCATGCAGAAACCGACGTAGGACGAGGCCGAGGTAAACCAGTTGGTGCCGGCCTTGAGCAGCGTCACCTTACCGGAGAGCACCAGCTGGGAGCCGACTGCGATCTTGCTCGGATCGCGGAGCACCGCCGCGACGCCGAGCGAGACGGCCAGCACGACGATGACAGGACCGATGCAGCCGATGATGTCTACGATCTTGCCGAGCCCCATGGCGACCGTAGCGGCGGAAAGCACCACCATGATGAGAGAACCGGCCACGTAGGGCACACCAAAGTGCTGGTTGAGCGTGGCACCTGAACCGCCGATCATGACCACGTAGGACATAAAGATGAACGCGATGGTGAAATAATCGTAAGCGGTGCCGACATATTTGCCGCAATAATACTTGAATATGTCGCTGTTCTTCTCAAACTGCTGCTCATAACCGGCGGAACTGAAGCTGGCCGACACGTAGATGAAAAGCAGCGCCATCATTCCCGCCGTCAGCAGCCCCTTGAGCCCATAGGCGGCGAAGTACTGAAGGATCTCCTGTCCGGTTGCGAAACCGGAACCGATCAGGAAGGCGATGAACGCGCCTGCCGTTTTGACGACTGTTGACAGATAAACTTTCTTTTCCTGCATAAAAACAGACACCTCTCTCTTGTTTTGTGGCTAGGATGCTGTTTTTATTGTATCGTCGGAAATTCGGCTGGTAATCGTTTGGCTGAACAGACTTAGTTTAGTGAAATTTATCTCTTTTTTTGCATCGGACCAAAAAGACGGCCTGCTGCTGTTTTTCGGACCAAGCGGCGCAAAATTTGACGCTTTAAAGGACAGTTTTTAAACGATCCGTCCGCCGACGCGGACAAAAACGCGGGAGAAGCGCGCATGCCTCCCCCGCGTCCTGCGGATATCCGTGCTGTATTACATCTATCGGTCAGTCTTTTTTTAAATTCCGGCCGCTGTCAAGTTTGGTAAGGATGAAAGCGCTCCAGAGTTCAAAGGCCTCCTTGAAGTTCCACGGATCCAGCCCAGTCAGCTGTCTGATCTTTTTCAGCCGGTACTGGAGGCTGTTCCTGTGCAGAGAGAGGCGTTCCGCCACCTCCCCGCTTGCAAAGGGCGCTTCGCACCAGGCCAGGAACGTATCGCGGAGTTCGGAGCTGCAGCCGCGCAGCCCCACGGGGCCCAGCACCTTGCCGATCAGCTCGCTGCGCTTGCCGCGCGGCAGACAATCCACCATCATTTCGGCATAATAGTCTTTCGCCTCGATGATGCCGCTGGCGCCAAGATGGCTGCCGATCCTCAGCGCGAGCCTGGCCACCTTCAGGGAATCCGAGAGGCCGTCCAAGCCTTCCTCCGCCGGTCCCAGAGCCACGTCCACGTCTACGTCTTTCTCTTTCATGCCGTTGATGAAACCTTCAGCGAGCTGCTCCGCAGCTTCGTATGCTTCGGATCAATCTCCGCCGCTGGGAGAGAAAAACACTGTTATATTGTAGTTTTCCTGAGGACAGATAAGATTGCGCGGGTTGGAAAAATTGGCGCGCAGTTCGCGCACCATCGTTTGAAAAACCGTTTCTCCGGCGCCGGAGCCCCATCTGGTCATGCGAAAGACCAGCGCCATGAAGCATTTGTCCAGACTGCAGCCAAGGTCTTTGGCCTGCATAAGAATGGAGTCCGAACCACCGCTCTGGTCGTCGTAAGACGCGATGCTCTCCACCAGATCGCGCGCGGCACGTTCGCGGACGAAGCTCGATTCGAGATAGGCCTGCTCACGAAGCATGATCTCGGCCTGCTTCTCGACCAGCTGGCCATAGCGCGATACGTCTTCCGGCAGCCCTGCGATGGAGATAGAGCCGGTCACCTTGTCGAAAAGCTGTATGGGCAGCGTATAGCCCGGCTTGACTTTTTCGAACTCGGCGGCCTCGCGGATGGAAGTCGCGGCCGGAGAGCCTTCCTTCATGACCCTCACGGAGGGTCCGTGCAGATCGCCCAAGCGCGTGCGGTCGCTGCAGCCGATGATGATGCCGTTTTCATCGGTCACCAGCACCTCGCGGCCGATTACGCCGCTGGCGCTTTCGGCTATGTTCTGGGCAATTTTTTTAAGCATTTTCTCGCCTCCCCGATTTTATTCATGAGCACAATTTAGCATAATTTTTTAGCTTTATCAATATGCGTGCGCATGATGAATTTAGGAGTTTGCGAGTCATAGAATTGACGGTGAAGTGAAGTTTTCTGCACATCACAATATCAAGGAGGAGTGCAACATGCGGCTTGAACTGCACAAAGTTCATATAAGCGGTCTGAAGTTCGGCGCAAAGACGCAGGTGGAAAAAGGCGTCCTTTGCGTGAACAAGGACGAAGCGGCGGCCCTGGTGGCCGAAGACAAGCGCTTTGCCAGCGTGAATTTCGACATCGCCTGCCCGGGAGACAAAACACGCATCATTCCGGTCAAGGACGCCGTCGAACCGCGCGTGAAGCTTGACGGAAAGGGATATTTCCCCGGTTTCTGCGCAAAGATGGGCAAGGTCGGCGAAGGCAAGACCCTTGTGCTTGACGGCGCTGCGGTCATCACCTGCGGCCCCATCGTAGCCTTCCAGGAGGGCTTTATCGACATGAGCGGCCCCGCCGCTCCCTACACGCCGTTCTCGGCTACCTTCAACCTCGTGCTGAACGTCGAACCGGTGAAGGATCTCGAAAAGCACCAGTATGAAACAGCTCTGCGCGAAGCAGGCCTCAAGCTGGGCGTCTATCTCGCCAAGAGCTGCGCCGCCAACGGCACCGAAGCCGACGAAGTACAGGTCTTTGAAAAGGGCGACACTTTCGAAGAGGCCAAGAAATATCCGGACCTTCCGAAAGTCGCCTACGTCTGCATGAACATCACGCAGGGACTGCTCCACGACACCTATCTCTACGGCGCCGACCTGCGTCCTTCTCTGCCGACCCTTCTGCATCCGAACGAAGTGCTCGACGGAGCCATGGTCTCCGGCAACTGCGTCTCTGCCTGCGACAAGAACACCACCTGGCACCACGTTCACAATCCCATCGTACAGGCGCTTTACTCCCGCCACGGCAAGGACATCAACTTCCTGGGCGTGATCCCCACGCAGGAGAGCACGGTGCTCGACGGCAAGATCCGCGCTGCTCAGATGAACCTTTCCATCGCCCAGCAGCTCGGCGCCGACGGCGTCATCGTCTCCGAGGAAGGCTACGGCAACCCGGACACAGACCTCTGCCTCAACGCCAAGTATTTTGAGCAGGCCGGCATCAAGGCAGTGCTCGTTTCCGATGAATCCGCAGGCACCGACGGCGCCAGCCAGAGCCTGGCCGACGCCACTCCGGAGCTGACCGGCTTCATCTCTACCGGCAACGTCAACGAAATGATCGAAGTTCCTGCCATGGACAAGGTCATCGGACATCCCGAAGCCATCGCGCTGCTCTCCGGCGGCGCCGAGGAAAGCCTGCGTCCGGACGGCTCGATGTACGTCGAGCTGCAGTCGATCATCGCCTCGACAGCTGAGATCGGCTTCAACAAACTCGGCTGCGAGTGGATATAGGAGGCGCTGAAGATGACATTTAAAGTCGTACACTACATCAACCAGTTCTACGCCGGCATCGGCGGCGAAGAAAAGGCCGACTGGAAGCCGGAAGTACGCGAAGGCGTAGTCGGCCCCGGCATGCAGCTCGCCAAGCTGCTCGGCGAAGACGCCAAGATCGTTGCCACCGTTATCTGCGGCGACGGCTATTACGGCGAACACACGGACGAAGCCCGCGCTGCCTGCCTCGAAATGATCGGCAAGTACAAGCCGGACCTCTTCATCGCGGGACCCGCTTTCAACGCCGGACGCTACGGCTTCGCCTGCGGAGATATTTCCGCCTCCGTCGGAGCCAAGTTCGGCATCCACACCGTCACTGCCATGTATCCTGAGAACCCAGGCGTGGAACTCTACCACAAGAAGACCTATATCGTCGTCACTCCTGACAGCGCCCGCGGCATGGGCAAGGCTCTGCCTGCCATGGCGGCTCTCGCGCTCAAGCTCGTAAAGGGCGAAAAGATGGGCCCGGCCCGTCTCGAAGGCTACATCAGCCGCGGCATGAGAAAGTCCTTCTTCAACGAGAAGAGCGGCGCCGAAAGAGCAGCTGAGATGCTGCTCGCCAAGCTCAAGGGCGAACCGTTCCGCACCGAGTACGAGATGCCGGTCTTCAACAAGATTCCGCCCGCACCGGCTGTCAAGGACCTCAAGCACGCCACCATCGCGCTCGTTTCTTCAGGCGGCGTAGTTCCGGTCGGCAACCCTGACCACATCCGCGTCTCCTCGGCCGAAAGCTACGGTACCTACGACATCTCCAAGCTCGACGCCATGACGCCCGAGACCTTCCAGTCCGTACACGGCGGCTACGACCGCACCTTCGTCAACGAGAACCCGAACGTGGTCGTGCCCCTTGACGTAATGCGCGAATTTGAGAAGCAGGGCGTCTTCGGCAAGCTCTATCCCTACTTCAACACCACCACCGGCACGGGCACGGCAGTCGCCTTCGCCGAAAAGTTCGGCCGCGAGATCGGCGCGAAGTTAAAGAAAGATGGAGTTGACGCCGTCATCTTCACCTCCACCTGAGGCACCTGCACAAGATGCGGTGCATCTATGACAAGAGAAATTGAAAAAGCTTCAGGCGTTCCCGTTGTTCAGATCGCTACGATCGTCCCGATCATGCTCACGGTCGGAGCAAACAGAATAGTTCCCGGCGTCGCGATTCCGCACCCGGTAGGAAACCCCGCTCTCGGACCAGAGGGCGACAAGGAAGTGCGCAGAGAGCTCATCAGACGCGCTTTCAAGGCAATGACGACGGAGATCGACACACAGACGATCTTCGAAAAGGAATAAGACCTTTGCGGCGGCGGTGTATTTTCTTCGCCGCCGCTTCATGAAAGGAGCCGGGCCATGACCGACGCTGCTTTAAATATGCAAATCGTTACCAACAATCCCAACATCCAAAACACTCCTGAGACTATCTGCGGCGTGGTCATGGTCGAGGGCTCGCCGCTCGACGTGCTGGACAAGACCGAGGAACTGCTGCAGCAGTCGTGGAGACTTCGCTCCACGCCGCTGCCGCCCAACGTGCCGATCATGCGCGGACCCTACCGTTCGCTCGTCATCGAGCGCGCGGATAAACAGTATGACGTCACTGGCATCCAGGCGATAGAAAAAGCCCGCGACAGGTACGAGATCGAGCGCCGCCGCGGCTGTCCCGGCAAGGCCGAAGACTTCGCCGCCATCGACGAAACCATGCTTCAGAGAACGCTGCGGGATATATCGCTTTTAAAAACTGCGTGATTTCCACGCTTCCATATAATTTACGCAGGTGTTATGATTAACATACATTAAAGTTATAAAATTTGGAGGCGCAGCAAAATGATCGATCTGACAAAAGAGAACTGCGACGCCGAAGTGCGTCAGGAAAAGAACATGCCCGTAGTCGTGGACTTCTGGGGCCCCCAGTGCGTGCCCTGCATGGCGCTTAAGCCGCAGTACCACGAGATGGAGAAGGACTTCGTCGGCAAGGTGAAGTTCACCGCCGTCGACTGCTCCTGCAACAAAAGAGTCGCCATGGGCTTCCGCGTCATGGGCCTGCCCACCTTCCTCTTCTGGAAGAACGGCGTCGAAGTCAAACGTCTCTCCAAGGACGAATGCACCATCGAAGCCATCAGGGCAGAAGTAGAGAACCTGCTCAAATAACAGCGGTTACGGCGCCCCAGTGGGGCGAATAACAAAGAAGACAATACTAAATCTGAAAGGGAGGTGTTCAGCATGGGCAAACTGGCGGGCAAGAAACTTCTCCTTCTGGGAGAAAGAGACGGCGTACCGAGCCCCGCGATGGAAGCGTGTCTCAAGGACAGCGGCGGCGAAATAGCCTTCTCGGCGACAGAATGCTTTGTCTGAACGGCAGCAGGAGCAATGGACTTGCAGAATCAGCAGCGCATCAAAGATGCAGCTGAGAAATTCGGAGCCGAAAACTGCGTAGTGATCCTTGGTTCTTCCGATCCGGAAGGCGCAGAGATCTACGCAGAAACAGTAACAAACGGCGATCCGACGTTCGCAGGTCCGCTTGCAGGAGTCTCGTTGGGACTCCCCGTGTATCACG
>Ga0302251_1001305_pt1 | contig 15777 bp, 16 predicted proteins | sample AAG_RA_Gln_MG_FD_193534 | JGI IMG/M metagenome (GOLD analysis project Ga0302251, IMG submission 193534) | Enriched activated sludge microbial communities from anaerobic digester in WTTP, New Holstein, Wisconsin, United States - AAG_RA_Gln | ecosystem: Engineered > Bioreactor > Anaerobic >...
TTGGGCCGCAGCCTGTTCAACCGGGAACTCGGGTTTAAGCTGCGCCTTGGCAGCAGATTGTTCCCAGACATGCAGACTGAAGATCGAATGTTCCCCAGCCATGGTTTTTACGTCCCTATCTAACCAGCCTGCCAAAACACTTGCCAACCGGTTTACCAATCGTTGCGTGAGCCAAAGCATCATCACCTGCCCTTCGGTGTTTTGTACTGTTAAGCCGATGCGATCCTGTTCAGGATCGTAATGCTGGGTGATTTTTTTGATCAGAAACATGATGCCTCTTATGCCTCTTATTCCGGGGACATATTACCTATTATCGTCTTCCGCTTCACTGGTCTCCCCGGTCTCCCCCGCTTCAAAGTACGGTCGGTCAATTGCTCCAACGTTTCGATGAAAGACGAATCTCCTGCGGGGCGTCCTGTTCTTGTGGCCAAACGAAGTGCTTCTCTCTGTCGCCGATCTCCTGCATCAGCAAGGAATGACTGCCAATCATCAACAAGCCCGATTAATGTTCTGTCTTCAACGAGGATATCCTTTTCAATCTTGCCGACATGATAGGCTGCGCTTGACCATGGATAGTCCCATGCTACCTTGACCATACCTGCACGCACAGGATTTGTCTCCACATAACGAACGGCAGCTATCAGGTGGCGCTCATCCAACACACAGGAAGCAAATCTTCCCTGAAAAAGATAACCGCGCACACCCTCCGCAAAATTCTTCATGCGGGTATATCTTCTGTGGGCTTCTCCAAAGCCTCGGGCAAAAGATGTCTCTTGCTTCGGTACGGCAATGAAGTGAACATGGTTAGTCATGAGACACCAGGAGAGAATTTCCACTCCAAAGCGCTCCGTCTCTTCTTTAATATACTGCAAGTAGCTGCTTCTGTCCCCATCACTTTGGAAAATATCCATGGAGCGGACACCCCGTTGGGTGATATGGTGCGGATAGCCGACAGCTATAATTCTAGATATGCGAGCCATGGCGAATTGGATAGCAGCTTCGGGAAAGGATGTCAAGAATAAATGGTATTATGTCCCCGGAATAATACCCTCATCGATAAACATTTCGGCGATGTCCGATACGAATGACCAGCACTACCAATTCATCATCATGCACTTCGTAAATCACGCGATAGTTGCCAATCCGAATGCGGCGTAATCCCGAAAACTCACCCTTCAGCACACCACCGGCAGCCGGATTGGTTTTGAGTTGATCAATTGCAGCGATAATGCGCAGTCGATCTTCGCGCGCCACCTTCTCCAGGGCTTTGGCTGCGCTCTGCTTAATTCTGATTGAGTAAGTCATGCTTGACAGCCTCCCAATCCAGCACCGGGTCAGCAGGATCGCGCAGCGCCTCTATAGAACGGGAAATATCCTCAAAATCATCCAGATAGTATTCCACCGCCTGTCGCACTATATCGGCTCGGGTCCGATGCAACTGCGAAGCAGCCTCATCTAGTAAAGCTACCAACTCATCCGGTAATCTTGCAGTGATCTGGCTCATTTTCGTCCTCCTTGATTAATGTCTGTAGATGTCAATGAATGTCAATACGCCACGTCGCAGATTAAATCAAGCAAAAAGATTCATTGGAGGTATATTACGAATATGGGGATAATAATGGCTATTATGTCCCCTGGATATCAATTTTTTATTTTCGAGATATATGTGACATCAACGATGGATTAGAAAGCAACCTCTTGGAAGGATGTTACGAATAATTGGCATAATAAACAGTAATGTGTCCCCATAATAATACCATAATAATACGGAATATCACGAATATCCTAAGCAGGCAGCTTTTTCCTGTGTCCGGCTGGGGGTTTTGTAAGACCTATTGATTTTTGTGCGACATTAATCAGGGACCTCAATGCCTCATTAACGGCTGCTTCTGTAGAAAATACCTTTGCCACATCGGGACTGAGGAGCACTAGGTTAGTGCCTTTTTGGTAAGCCTCAAAATACTTGCCGCGGATTCCCTTGCCTAAATCCTCACGTTTATACTCCTGACGAAGTTCGTCAGATTCTTTAACTTTCTTCATAGATATTTATCTCCTTGCGATTCATCAGACGCGCACTTATAATCCTTGTTCGGTCTCCACGTTCCGTGTGGGAGACAATGAGTAATCTCTTCTGAAGAGACATGCCAAAAGTGATCCATCGGTTTTCATTCATGGAGTGATCCGGGTCTTCAAACGATTAAATACGAGCCATTGTAAATGGTCAGCGGCTTCTTGGAGGGATGTCAAGATTAAATGGTACTATATCCCCGGAATATTCCAATATCTCACTAACTTCATGGAATATCTTTTAATTTTTCCATTGCTAGGGCACTTAGCTCACGCGCCGTCTTTTGGGACCAAAGATCTCTTTGCCACAGCGTGTAGTCGAATGGTTCACGGGATAGGAGCGCAACAAACCGCTCCGCATCAACCTTGCCCAATCTTGCGATCAAGGCCTGTATGCCTTCACATTTGATTTCTGTATCTGTTTTCATTTTAATGCTCCATCGATGTTACGAAGGTTATAGGATTCATAACCATAATCGGTTTGAAATCCTCCATCGTCTTAATTATCTGGTCGTCAGTCGTTAGAAAACAATCACAGACTGTTTCAATCGCACACGCGATATGAAGTGCGTCTTTGCCTCGTAGTCCGCATGCCTCGCAATGCTGAGCATTATTTAGAATTGAAGGGGATTCGACTACATCGATTGCAGCCACTGTTTTCCACTGTGCAATACTCCATCTCCTTTCAGGAAATGGATTGGCGCTGTTTTCAAAGTCGAGGATATACGACCATGCCAATTCAATTTCTCCGGCCAATACTTTGGCCTGAATAAATAATTTGGCCTCAGACTCAATCCTTATTCGAATCTGACTCTGATCATCATAAGGCCGGTTAAAACAGCAATTATCCAAGTATATTCGCATGTAAGAATAATAACATAATAATGCGGCAATTACAACGGATCAAAGTGAGCGTTCCAGATTTGTGATGGCATGTTATGATTAATTGGTGCTATGTCCCTGAATATCAGTTATCCACCCTTTCGGTAACATTTTATTTGAGGCAATTCGCCCTAAATATTAATCCTTGACATCCCAGAAGTTTTCATACATTTTACGAAAACAGGCTATTTTACTTGATTTAATTTAGAAAGGAGAGAAAACTTGAGGGTCTATACTGCAGTAATCGAGAAATGCCCCGACACAGGGCTTTTCGTCGGATACATTCCGGGACTGCGCGGTGCCCATTCTCAAGGGAAAACATTGGACGAGCTTAATCACAACCTGAAAGAGGTTGTAGAACTACTTCTTGAAGATGGGGAGCCGGAACTGGAAGCCGAATTTGTTGGAACTCAGAGCGTGGTTGTGGCTTGACATGGGATTCGGAACCATACTGAAGCCATCGGAAGTCATTGCCATCCTTGAACGTCTCGGATTTAAAGAAACGCGCCAGCGGGGCAGCCATAAACAATTTCGCCACCCTGATGGAAGAGGAACGACTATGCCATGTCATCGGGGGAGAGACATTTCTCCCATCCTCTTGCGTCAGATTGCCCGTGACATTGGCCTAACTATGGAAGATTTTCTCAAACATCGCTAATCCTAACCCATGCCTCTATAGATTTTGAAATAGCGCTCATTGCCTCAGACTTCAACTTCTCCATTATTATTTGCCTACTTCACATATTTTATCGCCGCTCTCGGTACTTCAATTAAAGGTTCATCTGCCTTTTGAATACAATGTGGAATTATGTTAAGAGTAATCTGTATTATGTCCCCGGAATATCTTTCCCGGAATATCTTCATGAAATATCTTTTAATTTTTCCATTGCTAGTGCACTTAGCTCACGCGCCGTCTTTTGGGGCCAAAGGTCTCTTTGCCACAGCGTGTAGTCGAACGGTTCACGGGATAGGAGCGCAACAAACCGCTCCGCATCAACCTTGCCCAAGCTTGCGATCAAGGCACGTATGCCTTCACATTTGATTTCCGTATCTGTTTTCATTTCAATGCTCCACCGAGGTTACGAAGGTTATCGGATTCATAACCATCATCGGTTTGAAATCCTCCATTATCTTAATTATCTGGTCGTCAGTCGTTAGAAAACAATCACAGACTGTTTCAATCGCACACGCGATATGTATAATAGGTATTATGTCCCTGGAATATTCCCGGAACGACGCGACCTGCTGGAGGTTGTCGAAGAACGGCACGGCCACGCTTCTACTATTGTTACCAGTCAGCTGCCCGTGGAACATTGGCATGAACAGATCGGCGACCCGACGGTTGCTGATGCTATCTTGGACCGCCTCGTACACAATGCACACAAAATAAATTTGAAAGGAGGATCCCTGCGGAAGAAATATGCCGACTTGACACCGAAGGATATGTTATGACAAACAACTAAAAACCAGCGTCGCTTCGCTCCGACCCAAGAGGTGGCGACATGATCCGGAACAGGGTGGCGACATCCTCCGGAACTGCATGGCGGATTCCTTCGGAATCACATGGCGAAATCAGCGGAATAGGCATCCTAAGCAATATAATCATGGATATCCTTTAAATCCAGCTTAGCAGGGGTTGACCATTCTACCACGATTGCATTTCCCTCTTCAGGCCTTCAATTGTTATTTTTTCGCCGCGTTCTGCGGCTTCTTGACCTTTTTTGACCTTATCAATGACATAAAGCTCATACATTATATCATCAATATTTGCTGATTCCAGCAATTTTGAAATAGCACCCATTACTTCAGCCTTCAATGTTTCCATTAATTTTACCTCCTTCACATCTATTATCAGCAACCTTTATCATTCGAGTTGCTTTATAATAGCAGGGTTTTCAGAAAAGTTATATTTTGTATGCATGCTATAATGATATTATGAATAATTGGCGTAATTAATGTGATTATGTCCCCTGAATATCCCCCTGAATATCTTGTTATCCACCCTTTCGGTAACATTTTATTTGAGGCAATTCGCCCTAAATATTAATCCTTGACATCCCAGAAGTTTTCATACATTTTACGAAAACAGGCTATTTTACTTGATTTAATTTAGAAAGGAGAGAAAACTTGAGGGTCTATACTGCAGTAATCGAGAAATGCCCCGACACAGGGCTTTTCGTCGGATACATTCCGGGACTGCGCGGTGCCCATTCTCAAGGGAAAACATTGGACGAGCTTAATCACAACCTGAAAGAGGTTGTAGAACTACTTCTTGAAGATGGAGAGCCGGAACTGGAAGCCGAATTTGTTGGAACTCAGAGCGTGGTTGTGGCTTGACATGGGATTCGGAACCGTACTGAAGCCATCGGAAGTCATTGCCATCCTTGAATGTCTCGGATTTAAAGAAACGCGCCAGCGGGGCAGCCATAAACAATTTCGCCACCCTGATGGAAGAGGAACGACTATGCCATGCCATCGGGGGAGAGACATTTCTCCCATCCTCTTGCGTCAGATTGCCCGTGACATTGGCCTAACTATGGAAGATTTTCTCAAACATCGCTAATCCTAACCAATGCCTCTATAGATTTTGAAATAGCGCTCATAGCCTCAGACTTCAACTTCTCCATTATTATTTGCCTACTTCTCATATTTTATCGCCGCTCTCGGTACTTCAATTAAAGGTTCATCTGCCTTTTGAATACAATGTGGAATTATGTTAAGAATAATCTGTATTATGTCCCCGGAATACCCCCTGAGCGCATGGCTTCCGAATAACCGGATTGTTGGATTGCTAAAACTAAAAGTGCGAAAGATTCTTGACACTACCTTATCATGGATGTCCCCGGAATATTCGCGGAATACGCCCGCTGGAATATCGCTGGAATATCGGAATATCAACAAAAAACCCCCGGCTCTTAGGAGTCGGGGGTCTATGGCTTTCACCTCAAGCCTCTGCCTCTTGGCAAGGGCTATGATAATTAGGCAATAATATCTGTGGCGACAAGACCACCTACCGCTATACCAGTCAGCGTAATGGCCATATCAACATTACCATCACCGGTGTTGTCAATAAACAACCAGCTTTCAGCAGCCGTTGCACCATCAGAAACCAGCGCGTACTTCACGGTCGTCGTGATTTCATTTTCAGCAGCGATAAGCGCATCAGCAAAAACCGTTGCAGTACCAAGATCATCATCACCATCCAGATCAACAAAGTTAGTAACCGAGCCCGCGGTACCTAGTTGCAACTTGTCAGCGCCAGTTGTAAAAGCAATGATTTCATCAAGTGTAGCTGCCGTTATTCCACTATCACTCGCTGCAAACACGAAAGTATCGGTGCCACCAGATGTCATTGTATCAACGCCTGCTCCGCCAGTAATAGTGTTGGTACCAGTACCACCTGTAATGGTGTCATTACCGTCGGTAGCAACAATCGTATCGTTTGCAGCATTGCCAGTGATATTTAGGCCACCAATACCGGCTGTCAGCGTTTGATCCAATACCAGACCGGAGAAGTCATACTCGCCAGCGGTAGCTGTGGTGACATCGAGCAGCGTTGCAATATTGCCGTTGCCTTTGATGGTAAAGGTCTCACCGTCAAGCAAGGACGCATCGACCGCCCCTGCACCAGTCGAATCATGGATGACTTCGATGCCGGACAATGTAATGCTGCCCGAAGAGATGTTTTTACCATTCAAATCAATTGTGTCAGTTCCGGCACCGCCTTCAACCGCCAGAACGTCTCCGGCCGACGTTGCGTTACCAATAGTCAGCGTGTCGTCTCCATCACCCAAATCAACATCGGCGGTTTCGTTTGCGCCCGCCAGCGACAATGTTACATCATCGGCACCTCCGCCGGACTGGATTACCACATTGGCGGTATTCGCGCCGCTGTCGGTTGCTGTCACGGTGATGGTATCCACACCAGTGCCACCGAGCACAACTGCCGTGCCATCGGTCAAGGTGGTGTTGGTGTAAGTATTGGCACCGTTGCCCAGAAGGACTGTGGAATCACCAGTTGTCTGCGCCATGACGATGGTATCGTCACCTTCCCCACCAGTGTATTCGATATCAAACGTGTCAGCGGTAAAGGTAACGGCATTATCAGCCGTGGCGCTGCCAACAACTGAAACGGCCGCCTTTGTGTTCTGTGTAGCAGTGAATGCTCCTGTTAACGCGGATGCGTCGATGGATTCAGCATCGAACAGTGTCAGTGTCACATCATCTGCTCCAGTAAGAATAGTATCAACAACAGTCAGCGAACCGATTGTTAATGTTTCGTCTGCATCATCTGCGTCCAAGGTGGTGGTGATTGTCAGGGTTTCAATATCGTTGGTACCGTCCACAACGTCGATTGCTGTCTGATCGACAGAAAGATTTAGTGTGGCGGTATCGGCTGTGCCAGTACCTGTAAAAATTTCATTGGCAGCTAAATTTACATCGGCGTTCATGTTTGCACCTGAAGACACTGTGACATCCGCAGCCAAGGCATTCTGGAAATCAATCAGGTCGAACTCGACGTCGGAAAGATCATCTGCACCTCCATCAGATGTGAAGGCCAGCGTTAATCCGGCAGTAGCATTAGTTAGAGTGTGACCAGTAAGATCAGCACCAGCAGCCGCCAGGGTCACAGCACCGGTCGAAGTTACAGTGGCTTCGTCCAGAAGCGCACCACCAGCCAAGGTAACTTCGTTGCCGTCGGCAGCGGTGATATTGAGTGTTTCAACAATAGCGGTCGCAACCGCCAGGGTGACGTCTTCGGAGACGGTGATATTGGCCACGTCATCAGTCCCTGCTGTACCGTTGACCGTTATGGCTGTGGTGGCGGCACCACCAGTGACAGTTACTGTTTCGAAGGCATTAGCATTACCCACAGCGATGGTTGTGGTATCTGCCCCGGCGGTAACAGTAGCAGAGAGATCGTCAGCTGCTACACCTGTCCCATCAACAGTCACCGTTGCGGCTGCCCCGGCGTCCACGACGACCTCAGTGCCTCCGTTGACATCCATGGCACCAACGGCACCTTCGCCTGCAACCACGGTGTTTTCACCTACATTGTTAAACTGGGTATTACCAAGATAGCCTAACTTACTAGAGGTTACCGTAATGGTAGCATCGGTAATATTTGCAGCATCGATGGTGGCGGTACCAAAGGCATTCCAGTCGAAATTCACATTTTCTATGCCGGACACCCGAGCTGCAGCACTCGCTACCGTCAACGTTACATTCAGTGTATCGTTGTCAGTCGTACTTTGATCAATAATAACATCGGCAACATTAAAAGTTGTGCTAATGCCTGTAATTGTGTCATCACCGGAAGTACCGATGACAGTATCCGTAGCCGTTGTGAGCGTAAAGGTCTCACCGGGTATCGAGGGATACATAATATCATTAATGGTGGCATCCATTGTGCCTTCTGCGGCGGTAAGTGAATCTGCTGTCTCATCCACCGTCGCCAGCCAGGTTCGGGCCGTCGCTGCGGCAGTGTTGCCCGAATAAGCTGCGATTTCGGCATCGGTATCGAGCGCAGTCGTAAAGTCATTGGCGGCGGCCAGTTTGTTCGCAACCGCATCGGCGTCAGTGCCCTGAGCACCGTTAATCATCGCCCAGGCGGCATTTACCAGAGGAACTGTGCCATTGTCGATCAATTCAGTCCAATATGCCAGACCAGCAGCTTCAGCATCGCGACCAAAGAGCTGGTTGTAGAGGCTATTGACCATTTCTTCCGTTGTCATGCCTGCATGCAAATCCGTCGCCTCAGGCGCGCTGCCAAAAGCGAGAATACATGGATTAAATCCGCCAGCCGCTTCAGCCTGTTGTGTCCAATACTCCAACCCTGCAGGATCAGCCGGACGCCCATAATACGCTATATACATCTCCTGAATTTGATCTGCTGTACTTAAAGCCATTAGTTTTTATCCTCCTGTATTTAAAAAATATTTAGATATAATCGTAAACTGTAACTGTTTTGCCGGACACCCCTCGCCTTATACCCTCAGTTTTTCCCTTATAATAGTATTATCTATGTTTTATTTACTATTTCAACCTCCCTTCGAGATGTTTAATATAGCACTGCAGAAGCTCTCTGTTGCAAACAGAGACTAACTTTGAACATTTCAAACACCATACTTGTGTTTACGCTGGAATCAAGCATTGATTAAGTAATACCCTATATCGGCATAGTTATAGCTTTCTTTACACCTTCATAACAAAATGTCAAGCAAATACTCAGTTTATTAAGATGACTAAATATTTTAAACGCAAGGGGGCGTAGCCGATCACTTTAAATTTAATTATTAATACCAACTTCCGTGCATGTCAAGTAAAAATAGCGTCAATGAGTGCATATTTATTAGTTATTTATGATTCTCATTGCCTGAAGTCGGCCGAATTTTCTTTCAGGACAGCCGATCGTCCCATTCGGCCGGCGCCGGCCAGGAGTCTTAAGCGCGCGGAATGCCAATCAGCCAGACAGCGAACACGCTCACGTTTTGCATCGGAAAGTGTAGATTGCGTATTAAGAACTTCCGTGATATCTGCAGCCCCCTTGTCATATCTGCGCTGTGAAACGGTTAACGCTTCCCGGGCGGCTTGCAGCAGGTTAGCGGATGCATCGAGATTTCGCAGGGAAAAAGCAGCATCAACATAAGCCTTGATAAGTTCCCGGGCAATCCGGTTTTCGGTGTCCGCCAGCGTCGCTTTTTTCTGCTTCACCTGAGCCTCGGCCCCCCGAATCTTATACGTGTTGGAGAAACCATCAAACAAGGGGATGCTCAGCCCAATTCCTATGGTCGTCTCCGTTGCTTCGGTCTGGGTAACGGCTTCGCCCGGTTTGGTGTTTTTATAGTAATTAGCGGAAAAATTAACCGTGGGCAAGCCGGCCGAACGGGCAACAGTAACCTGATTCTGCGCCGCTTTAACCTGCTCCCTGGCCGCAACAATTGCCGGATGGTTTTTTTGAGTTTCTTCCAACCAACTGTTCAAGTCCCTGCCAATCTCCCCGGCATTTTCGGGGAGATCTTCCGGCATTGATATTAAGGTATTGCCCGGCACTCCCAAAATTTGCCCCAATACAGCCAGCGCTTTCCGGTAATCCCGATGAGCACGATTAAGCTCCAATGCAGCGTTGGCAAGGGCCGTTGTCGCCCGCAGCCGGTCACTCCGGGAAATAGCCCCTTTTTCCTCACGCACTTTTGCCGAGTTCAAAGTGGCCCGGGCGATTTCTTCACTTTCCGTTGCGGCCTTCAGGGCTGCTTTGGCCGTCATGGCATCAAAATAGGCCTGCGTTACATCGGACAAGGCCTGTTGCATGGCGGCATTGTGACTGGCGAGCGCCGCAGCCAATAAACTGTTGGCCGCCCGACGATTGGCACCCCGCCCTCCGAAATCAAAGATACGCCAGTATAATCCCCCTTGAAACGTGGTTCGATAGATGTCGCTGTCGGGATAGCGGTTGTCGGAATAATCTATCTTATCCCTGGTTCGGTTCAACGATCCGTTTAAAGTAGGCAGATAGGCGGCGCGCGCCTCACCAACGGCAGCGGCCTGGATTTTGATATTCGCCCAGGACGATTTGATTTGCGGATTATTGCACAGCGCAATATCCACCGCCTCGCCCAATGAGAGTGGATGGGAAAAATCCTGCGGTGCAGGGCAGGCAAATGGGGCCTTATCCCCCGGCAGGATCACACCTTTTTCCAGCACATCGGGTTTGGTATATAGCGGGTCGTCAAAAAAAGGATAGAGTTCGAAACCAAAGACGGGCGATTGCGAAGACAGTACGGCGACAATTATCGCTACAATTAATATACTGATTTTTTTTATATGGTTCAATCTACAAGATTGAACCAGCATTGGGTGGCCGGATTGGATCGGCGAAATGTGACAAGATTGAACCGGCGTTAGAGACTTATGCAAAACTCTTTTTTTCGTCATTCCGGTCTTGATCCGGAATCCAGGAAACTTTTGATAATACTGGATTCTCGCATTCGCGGGAATGACAAGTGTGAGTTGCCGATTCAGTTGTGTTAGTGCATTCTTCAAAACTCTCAGGTTAACGTTCACGTAAGCTCTCCCGTTGGAGCTGAATGAGCGGGCTCAAGACATATTCGATCACACGACGATCGCCTGTCTTAATGTCTACACCGACGGACATACCCGGGTTCAACTTGACGTCGCGGCCATTGACCGTCATGTAGGATTTGTCGAGGGCTACGATGACCGAATAAAGCAGCCCCATCTTTTCATCTTTGAAGGCGTCGCGCGAGATATGGGTCACACGGGCGGGAACCAGGCCGTACTTGGTGTATTGAAAGGCCTCGACTTTGACTGCGGCGGTCTGACCTTCCTTGACAAACCCGATATCCTTATTTTGAACCATGGCTTCAACTTCAATGCGATCTTCATTGGGAACAATCAGCATCAGCGGCTGTGTCGCAGGTACTATTCCTCCGACAGTATGCACCTGCAATTGCTGAACCGTGCCATCCACCGGAGCAACAAGTTTGAGCAACTTGCGATGAAAAGCCGCCCGTTGAACATCAGGCTGAGAAGCCCCAGCAATTCTCTCTCCCTCCGTCCGAGCATCGTAGGCTGTACGCCTCACTTCGGCAATCAGGGCTGCGCGCTGGTTTTTTACATCCGTTAATTTACCTTCCAACTCGATCCGCGCATGTTCTTTCTCCAGATACGCATGCTGGGAGACGTCGTGGTTTTTAGCCAGTTCCTTGTAATCCGCGGCCTGTTGTGTTACCAGGGGCAAGGCTTGGGTATAATTGCTGATCTCCCCGTCAATGCGTCGAAGCTTTGTTATAAAATCCTGGAATTGTCCATCCACATGAAGCTGAGCCTCGCGAAGTTTATCAGCAGAAATGCCGCTGACAACCGCAAGCTTTGGGGGCTTAAGGCTGTCTATCGCCGTAATCAGTGCTCGCGATCTCGCTACCTGCAGAAGCGCCTGCTCCGTACTGCTAATCGCTTTATCCTGATCTGCGGAGGCTGCGCTGGCGTCCAGTTCAATCAGCACATCACCCTTTTTGACCGCCTGCCCTTCCTCGACGTACAGCGCCTTGACACTGGCCACTTCAATAGAGGCTATGGTTTTTGTACGTGCACTCGGAATGATTTTACCGGTTGCGTTCACGATGATATCCATTCGGCCGAAAATAGCCCAGATGAACAAGACGGCGATCAGCGTCATAAGAATTCCGGCTGCCCATAGAGAGGCCCGGGAAACCGGTTTTTCCTGCAGCGATAAGGCGGCAGGCAAAAATTCCGCTTCATTCTCCGTGAAAAGATTGCCGCCCAGCTGATCACGATTTTTCCAGAAGCGCTTAAATGTTGTCCAATAATGACGGAGCAGAAGTATGCGGGCCTGTAATTTATATTTGATATTCATTCTTCCTTCACCACCTGCAGCCTGCCGTCATACATCCCAAATTGTAATTGATTTAAGTGGGCGTAAATTCCGTCCTTTATCGCCACCAATGCCTCATGTGAACCTTCCTCAACGATTTCGCCCTTTTCCATGACGAAAATACGGTTCGCATGGCGTACGGCGGAAAGCCGATGAGCAATGATCAACACCGTACGCCCCTTACAGATTGTTCGCATATTCTGTTGAATAATCCTTTCCGATTCATAGTCCAGTGCGCTGGTGGCTTCATCGAAGATCAGGATACGGGGATTGGTGATCAGTGCCCGGGCAATTGCAATCCTCTGGCACTGTCCGCCGGATAACGATGAGCCGTGTTCCCCGACTTTGGTGTCATAACCTTCCGGCAGCTCACAGATGAATTCATGCGCCCCCGCCATTTTTGCCGCTTCAATAATCGGTTCGATGGGCAAGGCGGGATTGGACAAGGCAATATTGTCTCGAATGGAACCTGAAAAGAGGACATTTTCCTGTAAAACAATTCCCAACTGCTGACGCAATGAGGTGGTATCGATAATGGCAAGATCCTGTCCATCAATCAGAACACGGCCTTGATTCGGCACGTACAGACGTTGAACCAGCCTGGCAAGGGTGCTTTTTCCGGAACCGGAGCGGCCGACAATGCCGATCACTTCCCCCGGAGCTATCTTGAGATTGACACTGCGAAGGACATCCGGAGCGTCAGGTCGATACCTGAAGGTTACCTTGTCGAATTCGATGGAGCCTGACAACCGGGGAATGCGGGTTTTCTGGCCGGCAACTTCCAGCGGCGCATTAAGAATGTCCCCCAGGCGCTCCATGGAAATCCCCACCTGTTGAAAGGAAGTCCACAGCTGCGCAATACGCACGATAGGTCCGGATATCTGGCCCGAAAGCATATTGAAAGCCACAAGCTGGCCGATGGTCAGTTTGCCTTCCACGACCAGTGACGCGCCCATCCAGATGATGCCAACGGTCACAAGCTTGCTGACCATGGTAATGCCGGTGGTGGCAAGCATGGCGATGTTATTGGCGCTTAGACCGACAGACACGTAGGAGGCAAGCTGCTTTTCCCAGTTGTCGAACCAGCGCGGTTCGACCGCCATTGACTTAAGTGTGTTGATTCCGGTGATCGACTCCACCAGAAAGGCCTGGTTGGTTGCGCCGCGATTGAATTTTTCATTCAGGCGTTTGCGCAACATCGGAATCAGGGCCAGCGAAATAATAAAATACGCGGGAATGGAGAGCACGACTATAAGCGTAAGGGCCGGACTGTATATGTACATGACGCCGACAAATACGAACGAGAAGATGACATCCATCACCAATGTGATGGCGTTTCCGGTGAGGAAGGAGCGAATGTTTTCCAGCTCGCGGACCCGCGCCACCGAATCACCTACTCGCCTGGCCTGGAAATAGCCGAGCGGGAGAGACAATAGATGCCGGAAGAGCCTTGCTCCCAGTTCAACATCTATCTTGCTGCTGGTATGGGCGAAGATCCAGGTGCGGATTCCGGAAAGAGTAGCATCAAACAAAGCAGCACCGAGTAAAGCAATGCCGATGACACTGAGTGTCTGCATGGCGCGATTGACCAGTACCTTGTCCATCACCACCTGAAAGCCGAGAGGGGTGATCAGGCCGATGAGCTGGAGTACGAAGGAAATCAGCATTACCTCGCCCAACAGCCTCCGGTACTTGACGATTGCCGGAATGAACCAGCTGAAATCGAACTTGGCGAGATCGCGCATGTAAGTCATTTTGGAAGTAAAGAAAATGAACTGCCCGGACCAACGCTCCAGAAACTCCTCTTTAGTCAGTACCTGGGCGGTGGAGGTGCCGGGCTGCTGGATGATCATTCTGGGTTTGGTTTTATCTGCGTCCGCATAGCCAAATTGGACAGCAATGAAGAAGTTTCCTTCCTTGTCAATCGCAACGGCAGGCATAGGGGCGCGGTCCAGCCGATCCGCGTCCTGCGTGACGAGCCTGGCCGTCATACCAAGGCGCTTAGCGCCCAAAAGAATCTTTTCTACAGTAAACGGCTGTGTCCCGAATTCATGACGCAATTGAGATTCATCCGCTGCAATGCCATGACGCCGGGCAATCATTAATAAACTCAGGAGTCCTAAATCCATCTTTTACTCTTGTAACCTCTCTAATTAAAACCTGGGCATCTTAATATCACCCTTTGCTGTTTTTGCAAGCAATTCCTATTCCAATTTAGATAACTATAACACAACTATTTACGACAAAGTCTCCCAGCCGCCGCAATATTATCATGGATATAAGAAATGGAATAATATTTCGGGAAAAAGGTGTATCTATTTATCGACACTCGCATGATCAAATAACTGGATTTGCAGTGAATATATAAACTCAGCGAAGATGTCAAATCATTTTAAGTAAGAGCCTTTTTCTGTTCAAGATGCTTCCCAATAATTCCTCTGTTCCATTTTTTTATTCAACGGAGACCGTAACTTGATAACCATTCTTCACCAGTAGTGCATGTTGTCTGGCCTGCATCTGATCGCAGGCAACCATTTCTTCAATCATCTGGTCGAGTGTGATTTCCGGTTCCCAGCCCAGTTTCTTTTTTGCCTTGCTGGGATCGCCAAGCAGGGTTTCAACTTCGGTAGGACGAAAATAACGGGGATCAATGCGAATAATGGCTTTCTCCTGGAAGCAACCGGATACTTTTGGCGGGTTGATCCAATATCCGATTTCATTAACACCTTCCCCTTCCCAGCGCAATTGCATGCCAAGTGCTGCAGCCGCTTTTTCAATAAATTGCCGTACACTATATTGAACACCCGTAGCAATAACAAAGTCTTCCGGCTGTTCCTGCTGCAACATAAGCCATTGCATACGCACGTAATCTTTGGCATGTCCCCAGTCGCGCAAGGAATCCATGTTGCCCATATAGAGACACTCCTCCAGTCCCTCTCTTATATTGGCCAATCCCCGGGTGATCTTACGGGTAACAAAGGTTTCTCCACGACGCGGACTCTCGTGGTTGAAGAGGATGCCGTTGCAGGCATAGAGGCCGTATGCCTCCCGGTAATTAATAGTGATCCAGTAAGCGTACATCTTGGCCACTGCGTAAGGGCTGCGAGGATAGAATGGAGTAGTTTCTTTCTGCGGAACCTCCTGTACCAAGCCGAAAAGCTCACTGGTACTGGCCTGATAGAAACGCGTTTTCTTTTCCAAACCAAGGATGCGGATGGCTTCCAGGATACGCAGGGTGCCGATAGCGTCAACATCGGCAGTGTACTCCGGACTTTCGAAGCTTACCGCTACATGGCTTTGCGCACCAAGGTTATAAATTTCATTGGGCTGTGTCTGTTGTATGATCCGCACGAGGTTGCTGGTATCTGTGAGATCGCCGTAATGCATTTTGAAATTAGCATTCTCGATGTGGG